>Ga0247722_10000193_pt1 | contig 38854 bp, 34 predicted proteins | sample MSEWelMarce3H_FC_FD_189094 | JGI IMG/M metagenome (GOLD analysis project Ga0247722, IMG submission 189094) | Subsurface sediment microbial communities from gas well in West Virginia, United States - MSEEL Well Study Marcellus 3H_FC | ecosystem: Environmental > Terrestrial > Deep subsurface >... | reverse complement strand
AGATATACGAGACCCCAACGTACAGAGCATATGCTGGAATTAAGAGCATGCTTGACCGTCTTGCTAAATATATGGAGACTACGGAGATTGAACATGGCAGAGACGGTAACATTACAGCACTCGTTAATGCCGCGGCAAAGTTTGAAGCAATCCGCCAGAGCTTTAAAGGCACACTACGTGATCTCGAAGAGGAACAACAATCACAAGTGAGGGGTGGACAAAACCTCGCTTATGACCAATAATGTAAGGTGGTGAAACTGGCAGACACGCTACCCTGTCTCGGTGGTGCTCTCTTAGCGGTTTTTGAACCACGGAGAGTTTGGACGTTCGACTCGTCCCCTTACAGCAATCTTTAACCCTTAAAACAAACAAACATGAAAGCGTTTTTAGTCTTATTCTCCATGCTGGTTCTTGTAAGCTGCTCAAGTACACCAGACAACACCATTCACAACCAGAAGTCAGAAAAGGGCGGATGGGTATTTGACTCCAGTGTATCCAAACCAGTACAGCAAGAGATTGAGTATGTACAAATAGCTCCTACCTGGGGACAGGCGTTTCATTATGCCGGTAAAAGATCTGACAGGGCTATTAAGCTTGCAGCCAGTTTTCTTTTTCTAGCCGTATTTGTTGTGCTCTTTGTTGGTAAAACAACAGAAGCTTCCTGGTTTCCCCGTCCTCTTCAGAATATGATGTTGTTTAACGGTATCCTCTTTGTTTCACTAGTAGCCTCCGCCATGTATTTCATGGGAGATCCAGGTGGTATCAAGGTCAATAACGACAAGTGGATTGAAAAGTTAGAATACGAGAAAGTCATACAGGAAGCCGGTTCAACACAACCGATCTGGGACTCTTTGGAAAACAACTGCCTCATTGTTGATGGTCCTTACGGATGCTATACTAAGTAATTCATTAAATGTCTACCCCATGCAAAATGAAGTCTACACTGACCATGAAGGTTTTGGTCACTACTCCGCTGAGGGATCTGTACCAGAAGTCAATACAAGCCTGTACAATTTTGTTTTTCATTTCAATGCTTACACTGGCTTATGGTCTGCTATTCCTCGTGACCTGTATAACGACTACTGGACTGATCACACTACTCCTGGTACTCTACGCAGCAAATCTATTGATACGCTGTTACACCTGCTTCACAGAGCGGGTGGAGATGTGGAAGAAGTATATAAGATAACCAGTGGTAAGTAACCATATTTTTAAAGAGGTCCCCACCTATGAAAACGGTCAGTGGACGCTCACTACATTTTATACACGGGAAGAGTTTCGTGACTTCCTTGTGTCCCTATTTAAAGAACCAGGAGAGTATCAGTTTGACGATAGCTCCTGGATCTTTAATGTGGAAGGACGCAGGTTTCAAAAACAGGGGTTTTATTGTGCTGCCCCGGTCAAAACCAAAGACTTTATTAACTATTGGGATGACCAGAAGAACAAATGTCGTAACGGGATCATTGTAAAGAACAACGGCAACGCCTGGTATATATCCAGGGACTACTACATGTGGCTGAACTTCCTGCCTATTTACGATAAGGAAGAAAAGCGTTTTGACTTTGCCAAGGTTAGGGATGCCCAGTACCACATGGCTCTGTATGAGCATTTGGCTGAGCTGAGTTACAAGCATGCCGTCATCCTCAAGAAACGTCAGATAGCTTCTTCTTATTTCCATATGGCCAAGTTTATCAACACGTTCTGGTTTGAAGCCGGTGCGGTGTTAAAACTGGGAGCATCTCTCAAAGATTACATTAACGAGAAGGGTTCCTGGAAGTTTTTAAACGAGTACAAGAACTTCTTAAATGAACATACTGCCTGGTACCGCCCCTGTGATCCGGAGAAAACCTTTGCCTGGGAACAAAAGATCAAGGTGAGGATCAACGGTCGTGATACATACAAGGGTTTAAAATCTACCATAGCGGGGTATTCCTTTGAAAAGGACCCTACTAATGGTGTCGGTGGACCTGTTACTTACTTTTTCCATGAAGAGGCAGGAATAGCCCCCAAAATGAACGACACGTATGGGTTCATTAAGCCTGCCCTGAAATCAGGTCATATTATCACCGGCCAGTTCATAGCCGCAGGATCCGTGGGTGACCTGGATCAGTGTGAACCCATGAAAGAATACGTCATGCACCCGGAAGAAAACGGGTTTTATGGTGTAGAAAGTAACCTCGTGGACAAAGACGGGACTATTGGTATCACGGGTCTGTTTATACCAGAGCAGTGGAGCATGCCGCCCTACATTGACGAGTGGGGTAATTCTAAAGTGAAGGAAGCTCTTGAAGCCCTGGACATAGAGTTTGCTAAAATGAAAAGGGACCTGGCTCCAGACGCCTACCAGCTATCTGTTTCCCAGCAGCCCCGTAACATAGAAGAAGCCTTTGCCACCAGGAAGGTGAGTGTCTTCCCTCCTCATCTTGTGGCTAAACAAATGCAGCGGATATCAGACAAGCAATATCCGGTAGAATACTTAGAACTAAGTAGAAATGCTGAAGGAAAGATCGTAGATAAACCTAGTCGTAAGATCCCGATCATGGAGTTTCCCATCTCCAAGAAAACAGAAGACAAGGAAGGGGTAATCTGTGTATATGAACGCCCTGCTAAGGATGCCACGTTTGGGATGTACTACGGCTCGGTGGATCCTGTAGGAGAAGGAAAGACTACCACGTCTGATTCACTTTGTGCCATTTATATCTACAAGAACCCGGTGGAAGTCATCAAAGACTACGGGGACGGCAAAGTGGAGAACACCATAGAACAGGATAAGATCGTAGCATCATGGTGTGGCCGTTTTGACGACATTAACAAAACGCATGAGCGTCTAGAACTGCTCATAGAATGGTACAATGCCTGGACCATCGTGGAAAACAACGTAGCTCTGTTCATACAATACATGATTTCCCGTAAGCGTCAGCGTTACCTGGTACCCAAAGACATGATCCTGTTTCTAAAAGACATTGGTGCCAACAGAAACGTTTTCCAGGAATATGGCTGGAAGAACGTGGGTACACTATTTAAAGGAAACATCCTGAGCTACGGCATCCAGTTTACCCAGGAAGAGCTGGACCATGAGACTAAGGCAGATGGAGAGATCGTACACACAACCTATGGTGTAGAACGGATACCCGATCCGATGCTCCTGAAAGAAATGCAGGCCTACCAGGACGGACTTAACGTGGATAGGTTGGTGGCTTTTTGTGCCCTGATAGCCTTTGCCAAGGTCCAACAATCTAATAGAGGTTATGCTAAACGTGTAGAGTTTACAGATAAAAAGTTGGATAACTCCCGGAAATTTAGTAAATTAAATTGGGGACCTTTCAGACACATGGGGTCCTCTAAAGGTAGTTCTACAGGTATGCAAGCCCCCAGAAATCCCTTTAAAAACCTTAGATAACTATGGAAACTCCTACCCTGCACACCCAAAAGGTGACTATCCTCAGCCGCCTGGTCAAAGAAAGTTCCCTCACCCTGGAAGAAGCCCTGCTTTTGTTACAGGAAGAAGAGGTTATAGAATCAACGCCTACAGTCGTCAATCCCGGCATTACCCCTGGATCAACCTGGATTGCACCTTACCATGGCACTTTTCCCTTCATGGCCTCCGGGACAGGCTCTGGAACAATTACACTTTCTACTTCTAATCTAGGTTCTACAACTACCACCGCTTTTCTAAATACCCCCAGCACACCAACTGCTGACCTAAATAACTAAAGATCATGCAGATATATAATGCCCTTGACTTAAAAGCCGGGAAAAAAGTGGAGTACAACAAGATGGGTACTCTCACGCAACCCATTCAATTCCTGCCTGGAAAGGATAAGGATGATGAGTGGCGTGCCTGGAACCTGGACTGGCTCGAATTCCAGGGCATGAAACAACTGCGTCGCAACGCCCGCAGGTTGATGAAGAACTACAAACTGGCCAAGGGTATTATTGATAAGGCTGACTACATCGTAGAAGAGAACAACGAGATGGCAGATCTGATTGACACTTTGACTAAAGAAGATCAGTCAGCCCTGGAACTGAAGTTCTATCCCATTATTCCCAATGTCGTAAATGTACTGTGTAACGAGTTTTCCAAGCGTTCCAGCCGGATCATGTTTAAAGCGGTAGACGATATTTCCTACAATGAAATGCTGGAGGAAAAACGCCAGATGATCGAAGACGTGCTTTTACAGGAAGCCCAGGTTAAGATCCAGAACCAGATGGTAACCATGGGTGTGGAAATGGACAGTGAAGAAGCTCAACAAGCCACGGCTCCTGATGCTTTAAAAAAACTGCCTGAAATAGAAGCTTTCTTCAGGACCAACTATCGGTCCATGATTGAGCAGTGGGCCTCTCACCAAATGCTGGTAGATGAGGAACGCTTTAAGATGCAGGAACTGGAAGAGCGTGCCTTCAGGGACATGCTGATTGCAGACCGTGAGTTCTGGCATTTCCAGATGGGAGAAGACGATTATGAGCTGGAGCTGTGGAACCCGCTACTTACTTTTTATTCTAAAAGTCCTGATTCCAGGTATATTTCCCAGGGTAACTGGGTAGGTAAAATTGACCTGCTGAGTGTCTCTGACGTGATTGACAAGTTTGGCTGGATGATGAACCAGGAACAGTTAGAGGCGTTAGAAGCCATCTATCCTGTACGTTCTGCCGGTTACGCTGTACAAGGATACCAAAATGACGGATCCTACTATGACGCTACCCGCTCACACGAGTGGAATACAGAAATGCCTTCTTTGGCATATCGTCAGTTTACAAGTTTGTATGATACCAAGTTTGGTACGGGTGACATTGTAGAATGGATCCTGGGTGATTCTGAGGACACCGTAGACTTTGGTAAAACCAACCTGCTTCGTGTATCCCAGATCTACTGGAAAAGTCAGCGTAAAGTGGGTCACCTGACCAAGATTACAGAAGAAGGTGAAATCATTCAAGACATTATATCCGAAGAGTACAAGGTGACCGATAAGCCTATGTACAATACGGTTGTTTATAAACAAAAGTCCAAAGAAAACTTAGTCTTTGGAGAACATATTGACTGGATCTGGATCAACGAGACCTGGGGTGGTATTAAGATTGGACCTAACCGTCCTGCATTCTGGGGCCAGAACAACCCGGGTGGTATCAATCCCATCTATTTGGGCCTCAACGGTGGAAAACCCGGACGTATCCCATTCCAGTTTAAAGGAGATTCAACACTCTATGGTTGCAAGCTTCCGGTGGAAGGTGCTGTATTCGGTGACAGAAACACCCGCAGTATTTCACTGGTTGACCTGATGAAGCCATACCAGATAGGCTACAACATCGTGAACAATCAGATCGCTGACATCCTGGTGGATGAACTGGGTACAGTGATTCTGCTGGACCAGAACGCTTTACCACGTCACTCCATGGGAGAAGACTGGGGTAAAAATAACCTGGCCAATGCCTATGTGGCTATGAAGAACTTCCAGATGCTGCCACTGGATACCACGATCACCAACACTGAAAATGCCTTGAGCTTTCAGCACTACCAGGTACTGAATCTGGAGCAGACCAATCGTTTGCTTTCACGCATTCAGCTGGCTACGTATTTTAAGAACCAGGCATTTGAGGTGATTGGTCTGAACCCGCAACGCATGGGTCAGATGATTGCTCAGGAAACAGCTACTGGTGTACAGCAAGCCATGAATGCTTCGTACGCCCAGACTGAGCAATACTTTATTCAGCACTCTGACAACCTGATGCCACGGGTGCACCAGATGCGTACCGACCTGGCCCAGTATTACCACTCCAGAAAACCTTCAGTACGCCTTCAGTATATCACTACAGGCCATGAGAAGGTAAACTTCCAAATGAACGGTACTGATCTATTGCTGCGTGACCTCAATATATTCTGCACCACCAAGACCAATTCAAGGTCAGTGATGGAACAGCTTAAGCAGCTGGCCCTGTCTAACAATACAGCAGGTGCTTCTATTTATGATCTGGGTAACATTATCAAGAGTGAGTCTATAGCCGAGCTTACCAGTGTACTGAAACAGGCAGAGCAAAAGACCATGGCCCAGAAAGAAGCTGAGATGCAGCAACAACAGCAAATGCAGCAGGAAATGATTGCTGCCCAGGAAAAACAAAGGGCTATGGAGATACAAGCCCAGGGAGATCGTGACGACAAGATGATCCAAAAGGACATCACCGTGGCTGAGATCCGGGCTGCAGGCTACGGCTCTGCGGTTGACATCAACCAAAATCAGCAGTCAGACTACATGGATGCCCTGGAAAAGATCCGTGACGAGCAACGCTACCAGGACCAGATGAACCTGAAAAGGGAAAGTGAACTTACTAAGAAAGAGATAGGTACCCAAAAGATCCAGATAGATAGGGAAAAGCTCCAAACCCAAAGGGAGATTGCTGAAAAACAGCTGCAGGTAGCCCAGGAGAACAAAAACAAGTATGACGTACCAAATTCTTCTAAGAAATCCAAGTAAGACTCCTTAGTTATAGCTCTATTATCCACTATTCAGCTCTCCAAGTTCTACACAACGTAAATTCTTAAGGTTTAAAGTTGTATATTCTTATTGTAGAACTCCATCATAAAAAAACCCAACATAACCTATGGAAACCTCAACCTCCGTACAGACATCTGTACAACAAGTAGACCTTGATATTGACAGCTGGTTAGGAGCCCCCGGTGCAGATAGCATCGTCACTCCGGATAAACCTGCTGAGACCAAGCCCAACATCTTTTCGTCCAAGGCTCCTGATCTTTCTTTTTTAGACGACGATGATGATAAAGAAGATGCAGATCCTGCTAAGCCTAATGAAGACTCTAAAGGGCCCGTTTCCCGTGAAACAATGGATGAGCTTGTTAACGACCTGGAGAATGAAGACCAGACTGACGACAAGAAGTCTAAAGGTGGACGACCTAAAACAGAAAAGTCCGGACTGGTGGAGTTTCTAAAGAAGCGTATTGAGTCAAAGGAAATGTTTGCCTTTGATGACTTTGATGAAAGTAAACAATCTCTGGAGGATTACCTCGGTACCCTTGGAGAAAAAGATATAGATGAGCTCTGGCAAGCCAATGTAGATAACATGAAACAGGAGGTAGCTGCCAAGACTCCGCAAGAGTTTTTTGAATCCCTTCCTGATGAACTGCAGTATGCTGCTAAATATGTAGCTGATGGTGGCCAGGATCTAAAAGGACTCTTCCAGGCACTGGCTCAGGTAGAGCAAGTGAGGGAAATGGACCCAACACAAGAAGGAGACCAGGAAAGCATCATCCGCCAGTATTTACAAGCTACACAGTTTGGTACTACGGAAGAGATTGAAGAAGAGCTGACCACCTGGAAAGACCTTGGTGTACTGGAAAAGAAAGCCAAGCAGTTTAAGCCAAAGCTTGACATGATGCAGGAAGAGATTGTTCAATCTCAACTGGCAGAACAGGAAGGCCGTAAGCAACAACAGGAACAAGCTGCCCAGGCATACATGCAAAATGTATTTGAAGCCCTTCGTCCTGCTGAGATCAATGGTCTGAAACTGGACAAGAAAACCCAGGCTCAACTTTACAGCGGTCTTACACAGCCTCAGTATCCATCTATCAGTGGAAGACCTACCAACTTGCTTGGACACCTGTTAGAGAAATACCAGTTTGTTGAACCCAACTACTCACTTATTGCTGAAGCTCTCTGGTTGCTCAGTGATCCGGACACATACCGCTCACAACTTACAAAAGCCGGCAAGAATGCGGCAGTAGAACAAACGGTACGCCAGCTTAAAACTGAGCAGTCCCGTAAAACCACCAACACATTCCAGGAAGAAGAAGAGACCAGGTCGCGTAAGCTTACCAGACCGGCCAACATATTCAAGAGATAACTTATTCATTTTAATAACCCCTTAAATCCGATGCCCTATGGCAACTCCAGTTCTTAACAATGGTATCTTTCTACGGGATACAAGCTATCAAACTAGCTCACACGTAGATTCTTACCACCTCTCTAACCTGCTGAAATCAGCTGAACCCACAGACCTGGGACCAGTTGACCTATGGGCAATGGCACAAAAGGTAGAAATGCCTCTTTACCAAATGTCTTCTTTTGGCGGAAAGAATGTTATCTCCGTAGATAACAGCCGTGGTGAGTACAAATGGCAAGTGCCTGTTGCCCAAGATCTGCCTTACATCGTTGAAGACATTGAGTCTGCCAACGCTACAAAAGGTGTTGACGGTCAGTCATTCAAGATCAAGGTAAACAAGCGTTCTTTTGGTCATGGTGATATCATCACTTATGACAAGTACAATGGTGTGGAACTTTACATCACTGCGGATGACATCATCCCTGCTGGTGACGGTTTCATCTACACTGTACAGCTCGTTAACAACGACTCTACTAAATTCCTTGAGAACAAATACGTTCGCCAAGGTACCAAGATGTTCCGTAAGGGTTCTGCCCGTGGGGAATACGGAGAGAAATTCTCTGATCTTGGTAACGTTTCTGCAGGTTTCCGCGAATTCTACAACTACGTTGGAGGTGCTGAAGCTCACGTTCACTACAGCATCAGCTCACGTGCTGACCTCATGTTGAAAGGTGGAATGAAAGCCGATGGTACTGTTCCTGTAATTGAGATGTGGAGAAACTTTGACAAGAGCGTTGATCCTGCTGTAAACTCTCTGGAAGGCATGGCCGAAAAGATGGGTAAAGACTACGTAAAGAAAGCTTACCAGTCTGGTCAATTGTCTCGTACGTTCTTGACCACTTTGGAAGCAGCTCACCTGACTAAGATTGCCAATGACATTGAAACCTACCTCATGTGGGGACAGGGTGGAAAGGTTAAGCAAGATGGTCCAGATGATATCCGCCTTTCTGTGGGTCTTTGGAAGCAGCTTGATAACTCTTTCAAGCGTATTTACAACAAAGCATCTTTCAATCTTGATCTGTTCAAATCTGAGATCTTCAACTTCTTCAATGGTAAGGTTGAGTTCCAGGGACCAGATCCTAAGCGTCAGTTGATCGTACAAACCGGTATGGGTGGTATGCGTCTGGTGAATGAAGCAATTAAGAAGGAAGCTATCAACAGCGGACTTGTTATCAACGCTTCTGAAGTCGGAGCCATCACTGGTAAAGGTATGGACCTCAACTTTGGTTTTGCATACACTCAATATGTTATCCCATTCCTGGCTAACGTAAAGTTTGTGTTGAACCCAGCGTTTGACAACGTACACACCAATGACATTGAGAACCCAATCATTGACGGTTTCCCATTGTCTTCTTACAACTTCATCATTTTTGATGTCACTGAGAACACTAACGACAACATCTACTTGTTGAAGCTGTCTTGGGATAATCAATTGAAATGGTTCTATCAGAACGGTACCATGGATTACATGGGACGTACTCAAGGTTTCCAGTCTTCTGGCAACTTCAATGGCTACAGAGTATTCATGACACAAACAATGCCTGCAGTATGGGTTAAAGATCCTACTAAAGTATTGAAGATCGTTATGAGAAACCCTGTAACTGGTGGATCATTCTAAATAACATAAAGCGGGAGGAGCCGTAACTCCTCCTGCCTTTATACAGTAACAGTACTCAGAGCAGTAAACGGCCACCAGTCTAACTGGATAACACCTGTCCCAGTCTGAGTCATTTTCCTCTCTAAGGATAGTAATCCTTAGAACGCCTGTTGGGAACGTACCCTTGGGAGCTTACCACTCCAACAGGTTCTAAACTTCTAAGTAATGGCTAAGAAGACCCGTATCGGAAGGATCCACAAGGTCCTCAATAAGGAAAGAAAGAAGTTCTCCAACGAGAACGTCTTCTACTTCGCAGTGATCATCAAAGACGTTGATGATAAGGCTACACAATTCTTGTTCACTGAAGGAGAGCTTGAAAGAGCAGCTCACAGGGCAGCAAGAAACCAGGAAGATACACTTGAGCAAAGTGGCATCTCCAAGCTAATAGATTAATCGGTCATTCAGACCACCCATATAAAAACCAACAACACATGAGCACAGTCACTATTGTGGAGAAGTACCCACAAAACAAGAGGAGTTCTATTGCCATCAGACCATTCTTTGATCCTATGGTAGATAACATGGGACTCCAACGGTACGGATTAAGTCTTTTTGACGGAGCCTTTCACGAAGAACCCATTGCATGTCTTGAGATCAACGGTATTAAAAGATACCTCACAGGTCTGAACGAGTTTGCACCGGAAGTAAAAGCCCTGCCGATAGAAGACCAGGAAGCCAAGATCCTCCAGATCCGTGCAGTGGTAGCAGAACTTGAAAAACAGCTTGCTGCCAACGTGATTGATCCTAAAGATGATCAGTTCTGGAACAAGGTAAAACTGCTCAGACCTGACAACAATGAGTTTTGGGATAAGATCAAGATCAGGTGTGGCAATGAACCACTTTACCTGGAACCAGATAAAGACCCATATGATCTGATCAGACTCTATGCTATAGAAGCCACAGGGTTTTCCATCGTAGCTAAATCCTTAGAAGAAGCAAGACGGATGCCTACACCTCCGAAGTTCTATTTGGATAAGCTGGAAGAAACAGCATCCATCCAAACAGAAGTCAAGAAGCTTCGCAACAAGGCCCTGGCTGAACTGCAGAAGTTGTTTGACAAGAATCAGAACAAGCTGATGTATGTCGCCAAGGTTCTGGATCCCAACAGTGCACAGTACAAGAAGTCTACACCTAATGATGTGATCTATGACAACATGGATAAGTTCATCAACGGTGAATTGGTAGAAAAAGATAAACGTAAAACAGGACAGCGTTTCCTGGATATGGCCAACCTGGATATGGAAACCCTGAAGATCCGCTCCATCATCAAAGATGCAGGCTACTTCAAGTTCATATCACCTAAAGCAGATGGTTTTATCTATCATATGAGGACTGGTACCATGATGGGACGAACACCAACGGATGCTGCTGAGTTTCTGAAGAATCCTTTGAATGAAGAAATCCTGATTGACCTACAGAAATCGGTAGAAAAATATTGGAACCAGTAATAACATATGACAAACGCTCTCTTACAAATAAAGATCAAGCAGCGGCTGAACAAGCTGGCGTCACTGGACTATGACAACTTTGAATGTTGGCAGATCCAGGAAGCGTTCAACAAGGCTCAGTTGGAGTGGATCCGCAGACAAGTCTACGGCATCAACACCCGTAAAGAGGGCACAGAACAATCTACCGGGTTGATAGATGACCTACGGATCATTATGACTGATAAGGTGTTAGTACCAACAGACAAAAAGATCTACGTAGAATCTGCCCTTCCCAGTGACTATCTCTACTATGTAAGAATAGACGTCTTAGCCAACTCAGAGTGCTGCCCGGATAAACGCAGGATGACCGTATATGAAGTGGAAGAAGCCAACATGGGTCTTTTGCTTACATCAGATACCAAAGGTCCCAGCTTTGAATGGGCTGAAACACTCAGCACACTGGTGGGAGATAAACTCAGGGTGTACACGAACGGTGAATTTACCGTTACCGATGTCAACCTGGTATACTACCGCAGGCCACAGGATGTAAAGTTTGCAGGTTGCGTGGATCCCAGTAATGGGCAAGCCATCACTGCCAATGTGATCTGTGAGTTTAAAGATGACATAGCCGAGATCATGGTAGATGAAGCTGCTGCAATCCTTGCCGGAGACATAGAAAGCATGAACCAATATCAAAGAGAGCTTCAAAACCCACAACGTAACAGCTAATGGCACTAACTAAAATACCAAGACCTTCCCCTATGGGACCATGTAAAGAAACTGGAGAAATGCTGTCCCATGCCCAAGGCCTGGTCACAAGCATCCATCAGCTTCACTTAAAGGTAACAGGACCAGGATCATATGCCGCTCATCAAGCCCTTGGTGGTTTTTATGACGGTATGCCAGGACTTGTAGATGCAGTGGCCGAACAATACCAGGGAGCTCGTGAAAAGATCCTGGATATTCCTGCACCTGCACCGTATAAGTGCGGATCTGTACCAGAAGCCCTGGCCCATTTAAAAGAGTTGTACAACGAGATCAACGAGCTGCAGAAAATGATGCCGTTCTCTGAGATCGTAAACCAGCTGGACGAAATGAAGAGCCTGATTGCTTCTACCAAGTACAAGCTCATGTTCTTACAATAACTACTTTTTTTTATTTTTTATAACCCCTTAATCGAAACACCATGTATTTTCCACATTCCTTTAGGAAGTCCTTCTTGGTTTCCTCTGGTACATTGGCTTCAGGTGTAGCTACCTCTGCCCTCTCTGCAGGACAGATCGGTATGTACGCTCCAACCAGTGCTACCAACTCTACTTTGGCAACAGTTGCTGCCAGTGTAAGTCCTTTTTATGTCATCCAAGGTTCTTATTTTACCAATGACAAGATTGGTACCCACGGTGGTTACAAAGAGTCTATCAAGTCTAAGCTTGTAAACCCTAAGTACATCAGCCGCGTTATCAGTGTAGCTGGTAAGTCTGCTGTTAACCAGGTAGTAAAAGTTACTGCCAACGGTACAGGTCTTACTGCTGACGAAACGTACAGGCTCCGTTTGGACATCAAAGGTTCTCCTGCCCTCAGGTTTTTGAACCACCAGATGTACAGGACCCTTGACTATTGGGCTGGTTGTGCTGACGCGACTACTCCTTCTTTGAAGAAAGATCCAGTTATGGCTCTTCTTGCTTGGAAAGATCAGATCAACAGCTATCCTTTCTTTGATCAAATGATTAAGGCACGTGTATACGTTGCTGCCGGTGCTGCTTCAGCTGCTGCTTCTGTAGCATCTATCACTACTTCCAGCGTTGCCATCACATGGGCTTCTATCCCTGCTTATGCAGCAATTGGTCAGAAAGTAACCGGTACTGGCATCCCTGCTAACGCATTTATCACTAACATCGTTTCTAACACAGCCACTGTAACTTACCCAGTTCAAGCCGTAGCTCCAACTATTGGCGGTACTGTATCTGTAAGCTTCTTTAACGACCTCTACTCTGAGGCTGTTACTGGTTCAGTGTTTATCCCAGGAACTGCTGTAGTGTCTGATGCATCTGTTGCTGCTTCTGGAAACGGTGCTGTTGTTTACGCTGCTGCTGCTAACGCTGCCAGCTTTACTTATGCTAACGGCAAGCCTCACATTGAGTTTACCCTTGGATTTGTAGAGACCAGCTTTGCTAACTGTACGTTCACTCCTACAGATAAGTATGAGCTTGAGCCTTTGGTTGCTTATGCTGCTGTTGTAGACGAGAGCGGTGAGCCTTGTATTGCTGCATCTTTTGATGCCAATACAGCTGCAAACTCTGCTACTAACCCTTATTTGTCCAGCCATGGTGTTGAGATGCAAGCTCCTGTACAAGCTTCTGGCTTGGGTGAGACCTTGCTTCGTGAGCTTATTTTGGATGGTCGTTACCTCCAGAACGCTTACCCTGACTCCAGCCGTGTAGACAGCTTGAGGATGAGAGAGATCGAAGCTGATCCAGCTTTGGCTCAAGTATCTCGTAGCGGTCTTTATGACAAGGTATTGGTTCTGCACAACGTACCACGTTGGAACAATCCTTCTGGTACATTTGACAACGACCAGTATCTGCTCGTTTTCAACGTAGTTAAAGGCACTGCAACATCAGCTATTACAAACTATTTTGTAGCTGCTGCAAACGCTGCCCAGGGTGCAAGCACCATTGCTTTGGAATCTTACTAAGCAATCAGTATATCCTATAAAAACGGGGAGTGTGTACATTTTGTACACCTCCCTTTTTTGTTTTTGGAGAAGTCCTGAAAAATGGGTATATTATTATTGAGAACCTCTACACTTTCATATTGCTAACTTCCTCAAGTTTAGATACATGGCCAATAAACATCTACTAAGTTTAGAAATACCTGATACCAATAACATCAATGTTTTACGGGTATTTGACACAAGTCTCTATGCAGAGGATCTTGGGACCAATTGTGGCCTGCTCCAGATTACTTCTCCTGGTTTTAACCTACCTGTATCTATAGAGGTGCTTCCCCAGTTTAACCTGGTATTGAACGCCTGTACCCTTGGTATTCAGACCACCGGTTGCGGAGACACCTGTCATCCCATTCCCGATGGTGTCTACAAAGTGAGGTATTCTGTTTCTCCCAATGACAAAGTCTTTGTTGAGTATGAATACCTCAGACTCACGCAAACCATGAATAAGTATTACAACATGCTCTCCACCCTGGAGATGGCAGCCTGTGAACCAGATGCTGACGTTAAAGAACAGCTCAAAGAACTGAGGCTGATCAGTAGCTTTTTAGAAGCTGCAAAAGCTAAAGTGGAATATGCCCATAACCCTGAGCAGGGTATGGAGCTTTTAGTATATGCTCAGGCAAGACTCATCCGCCTGAGTGCCATCATGTGTTAATCATAAAAACCAAGATATGAACACTTGTCCTAATTGCGGAGCCGCTATCACCTGCGGTTGCCAGGTAAGAACAGCCACAGACGGAACCAGGGTATGCACTAACTGTATGGCTCTATATGAACAACAACTAGCTGCGGCTAACAATCCCCAGTCTTAACTATGAGAAATCTGCTAAAAGATAAGGCCAAATACTACAGGTTATTTGCGGATGATGTTTATGCATCTTTCCGTAAAGTCCGCTATGGTATTGGTTCTGACAAGGATGACAAGGATTATGACCTGAGCTTGATCCGCAAAGAACTTGTAGACTGGCAGTCTAATGCAGATAATGACGCTCTTACCCAGACTTCTATCAACTACTATGGTTGGTTACCGGTTACGTATAACAGCAATGATGAATCGGTTGTCTTTAGCTCAAACATCAATGACCCGTACCGTCACCTTAAGATCTGCTCTGCCAACCCTGTCAATGTAGGTTTGAACTATAACTACGGTGTAAGTGGAAATCAAAACCTCATAGAGGTAAACACCGGTGGTTGTGTTACCAGGATCAACCTGAATCCTGCCATTACGTTCAATAACCAAACTGTTTCCCAGTATACCTACCACCAGCAGACTCCTGCTACTACCTGGACGATTAATCATAGCCTCGGCTTTATTCCTAACGTATTCATCTTGGATAACAATGGTGTAGAAATCATTGGTGTGGTAGATACAGCTACTACGACCACACTGGTTATTTCATTCACTGATGCTGTAACAGGTTATGCTTATCTGTCCTAATCATGCCTACAAAATTATACCTACATGATATTGATTTAAGTCAGAACCAGTTGATCAACGGGGTTCTGCACAATGCTGCCACGGCACCACTTAATGCAGTGGACGGGCAGGTGTATTATAATACAGGCAATAAAAAGATATACTATTACAATGCTGTTAGTACTACCTGGATCCTTATCGGATCAGGTGCCGACTATCAGATTCCCATTACACTTACAACTACTGGTACATCCGGGGCAGCTACGTTTAATGCGGGAACGGGTGCTCTGAATATACCACAATACGCTACTGGTGTAAGTGGCTCCGGCACGACAAACTATATTACTAAGTGGACGGGTTCTGCTACTTTAGGTGCTAGTGTCATCTATGACAATGGATCTATTGTAAGTATTGGAACAGCCTCACCTAATACGCAGTCCAGGTTGACCTTGATGGCGTCAAATACAATTACTAAAAGCGTTGTATTAGATTCCACCTGGGATTACCAGACCAGTTTTGCCATGAAAAATGGCATATACAGTACCGAGTTTAACTTGGGTGGAGTTTCCAAAAGTGCTGGTGAAGGTGGTCCTGGTAGTTTGCAGGTGAGTACGTACAATGCCACTACCTTTGCCTACAGGTATCCTGTTACTTTCTTTGCCAATGGTAACGTAGCTTTTGCCGGTCCATCCGGATCGGTACCCTCTGATAATGGAGCTACTGTGCAGGTAAATGGGACAATATATGCAGCGTCATTAGTAGGCACTGGAACCAGGATGGTAGTTGCCCTGTCAACGGGTGTGTTATCAACCCAGGCTATCCCAAGTGGAAGCACCGGAACGGTCACTTCTGTTGGTTTAACTGTACCTACCGGTCTTAGTGTTGTCAATTCCCCTATAACAAGTTCCGGTAGTTTAGATATCACATTTGCTGCCGGTTATTCTATACCAACAACTGCGTCACAAACAAACTGGGATACCGCTTATGGATGGGGTAACCACGCCTCTGCGGGTTACCAGGTAACCAGTCAGAAAGGTCAGGCTAACGGGTATGCTTCTTTAGATGGCTCTGGACTTGTTCCTTCTACCCAGCTTCCTTCCTACGTGGATGACGTACTGGAATACGCTAACCTGGCAGCATTTCCTGCAACAGGTACAACGGGTAAGATCTACGTAGCCCTGGATACCAATGAGACTTATCGTTGGTCCGGCTCTGCGTACATACGTATAGCCAATGGAGCGGTACAAAGTGTTAACGGAAACACAGGTATAGTGACCATTTCCCTGGCAAGCCTTGGTGGTATTAGCCTGACATCTCTTTCTTCTACAGCTACAGGGCTTACCTATACCAATACTACGGGTGTATTTTCTCTGACCAGTGGATATGCTATTCCTACAACAACTTCCCAGAGCAACTGGGATACAGCGTTTACAGACCGACTAAAATGGGACGGTGGATCTACAGGACTTGTAGCAGCTACGGGCAGAACTTCTTTAGGTGCTACTACGGTAGGATCTAACGTATTTACACTGACTAACCCGTCAGCCATCACCTTTATTCGTATCAATGCGGATAATAGCGTATCTACATTAGATGCCGCTACCTTCCGTAGTGCTATAGGGGCAGGTACCTCTTCTACTACAGGTACAGTGACCTCAGTTTCCGTTACTACTGCCAATGGTGTATCCGGATCTGTGGCTACATCAACTACCACACCCGCTATCACGATTACCCTGGGAGCCATCACCCCAACTTCTGTGAACAGTGTTGTGATCTCCGGATCCACGACACCCACACTGGCAGTGACAGGTACGTCTTCTATCTCAGGATCCAATACCGGTGATAATGCAGTAAACTCTCTTTACAGTGGTCTTGTCAGTAACGCCACACACACGGGTGACGCTACCGGATCTACAGCACTGACTGTTGTAGGACTCAGAGGAGTAGCCCTGCCAGCTCTTGGAGCCAGTGCAGGATTCTTAAGATATACCGGCACAGGTACAAACACCTGGATATTTGATACAGCGACTTATCTAACAGCTAACCAGTCCATCACCCTCTCTGGGGATATTTCTGGTACAGGAACAACCGCTATTACTACTACCATTGGTGCTAACAGGGTGACCAATGCCATGCTCGCCCAGATCCCTACTGCTACTTTCCATGGAAGAGTAACAGCAGCTACGGGCAACGTTGAAAACATAACCGGTACACAGGCCACTACACTACTTGATGTATTCTCAGCTACCCTCAAAGGTTTAGCCCCAGCATCCGGTGGCGGTACTACCAACTTCCTGCGGGCAGATGGCACCTGGACAACACCAGGTGGTGGAGGGTCCGTAACATCCGTATCCGTAGTGTCTGCCAATGGCTTTGCTGGTACGGTGGCTACTGCGTCGTCTACACCTGCTATCACACTGACCACTACGATTACCGGTATCCTCAAGGGTAACGGAACAGCAATCTCAGCTGCTGTAGCTGGTACAGACTACCAGGGAGCCTCTACTAACCTGACTTCTTTAGCCGGGTTAACGTTTGCCTCCACCTCATTTGTGAAGATGACGGCAACCGGTACCTTTGCTCTGGACACCAATACTTACTACTTATCTTCTAATCCTTCTGGATATACAACCAATACGGGTACTGTTACTACGGTATCAGTTACTACAGCAAACGGTATTTCAGGATCAGTGGCCACAGCAGGTACAACACCGGCTATTACCCTGACACTAGGAGCTATCACACCCAGTACAGTAAATGGACTTACGTTCACTGCAGCTGCTACTGGATTTACTATAGCGGGTGGTACTACTTCTAAAACACTTACGGTATCAAATACCCTGACACTTGCCGGTACAGATGCTTCTACTTTGAACATTGGGGCTGGTGGTACACTTGGATCTGCTGCATTTACTGCATCTACCGCATACCAGGCATCAAGTACCAACCTAACATCCCTGGCAGGACTTGCTTTTGCGTCTACGTCATTTGTGAAGATGACAGCCGCAGGAACTTTTGCCCTGGATACAAACACTTATTACCTAGCCTCTAACCCGTCAGGCTATACCAATAACACAGGTACAGTAACGTCTGTTTCTGTCACTACTGCCAATGGAGTAAGCGGAACCGTAGCTACGTCTACAACCACGCCTGCAATTACACTTACGTTAGGTGCTATTACACCAACGTCAGTAAATAGCGTGGTCATCTCAGGATCTACTACGCCTACTTTGGCTGTAACCGGTACATCCTCTATTTCCGGATCTAACACCGGAGACAACGCAGTTAACTCACTATATAGTGGACTGGTTAGTAATGCTACACATACTGGAGATGCTACGGGAGCAACGGCTCTTACTGTAGTGGGTCTTCGTGGTGTGGCACTTCCTACCTTAGGAGCTACTGCCGGATTCCTTAGATACACAGGTACGGGTACCAATACATGGGTGTTTGACAGCTCTGTTTATTTAACAACCAACCAATCTATCACGCTTTCAGGAGCAGTAACCGGATCTGGTACAACTGCTATTACTACTACCCTGGCTAACTCGGTGGTGGGTATAGCTAATCTTAGTGCAACCGGTACACCTTCGTCTACTACATATCTAAGGGGTGACAATACCTGGGCTACAATTTCTGGTGGAGGTATTACTACATTAAATACCCTTACTGGAGCAACTCAAACTTTTGCTACTGGAACAGCAGGAACAGACTTTGCTATTACATCTACAGGTACCACGCATACTTTTGACATACCAAGTGCAAGTGGAACTGCAAGAGGATTGGTAAGTACAGCAGCACAAAATATTGCTGGTCTAAAGTCATTTTTAAACGGACTTAACGCAACAGGAACAGCAAACGAATTTTCAGCAGGTACACCTGGAATAACCACAACTTTAGCGGGAGTAAGTCAAACTACTTTTGGAAGACTTATTGCAACTGCCTTAAATACAACGTTAGGTGCTAACCTTAGTTATTCTTCCTTCCTATTAATAGGAAATACTGTTGCAGAATCCTCTGCCGGTACTCATAACATGTTTGCTCAGTTTTCTATTAAGCCTTTAATAGTTAATGATGGTGCAGGAAGTACAACTAACGGAGCTACCTTATACATAGAAGGAGCAGCAACAGGAACGGCTACTATTACTAACAACTATGCAGTCTGGATAGATGATGGAGCTGTAAGATTAGACGTTCTTGGTGGATCAGGTACACGCATGGTGGTGGCCGATGCTTTAGGTGTGCTGTCTACCCAGGCAATCCCTGGCGGTGGCAGTGCTTACTCTGTCACATCAGTTTCCACAACATATTCAGAAACGGCAACAAGTGGTACTAAGATCATCAAAGCTGATACAAGTGGCGGTACCTTTGTCATAACGCTCCCCACAGCTGTTGGTAACACAGCTACCATCATCATCAAGAAAACAGCAGGTACTGCTGCTCTCACTATAGATGGAGCAACTACTGAAACCATAGACGGTGGTCTTACAGCTACTATAAACAAGGTGGATGAATCTATCACCCTTGTTTCCGATAACTCTAACTGGCTAATCATATAACAATGGCATATAATCCTAATAACCCCAACGGGTCAGCAACTAGTGTAAACTCCTCACCGGTAGTCATAGCTTCCGATCAGGCTCCTATAGCCATGAAAGGCTATGACACACAGGACGACATGCTTAAGATCAAGTCCATGCAGAAAAAGTTCAGGGACAGCTTTGTCGGAACCAGCGTGGACGGTGCAAAATGGACAAGCAGTATAGGAGCAGGTGGAAGTATCACCGTAGGATCTGGTGTTGTGAACCTGGTGAGTGGAACCACTTCAGCCAGTACAACATCTCTTACTTCTGTGGAGTGGTTTACCATTCCGTTCAGGTTGTCGTTTCAGTTGACGATGTCTCAGCGTATTGCCAACCAGGAGTTCTATGTAGAGGTGATCTCTGTTAACGCTACCACTGGTGTAGCAGACGGATTACACACTGCAGGTTTTCTCTTTGACGGTACCAACGCCAACCTTGCTAAATACTTTACAGCTAATGGAGGACAAGCTGCCCTGATCAGTGCAGCTACCTCTTTTAACCCTACTACAGGTACTGGTGTATTTGAATTTGAACCGTTTTCTGACGAGTGCTGGTGGCACTCCGGAACCCTGGATGCCAACTCTGGAAGGGTAAACTCTTACCGAAGGCACCAACAGGTTCCTGATCCCAATGCTTCTTATAAAATAAGACTTCGTTGGTTAAACGGCACAACTCCTGCTAGTACTACTACTTCTTCTCTGCAGTTTGTAGCTTGCCAGGACTACGCAGAACTTACCGCTGAAATTACAGCGGGTAGAGGTATCTCTGTAGCAGGTCAGGCTATTGGTGTCAGTGTAACTGGTACTGTAGACACAGAACTTCCAGCAGCCACTGCTCTGGGTGATTCAACAGCTAACCCTACAGCTCCTCACGTAGGATCTTGTATAGAAGCTTTTAACGGAACAACCTGGGACAGGATCAAAACGGACACCGCTCTTGCTGGTAATGCTGCTAACGATACAGCTGTGGGTATTCTTGCTGTAGGTACAGGTCCTGGTTTTTCTATCAGGTCTAACCCTACTAACTTAGGTACTGCTGCAAACTCTGCCTCTACGTTTAACGTTGACGGAGCCGCTGCTGTTACCATAGCAATAAGCACAACTACTACAGGTACATTTATTATTGAGGGAACTGCAGACAATACAACCTTTATTCCACTTGAGGTATTTGACGGTGCCGTAGATTTATGGGTGAGTGGTCAAAACCTTACCCCAACAGCAGGAAAGGTGTATCAGGTAATTGCTCAAGGATATCGTCAGGTAAGACTTAGAACGGTGACAACACTTGGTGCAACAGTAGCTCATGCTATCAACCTTACTAATGGTAATCAATTCTTAGGTGGTATTGATACCGGTGCTGCTCCTCATAACTTTGGATATACACTGGTTCATAGAAACGGTGAATATACCACAGCACAGACCGGTGCTGCTTTATGGACACCTACAACCGGTAGGAGATTTGCCGTGACAGATATTACTATTTCTACGGGTGGTACGACAGCAGGTGTAGTTACTCTATGGCAGGGAGCTGCTGCGGATACCACGTATACAACAGGTACCGATCCTGTTATATTCAGGGGTGAATTTGCTCCTTCTGCTACGGTAAAGCCGGGAGCTGTCAAGTCATTCAACGTACCCTTTGTGTCTAGTACAATAGACCACATTCTTAGAATAACTACTTCTGCAGCCATGACATTATATGTTCAGCTTAACGGATATGAAATCTAACTAACATGACAACACAAGAAATACATCTGGTAGAAAAAGTAGACAACGGTAACGGTACCATCAGTATGATTGCTGAACTCTGTGTACACAAGAACGGAGTCTTTTTTCAACACGAATCCAGGAGTCCGTTTACTTTCCCTGATACCATGACTGACCAGGAGATCATAGATTATTTAATAGCTAACGATTACAGTAAATATTACTAATGGCAATAGGATTCAGAGCAACAGGTACATATACAGCAGCCGCTGGTAATATTACTCCCGCAATTCCTGCAGGAGCTGTAGCTGGTGACTTGATGATACTGTTTTATGGGTGTAAACCCTTTAGTGGTGCCCCCACTATTAATAACGCCTGGAATAATGGTGGTGCTGCTACAGATGGTACTGTTGCTGCAGGTATTGACGTAGGTTCAATGCAAGCCAGAATATTCTGGAAGATACATACCGGTACAGAGACTAACCCAACAGTTACAAACGCTGGTGTTAACGTTGGTAGTGGTGTTATAGTCGTATTCAGCAAGGATGCCTTATTGTTCTGGGACCTGGCTTTTGGAGGTGGTGGTGATAATACAGCAGGTACAGGTTTCTCGGCTACAACTCCAGCTATTGACCTGGCTGTCAATGACTGGGTTGCATCAGTTATAACCACTCGTTCAGATGCCGGTACAATAGGTGATGTTACCCCTACAGCATCCGGTATGACATTTGGTGCTTTTAACAGTCAACCTGCTGTTGGTTTTACTACAACAACTGGTGGTGACATGTCTGCAAGAAGCGGTTATAATATTGCAATTTTAGGAACAGCTACAGCAGCTGTTACGGTAACTACCACATTAGGAGCTGCTCACACAGGTAGTATGTTCCTAGTAAGAATGCGAGAATCAGCAACTGCACCAGTAAGTGGAGGATTTGACCCATTTGGAATGATGGGATTTTTTGGAATATAACGGCAGGCCAAACCTGAAAAGGACCCTGACGACACATAATAGGACCTGTTCTTATTTATTAATTGTAAACCCTACAAACATGAAAACCATTGAGACCATCAACGTATGGACCAAAGGAACGATCAAGACCGCGGAACTATTCAGCCTAAGAGTTACTAATGATGACCTGGCTACAGCGGCAGACTTTTATTATGAACTACTGGAAGAAAGTAATTTGGTAGAGCCTTACATACCATACCCGGTTGCAGAAGGTAATATCAGTATTTCAGGATCAGCTTACACCACCTGGAAAGCAAATGCGGATACTAACGAATATGCCTACACCTGGGCAGCTGGTCAACTAAACTTAGTGATAACAACAACACCTTAATTAATAACTATGAAAGCAATCACCCCTGTAAACATCTGGCATGAAGGATCTCTGAAAGAAGCAAGCCTGCTAAGTGTAGCCAGCTCCTATGATGACCTGAACACGTATGCTACTTTTTCATACCGTATCATGGTGGCTGCAGAAGCACCAGAAGGTCCAGAACCTATTATGCCTCCAATGGCTATCAATGAAACAGTGGCCAGTGGTCAGATGTACATGGGTGGCCAGGACTATATTGACTGGGATAACTCCAACGAAGCTGCTTACGAATACGTAGCAGAGAAACTTAATCTTGAACTGGTAGTAGCACAACCCTAATAAACGCTCTGAGTGTCGGAATACATCAATGGTTCTACAGACATTTTAGGGGGCTCCGTAATTAGATATGCGTTAAACACTACCACCCCAAACCAGGCAGTGATCAGGAAGATCATAGCCGGGAACGGGATATCTATATCCTCAACAGGAGTAGACCCTGGTACAGGTGATGTCACCATTAGCATTGACACATCAGGCACCGGTGGATCCGGCGGTAGTGGTGGAGGTGGTGGCACACCTACAGCAGTAGGAACGGTTACTGCCATTAACATGACGGCTCCGGAAGGTATGTTTATCACAGGAGCTCCCATTACTACAGCGGGTACAATCTCTCTGAGACTATCCAGCGGGTATGTGGTGCCTTTGTATGTTGATGTACAACAAGGTAAAACAGCTTACACCTGGGGAGACCATGCTCTGGCAGGTTACCAGCATACAATAACACTCACTACTACAGGAACATCAGGAGCATCTACTTTTATCAATGATGTTCTAAACATTCCTAACTATGCGGTTACTATAAATAACAACGCTGCTCTGAGGGTTATTACCGGGTCTGATACGGCTAACACTTTAAACGCATCAACAAAGCTAGAGTGGTATAACGACTATGGTATTTTGGCACTTTACTCAACTGCCTCTTGGGGATATGGTGCTGAAATAGATTTTAATAATACAGATGTAAACGGAACGGTCTGGGGATTTTACGGAGGTAGTACAAGCGTTACCGGATTAATGCTCTACCAGTATCAGCCTAGCCAGGTAGAGTTGGCCTATTGGAACACTGACCGGTATGCTGTTCGTAGTGACGTAAAGATGGCGTGGTCTTCTACATTGCTATCTTGGGGTACACCTGACATAGCTCTTTCCAGAGAATCTACCGGGCTTTTGCAGATTAACACAGGTACTAGTAATACCTATGCCGAAGTAAAAGCTAAATTATACAGGGCTACCCAAGGCTTCTACGCATACCGTACCGGGGGTGGTCAGGCTTTTGTAGGACTGGATACATCCGGATCAGGTGGTAAGGAGTGGTACATGGGGTCTGTTGGTAGCAACAATGTAGATCCTGGTTCTATTATGTGGAACAATGAGACAGATCAGCTGTCTCCCATGTCTTTAAACAATACCACCTTAAAACTAAAGGTGGATACCGGTATAGCCTGGACCACAGCAAGTACTACAAACTCTGTGACTTACACGGTAGGTTTGGAAGTAGCTGCAGCTAACACCCTTAAACTCCACAATGGTAGTACAGGATTTGGATTTCTTAATCTGAACAATATAAAAGCCACAGCACTTGCTGGCACGGGTGACAGGTTTGTTATTACAGATGCTACAGGAGTTTTGGCAACAGCTACTATAGGATCCGGATTGTCTTATTCTGGTGGTGTGTTATCCGCCACAGGTGGTGCAGCAGGAACCGTAACAGGGTCCGGTACAGCAGGAAAGATTGTCAAGTTTAACTCTGCCAGTGACATTGGTAACAGTATCATGACTGAGTCTACCAATCTGATCACTGTGTCAGGATCTGTCAACGCCACATCGTTTATAAAAGCAGGCGGTACGTCTACTCAGTTCCTGATGGCTGACGGATCAGTAACTACCAGCACGTTTTTAACCTCCGGGAGCTTTGTCTCGGACTATGACAGTGCCATCACTGGTCTTAGAAACAGCTCAAACAAAGTATATACACTGACCAACAACTACCAGACGGGCACTACTAAAGTGTATGTCAATGGTGTGCGGTACAGTCCTGGGGCAGGTAATGACTATACAGAGTCAGCTGCTAACCAGATCACTTTTGCTAACGCTCCTGACTTAGGAGACCTCATACTTGTAGACTATATAAAATCCTAATCCTATAAATTCTTAGACATGCCTATTACTTCAGTAAAAACAAGACAACAACTCACGGTAAACTCTGATGTTACCTTTGGTAGTCTTTACAAGATTACAAACCTAGTAGATCCTACTAACCCTCAAGATGGTGCCACAAAAGCTTACGTAGACGCAGTAAAAACAGGTCTTGATATTAAAGACTCTGTAAGAGTTGCATCTACAGCGGCTATTACAGTCACCTATGCTGCAACTGGTGGAACTTCTACCAGGGGTCAGATCACTGCTGCCCCTAACTCTATAGATGGTGTTACACTGGCAGCCGGTAATAGGATCTTGTTGAAAGATCAGACAGCCGGTGCACAGAATGGTATCTGGGTAGTGTCTACTCTAGGTACTGGTGCTAACGGTGTTTGGGATCGTGCTATTGACTTTGACGGTGACCTGGAAGTTACAGGTGGTGCATTTACTTTTGTAGAAGAAGGTACAGCTAATGCTGACTCTGGCTGGGTGCTTACCAATAACAACCCTATTACTATCGGTGGGTCGTCAGGTACGGCTCTTACCTGGACCCAGTTTTCTGGTGCAGGTCAAATTACAGCAGGTGCCGGTTTAACTAAAACTGCTAACCAAATTGACGTAGTTGGCACAGCTAATCGTATTGTTGTAAATGCTGATTCTATTGATATTGGTACTGATGTTGTAACTCTTGCAGGTACACAAACTCTTACAAATAAGTCAATAGTAGCTACACAGCTTACAGGTACATTACAGGCAGCACAATTTCCGGCACTGACAGGAGATGTTACAACTACAGCTGGTGCATTAGGAACTACAATTGCAGCTAACGCAGTAACTTTAGGAAAATTAGCAACACTTGCTGCAAACTCAGTTATAGGTAATCCAACAGGTTCAACAGCAACACCTATTGCCGTATCAATGGTTACTGCAGCAACAGCATCTGCTGTGGCAATACGGGATGCAAACGCAAATATTAGATTTAATAACTCTGTAAAAAACTTAGCTACTACTGCAACTGCTGCAGGAACAACAACGCTGACAGTTGCATCAGCTTACACCCAGCAATTTACTGGAACAACAACTCAAACAGTTGTATTACCGGATGCTACAACATTGACAGTAGGTCATTCATTTTTAATTACAAACCGATCAACTGGAGTAGTAACTGTTAATGCAAACGGAGGTGGTCTTGTTCAAACAATGGCTGCAGCTAGCCAAGTAATTCTTACTTTAGTTACTAATGGAACGGCAGCTGGTACATGGGATGCAGCGTATAGTATTACTAATGCTGGTTCAGGAGGAGGAACAGTAACTACAGTCTCTGTTGCTAATAATAATGGTTTTAATGGTTCAGTTACCAATCCAACAACAACTCCTCAAATTACTATTTCTACTACTGTTACCGGAATTGTTAAAGGTAACGGTACTGGACTCAGTGCGGCCACAGCTGGTACAGATTATCAAGCACCTATTAGTTTAACTGTTACAGGTAACTCTGGTGCTGCCACTTTTATTAGTAACACTTTAAATATTCCTACATACACACTTGCTGGATTGGGTGGATTTGCTAATCCTATGACCACCTTAGGTGATATGATTTATGGTGGAGCCAGTGGTGCAGCAACTCGTCTTGCTAATGCTGGTACAACCAATGGTGTCTACATACTCCAGCAAACTGTAGCAGGAGCCGCTGCAGCAGCACCTTCCTGGCTTGGAACAACTGGTACTGGAAACGTAGTTCTTAGTACCAATCCAACAATCACAGGTGGTTCAGTTTCTGCACTTACTACTTTGGGTATTAGAGATACCTCTGCTGCGTTTGATGTTACAATAGCAGGTACTTCTTCAACTGCATTAACAGCTAATAGAGTACTCACTATTGATATGGTCAATGCGGCCAGGACTTTAAAGTTTGGTGGTAATATTAACATTACAGGTAACCTTACTACAGCTGGAGCATTTACTACTTCTGGAGCTTTTGGTGTAACAATGACAGCAACAGCTACAACTTCTGTAACACTTCCTACTTCTGGTACGTTGTTGTCTACAGTAAGCTATGTAGTTAGAGAAACTCCGTCTGGAACAGTTAATGGATCTAATGCTACGTTTACTCTGGCCAACACTCCTATATCTGGAACAGAACAAGTATATGTAAACGGTGTTTTGCAGAATGCAGGCGGTAATGACTATAGTATTTCTGGTGCAACGATCACTTTTACATCAAGTGGTACTCCTTCATTAGATGGTAGACCTCAAACAGGTGATGTTGTTCTTGTAACTTATTTAAAGTAATAATATTTTATGGCAATAACTAGACTCAGAGGTGGAGGTCAAATTACAGATGGAACTATTCCGTATGCTGATATACAGAATGTTGCCGCAAACACAATACTTGGAAACAATACAGCCAGTGCTACTACCATACAGGAGATAGCACTGGCTAGTTCCACTTTGTTGGGAAGAGGGGTGACTGGAAATATAGCAGCTATAACGGCTGGTACTGGTCTGGCGTTTTCCGGGTCCTCTATTGCAGTTTCTGCCAACCTTGCTTCTTTATCAGGACTGTCCTACAGCTCTGCTTCATTTGTAAAGATGACAGCAGCTGGGACATTTGCTTTGGATACGGCTACTTATGAGCCTGCTATTACTGCAGGTACCACTGCTCAGTACTGGAGAGGAGATAAATCCTGGCAGACGCTTAACACGGCAGCTGTACCGGAAAGCGGTAACCTATATTATACAGACGCTCGTGCTCGTGCAGCTCTCAGCTTTACAGCCGGTAGCGGAGCGTACAACTCTACTACAGGAGTTATTACTATACCTACCAATACTAACCAGCTTACTAACGGTGCTAACTTTATCACAACTGCCCAGACATACTACATAGGTACTACTCAGAATGCTCTGAATAGGTCCAGTGCTGCTCAAAGTCTTACCGGAGTTTCTATAGATGGATCAGCTGGATCATTAGCTTCACAGGGTCAGTATACCAATGCTGCTCCTGGTACAACCAGGGGACCTGCAGGTTTAAGCTTGCGTGAAGTTTATACTAATGGTTATCCTACTTCATACGGTAACTTATTACATCTTTACGGAGCCGGTGCTGGTCAGTTGCTTATTGGATGGAGTGGAACGGACGGAGCAACTGAAAATAACTACATAAGATCTAAACGTGATAATGATTCTGGTGCATGGTCTTCCTGGGCAAAGATATGGACTGATCAGAACCTGACTAATCTCAACCAGCTGACTAATGGACCTGGGTACATAACAAGTTACACAGAAACGGATACACTGGCCACCGTTACTGCAAGGGGAGCTTCTACTTCAACATCTGTTACCTTAAGTGGTGGAAGTAACTACTTTAACGGACATCATTATTTTACATCGTATGATCTTAATGGTAATCATTATCCTCATTATTTAGTCGGTAGTAATAATAATGGATCTAAGCTAAATCTTAGAATGTATGGTGGTAATGGATCCACCTTAAGATTATTTTACCTAGATGGTAACACTGGTGGATTTACCTGGGATGGTTACACCGTATGGCATTCTGGTAATGATGGATCCACATCAGGATTAGACGCTGACTTACTTGACGGTAACCATGCTTCTGCTTTTGCTCTGATTAATGGTAATACCGGACAGAGTTTTGGAGTATTTGAACTGTCTTATGCCCTAACAGCTTTTAATCCATCTACAGCAGCAAGAACAGGATTAAATTCTATGTCTGTAAAGATGTGGGATAACTATTTTTATAGTACAGGATTAGGTAGTGACTATGGTATAGTAATGGATTATTACGGTAGAAGTGGTCATGTTAACACTCAAGTATACTTTGATGCAGGTGGCGGAACTTGGTATAGAACTAGTCCTTATAATTCAGGATGGGGATCCTGGCTACAGTATATTACAAATTTTGCAACATGGAGTATAAGAGTACGAGGTACAGATAATGCCTATGCAAACGGTCTTTTGCAATCTGGTACCGGACGAGCTGATGATGCTACTGGGGATACCTGGATATTTGTAGACTCTGCAGGATCTGATAGTAACAAGTGGGGTATAAAGCATAACCAGGCAGACAACCGTATAGAGTTCTGGGGTAACAACTCTGTAGGTTCTTATATCCAGATGAACACGGGATATTATTCAGGTAATGCTGCTAGTGCTAATACTGCTAATACAGCTGGTAAACTTTATTTTACAAATATTAGTAATGTCAACACAGGTAGGACAGATGGTTATCTTGAATACTATGATGTTAGTGGTGCTACAGGACAGCCAGAATCAGGTTGGAACAGTTATATCTCAGTACGTCACAGTAATCCTGCTAACCAATACGGTTTTCAGTTTGCCAATCCTTTTGGTTCAGACACCTTATACTGGAGAGGTTGGGATGGTAGTAATCCGTTAGGATGGAGAACAGTATGGCACTCTGGAAATCTAAATGTTGCAAACTGGTTTGGAGCAATTACAACAGGAGGTACTACCAACTGGAATGATGTGACTAATACTAGACCAGGTACTGGTTATACTTTATTACTAGGTACACACTCTAACGGTCCTGGTCCTAGTGATTACTTTCATGCATTTAATCTTGAGTATTCTTCCAAAGATGGTACTGGTAATGTTACCCAAATGGCTGTTTCATACGGTAACCCGGGGAACAAGCTATACATGCGTGGACGATATGATGGTACATGGAATAGTTGGAATCAGTTTGTAACAAACAGCGGTACGTGGGGAATAAGTATTTCCGGAAATGCAGCAACGGCTACCTATGCTACATCAGCAGGTTACGCAACATACCTGCCAACTGCTTACACAAGTGGTCAACAGACTGACCCTCAAGTGTATTTTAACTACACTGTTGGTTTAAAGGTTGCTATGACAGGTTCTTGGTCTGTATGGTCTGATACGTTATGGATTAATGGTTATTCTGGAGGTGACGTACCTAACATGTGTGCATTACACTTCTTACGTAATGGTACACCAAGAATGGCTATTAGTACTCAACAAAGACAAGCTACAGCTTATGGTTCTTATTATGAAATTTTATCAGAGTATAATTACAGCTCATATGCTTTGGCAATAACAGGTGGGACCATGAGTGGTCAGATATTTGGACCGTCTACCGGAAGTGATGCTTATGGCGGTCTTATACATATAAGGGAACGCGGGTATGCTTTAGCTACTCAGGATGCCTGGAGCTATAGCCCTGCTATTACCTTTCACTGGGGAAACAGATATGGTAAGCGGTTTGGTATGCGGGCTGATGGTTTGTTTGCTGTTGATGATGAACCTATTGCTTTAAGATCTTGGGTTACTTCTCAGGGTTACATTACAGGCTATACCGAGACAGACACCTTAGCAACAGTAACAGCAAGAGGTAATTCTACAACCAGTGATATTTTTTTAAACAACGCTAGTCCAACCATATATTTTCAAGATACAGACCACAGGTCTGCAATGATACACGTAAACAGTAATATTTTTTATGTATTGCGTGGAAGTGGTACCAACTCTACCACCTGGACACAAACGGGTGGCTACTGGCCTTTACAACTAAATCTTGAAAATAATGATGCTTTGTTTGGTGGAAACATTACCGCTGCTGGTGATGTAACTGCTTACTCAGACGTCAGGTTAAAAGAGAATATTGTGACTGTTGAGAATGCCCTGGAAAAAGTCACCGGTCTTAGAGGGGTCACTTACAACAAGAAAAACACTAAAGACGGTAAGCGTCACCTGGGAGTAATAGCCCAGGAGGTGGAGGAAGTGCTACCAGAGGTTGTTAAAGAAGACGAGGATGGTATGAAGCATGTGGCCTACGGTAACATGGTAGGTGTGTTGATAGAGGCCATCAAAGAGCAGCAGACTCAGATAGCAGACCTCAAAAAACAAATAGAATACTTAGCAGAAAACAGATAACCTATGGCTTTACCAAGCAGCGGACAGATTAGTGCTTCTTCTATCCGGACTGAGTTTGACCAGGCGGGAAGATCTCCCTATAGCTTTTCTGCACAGATGGATCCCACCTTTGCAGCAGGATCTAATGTGGGCTATACACCTGTTAACCAAAAGTCCACGACTATTCCAGGTACCTCTGATCCTGATAACATATCAGAGTGGTACAGTTACAACCACTCAGAAAACTGGCCCTGCGGTGGATCAGGAGGACTGGGGGGACCAGTGAGCATGAATGTATCCGGATGCCGCAGAAAGTTTTTTAGGGTGTCTCTTAGCGGTGGGGTTAACTATACAGCTGATATCTCTGTATATGGAGACGCCAGCAGCTCATCTTATTCTTACAGGATATATGACGTGTATCCCTTTACCAACACAGGAGCCTTTGTAAGTACGTCTCCTGTGTTTTCCGGTACCATGAGTACCTCTACAACCACTCACACTTATACCATGACATCCAGTTCCGTTGTGATCTATGCCGTGGTATACCAAAATGATTGTGCATAATGTCAACCTTTACCATCCAAGTCAACTGTGCAGAGGCTCCGGTCACACGATATGTGGATCTTTACTCTAGCTGGGGTCAGAGTTCTAATTATGACTATGACATGTATTACAAGATAGATAGTGGCAGTGATGTCTATTGGGGTACGATCAACACAACTACTTGCGGAAACCTGGACACAGCAGCGGTCCCAAATGGCAGCACACTGTATGTATGGGCAGTTAATGCTTCTAATGATAACCAGGTGTATATCCGGGGATCGGCAAGCGGTAGTTGTCCGGCTAACGCAGCATTTTACTGTTCATACAGCCAGGTGATCACCGCTAACGGGAGCATTGCCATCACGGTGTATGTAGATGGTAACGGTGATCCGCAATACTGTACATAATCTACTGTGTAAAAAAAGTGTATAACATCTACAGTATAACTCTACAAATAACTACATTTGTAGAAGTTTAAACTAATCCACGTACGTATGAACAAAACAACATTAACCCTGGGTGAGATCTACACCCTGGAAGCCGAGCTCGCTGGAGCAGCTAACCAGCAGACTGGAGAAAAAACCCTGAAGGGTCTGCTTTCCCAATCCATCTCTTTGCTACAAAAATACTGGCTTACTGACCTGGCTGAAGACCTGGCTAAGCACAAGAAGAACGTAGACGCTATCCGTAACGACCTGATCAAGAAGCACGGAGAGCCCGTAGAGAACGGTGGCCTGTCCATCTCAGTATCTATTGACAAGCTGGATGAGGAAGGTCTTCCTGTTCTGAACGAAGAAGGGAAACCTGTAAAGGTTCTCAACCCTAAGTTTCAGGAGTTTAATGAGGAGATGGAAAAACTTTTTGCTGAAACCAGGGACGTAGAACACTACCCCTTTAAGATTGAAGACTTTGATTTTAAGACCGATGAAACCTACGCGGTATTCTTCAAACTTCTGAAACCTAAGAAAGAAGCTGAGCAGCCTAAATAACTGCTTTTTGCAAGTCATACAGTGTTCCCCCTGGGTTTTTACCCGGGGGTTTTTATTTTGGAGAACTGAGCAGAATTCCTTATATTATATTGTAGACCTATCTTTTAGGAATAACTCTCTGTACTTGTAATCCAAGCCCTATGCTACCAATATCTTCCAATACTGCTGACCAGGGGTGCTCCCCTGTCTCCTCCAATTGTGTCATATGGCAGGGCCCCAACCTGTCTTGTATTAACCTTTGCAAGGGTGATACTGTATCAGACGTTGTTTACAAGGTCGCTACTCAGCTTTGCACCTTGCAGACAGAGCTAGTGCTTACTGACTTAGACTTAAGCTGTCTGGTTTCTTTCTGTTCGTCTGCTAATCCGGCACCTACTACCAAAACCCTGGCAGCAGTATTGGATTTTATTATTGACAAAGTATGTTGCCTGAACACCCGTTGCACGGTGCTAGAAGGAGCAGGTGGTGGAACCTCTTTCACAGAGCCTACCCTCAACCTTCCCTCATGCCTCCAGTATGTCAACGGACAAGGTCAAACAGTTACACAACTTATTCATAATCAATACACCCTTACACTTGCTACCAAGTTTTGTGAACTCAAGGGTTTAGTAGATACGCACACGTCCCAGATCAGTGGACTGAGTACCAGGGTATCAGCTTTAGAAAGTACCACAGCAGACGCTCTTCCCCAGGTATCCGTACAATGTTTGACCGGCAGCTCTGCCCTGGTTGACCTAGACGATGCCCTAGGAACCGTCAGCACCCAACTGTGCAGCTTGAAAGGCGTGCTTGGATCCAATACGGCTATTACTACAGCTGCTGCAAAACAGTGTACCAGCTTAAGCAATCTACCTAGTCTGTCTGCTACCGGCACCATGAGTGGCATAGCAGGATGGAATTCAACCGTGACTACCCTGGCAGATTCTATCAGCAACCTCTGGTTGACTGTTTGTGATATCCGTGCAGGTGTGGTAGCTCTTAAAAATTGTTGTGGTACCGTTAACTGTGCAGCTGTTATGGTTGACTTCACCGCTTCTCTGAACCAGGCTCGTACATCTTTGACCATTAACTTCAACGGACTGACTTCTTATCAAGGAGTCCTTGGGCTAACTGGTTTCTCTGACTGTTCCCAGTCCGGATCTATTCTTACGGTAGAAGATACCGCAGGTAAGAAGTTCATTACCAATGTTAATGTTGTAAACAACGCTACCAACAGTTCAGGTGTAACTATCTCTGTACCAACTGGTACCGGTGCTAACGAACTGAACGCTTCTCTGAACTATAAAGTGACGCTTCAATCTTGTGTTAAGAAAGACGGTGCAGAATGTAACAAGGTTATTGAAAAGACACTCTTTGCTCCATGTACCAATATCACAATTAACTCAGCAACCATAAGCTAATGGCTCAAGCAGTAATCAACTGGACACCGGGAGGTGGCGGAAACATAGCCAGTCAGGAAGTGCAGTATAGGGTGCAAGGCACTACTAACTGGACCACGGCTGTTGCAGGACTTTCTGCCGTTACCAACACATACACCGTTACGGGTCTTTCCGTAAATACCATCTATGAATTCAGGGTGGTCAGTAACTGTACCATTGGTGGTCCGATCCCAAGTGCTACGATGACAGACATTGAATGGTTCTGTCCTACGATCACCGTGACCCCTACCCACAATACGATCACCTACAGCTTTTCTGCTTTGGGTGGATCTATCAGTGCGTATTCTGTACAGCTACTGAGTAATGACCTGAGCACTGTGATCCAAACCCTGACCACTGTCAGCGGTGTATTCAACAGTGTATCCATTGCACCAAGCACCTCGTATAAAGTGAGGCTGACCCTGACTGCAGGTATTTACACCAATGTTTGTACGCCAGTCAGTACGGCTACAACAGCTGCTCCTACTTGTCCCATTCCGACAATCACAGGAGCTACCCTCAATCCTGATACCTAATCTATAAACACTTAACACATGTCCTGCAACCCTTGTAACGACTGCCCTCCTGATGTATCCTATACATACCCAGACTGCCCTGCCGGGGAATCCTGTGATGAGATACTCAATGGTAACTGTGTAAAGTACACGGGTCCCAATCTTCCCTCTCTGGGCGTAAGCAGCGGAGAGCGTTTGAAAGATGTACTGATCAAGATTTACAAGTCTTTAAATAGCGTGGTGGTCACTAAGACCTACACCATTTTGGTCAACAGTTCTCAGAAATCAACTACGGTTGAATACTTAGATGCCAATGAAGCTTTGGCTACGGCAACGGTGACTGCGGGTAATACTACTACCATCTGTGCTATTGAAAATACACCTCAGTTGATGAGCGGAACAGGCTTCTTGGTCAAGGGACCTATTGTCTACACTTCTTCTGCAGGAGCAACGTCTGCTAGTACAACGATTACCGTAGCTTCTACCACTGGACTGGTAGCCGGACAGACCGTGTTTGTGTTTTCTGGTACAGGTGTATTTGCGGCTAATACGACCGTAAGCTCTGTGACTAATGCTACCACTTTTGTGGTATCAGCTGCTCCTACTACTGCTCTTACAGGTACAACTACCATTATCAAGTCTTACACTACAGGTTCAGTAACCTGCCCATAAAACCACATAACCAATGGCTACTTTAACCCTTTCGTTCAATTCTGATAACAATCCAACAAACGGGTATATTGTCAAATACCGCCAGGCAGGTACTGTTCAGTATACTACTGTAACACCTAATCCTACATCAAGCCCTGTGATCATCGGCTCTCTTGGAGCTGGTGTAACATATGAAGGCACGATCCAGGCTGACTGCAGCAATGGACAGTTTGGTTCACTCACCACGTTCAGTGCTGTGGTTGCTGCCAGATTTGATATGTCCAGGGATCCAAGCAGTGCTGTGAACGCCTGTGGTCTGACCAACTATAACTATACCTTCTATGCCGCTGTTGCAGTATTGCAGGTAGGTACCCAGTTGTACAGTTCGGCTACCCTGGAATCAGCATACACCACTGGCGGATATTATTCTGATGGAACCAATGTATACCAGGTGAGTTCTTTGGGAGTTGTACTCTCAGTAGCAGCCTGTACTATCATACCATAAAATTACTAAGCAATGTCGTTACCAGCTCCCTGCGGGTGTCCCATCACCAGAACATTGACAGTTACCTTTACGGGCAGCACTCCTGCACCGTCTAATGGGTATATTGTAAAGTGGGCCATTCCTAATGGTGCGTGGAACTATGTGACACCTAATCCGACCAGCTCACCGGTGAGTATTCCCAATGTACCGGCCTGTGAAAACGTAACTGTAGTCATGCAGAGCCAGTGTGATAATTCCCAGGTGAGTTCTGAGCAGACCATTGTAGCTACCGGCAGTACGTTATATGATTGCGGAGATACCATTACGGCATCTCATACGCACAATGGTTTTTACAGCTACCCTGATTACATCCTGGATGTACGTGGAGCCACTGCAGATATTACGTTGAACTATGATGTAATAGATAAACCCAACCGCCTTAGCGTGTATGACGACCTGGGCAACCTGGTAGCTACCAGCGGATGGCGTGGTGTAGCTGCATATGCAGGTCCGTGGGGATCCAGTTTAAATACGACCACCACGGGTCTGATCACGTTCACCAAGTCAGCAGGAAAATGTTTCTACCGTCTACTGGTTGAGTCATCTACTGATGTCAGCTTCCAGGATACTTGTACGATCAATATAGCTTGTCCTACTACACCGGCAACTGTCACACCTACTATTGAGTATCTGGACTGTCTTAACGGCTACGGATCTTACAAGATCAGTGCTCCTTCCGGAACAACCATGAAGGTGTCCCTGTCTGTTGCAGGTAGTTTGACCAATAACTCAGTGAGTGGCTGGTGTGCCAGAATAAACGCTAGCATTTCTTCCAGTACAGGATCCAGTGCAAATGCTATTTCTAATACCATCTTAACAGGTGGTACCGCAACTGTGGGAGCGAATAACAGTTTGTTTGTGAACGTTACCGTTCCTGGCTCTGGATACTTTGTGATCAACACCACAGCTCTTGTTGTCAACTCTAATGCTGAGATGACCAATGGAGCGTTCAGGATCTTTGAGATCAACGGTGTGGCTATTCCTTCAAATGTTGATAATACACTCAGCGTCTGTGTAGCTGAAACATCAGGCGTTGTCAACTGCGTATAAAAAAAAGTCAGTGGTTTTGTTGGTTTCCTCTGACATAACAAAGTCCCCTTGTGTCTACCTGGGGACTTATTTTTTACCACAATGTGAATAAGATGTAGAAAATATGTAGAGTAGTTCTACAGAATAACCGAACTTAGTATACCGTATACCAACCCTAACCTTATGAACCTGATCAATCAAGTGTACGGCTCCCTCAAATGGAAAAAAACAGATGAGTGGTGTGCCACAAAGCTAGGTATTTCTCTGCAAAAATACCAGGAGATCAAAAGACAAATTCTACAAACTAGAGAACTTTTACAGTCTGAGCTGGACAACAGTCTGGTGGACCTGGCTGGTAAAAGGATGCTGGACCTGATAGATGACGAGCAGATCAAGAACCAGTACATCTCTGAACTAGAGGATCAACTCATAGATGTCCTTAACCAGCATAAGGAAAAGGTGATCGAGTTCAACGAGAACCTGGAAGCAGGTACGGCAGAGATCAAGGGTATTGCTTTTTCAGAACCCAAGAGTGCGGAAGAAATAGAACGCATTCTAAAGATCGACACGGCCCGCTGGAAGCTTTCCCAATACTGGAACAAGGAACACAAGGGATACTGGCTAGTATCGGCCATGGTGACCCGCCAGAAGAAGGAAGAAGTAGATTACCTGGCAGAGGTGATCAGAAACTTTGAACCTGCCTACACCCCGGTTAAGGATATACACATCAACTATAAGTTTGAGCACCCCACAGTTGCCATACTTTCTATACAAGACCTTCACTTTGGAAAAGAAGGGAACAACACCGTTGCCCAGGATTTTAAAAACGCCGTTACTAACCTAACCATTAGAGCTTACATGAGCCACCGGATCGAGAAGATCATCTATGTCTTTGGTGGGGACCTGCTAAACATGGATACATTCCAGGGGCAGACCACCAAAGGCACCCCGGTGGATAATGATCTGAGAGCCCAGGATGCTTACAGTGAAGCATTTGATGCCCTGTACTGGTCCGTGAACTATCTGAAACAATACTGCAACAAGCTGGAAGTGGTATACCTGCCTGGTAACCATGACCGGCTTTCTTCTTATCACCTGGCCCATGCCCTTAGTAAATGTTTTATGGGAGACAGTGATATTGTGTTTGATGCAGAATATGCAGAGAGAAAAGTAAAGACCTACGGTCATAACTTCTTTGGCTTTGAACACGGAGATGTCACTAAGAAATGGACACCGCTTGTCTATGCCACAGAGTTCCCGATAGACTGGGGATCCACCCAATACCGTACTTGCTACACAGGACACTTTCATTCTAAGAAGTTCACTGAATATGTATCGGATAATGAGGTGCACGGGTTTTCAATCAAGCATCTGCCGAGTCTTTCCAAGAGTGATTACTGGCATTACCATAACAAGTTTACAGGCTCTAAACGCCAAGCCGTTCTGGAGATTCATGGCTGGACAGAGGGAAAGGTATCTGAGTTTACCTACAATGCTTAAACTCTACAAGTTTAACTAGGAAACTTCATGGATTTTACGTAAATTATTAATGTAGAGCTTGTGGCCACAAAGTATAAGAAACCTGACCTTAACGCCCCGCGGTACCGACCTAAGAAACTAAACCTCTCCAACAAAGAGGTACACAAAGAGTTCATCAGTCAAAACCCCAGGTTTGGTTCTCTTACAGCAACCCAGTTCAAAGAGGTGATCAAGCAGTTCAACGGAATGGTATGGCAGCATGTCATAGACTCCCGGGACGGTGTAGAACTACCTGAACAACTGGGTTTTCTTTTTATTGGTACCTGCCCTCGTAAACACGGTGAGAACACAGACTATAAGAAGAGCTTACAATACGGAGTAAAGGTGCAGAACCAGAACTGGGAATCTGACCAATACGTAGCCAAGATCTTCTATACCAACTTTGAGACCAAGTACAGGTTCAAACATCATGAGATGTGGGGCTTTACTGGTGTAAGAGACTTCAAAAGAACGGTGGCCCACACCTATCCTACAGAGTGGAAGAAATATGTGCAGGTGGACAACCTGGTAAAAGTGAGCCTGCTGTTTAGAAAGCAGAAGTTCAAAGACTTTAAGAAACAAGAAACCGCTCAGCTCTTGGAAGAGTATGACGAGTTCAACCTAGACTAATCCCTATGAAGACCACTATTGGAGATGTACTCTCACGAATCCGTTCCCAGGTAAAGGGAGTAAGGCAAGATGCTTTACTCACCGATAGGGTCATATACTCATTTGTCAACAAGCACGCCAAGTGGCTGATGAAACGTGAGGACTCCCGCAATAAGCTGATGGCTTATTCAGG
>Ga0247722_10000192_pt1 | contig 38882 bp, 48 predicted proteins | sample MSEWelMarce3H_FC_FD_189094 | JGI IMG/M metagenome (GOLD analysis project Ga0247722, IMG submission 189094) | Subsurface sediment microbial communities from gas well in West Virginia, United States - MSEEL Well Study Marcellus 3H_FC | ecosystem: Environmental > Terrestrial > Deep subsurface >... | reverse complement strand
CGACTTTATAGTCATACACGGTAAGACTTATAAGCTAATGAAAGTAGTACCAGCAGACGGTGAAAATTCTATTTGGATAATGTATCCTAAAGACAGTAACGATGCAATGCCTACTATCCTTAACTATAATGTACAGCACGGTAAGAATGTATCTAACCAAGCAGTAATCAAAGTAGACTAAAAATAGCACCCTAAAATTCAGCTTTAAAAGGGCCGGTTCGCACACCACCTACCAATATCCGTATATACGATGAAATATGTAACAATATCAAGATTAGGATGGCAACTCTTAAACATTAGAGTTAAGAATAAGAATGTAGTTAAACGATTAAAACGTAGATAGATGATTAAAGTAGGCGATGTAATAACATTACGAACCGGAACATATCCAGTCATTAATAATAATGATGGAGTAATATGGTTTAAAACGCCAAGCGGTGTAGGTCAGACCATAGAAGAATTCATCACAGCTATTAATGGGGTTGCAGTAATCAAGGCAAAGCAGCCGTCGTACATTGACGTTATAAATAAAATGTAAATGATTCCAGTAAGCGATATAGAGGCAGTAATTAAAACATTAAGCAGCAAATTACCTAAAGTAAACAGCGGACAAGATCCAAACACATACTATGCAGGACGTAATGAGGGTGAACGTAGTGCCTATAGCGACGCTATTAAATTATTAAGAACATTAGTTAAACAACATAAAGCGTAATAATGAGTAAATTAAAAGACATATTCTTCCCAATGGCTAAGTCACTTGAAGCGTTAGAGCAACTTGATGATTTAGAACGAATTAAACGCAATAATTACGAGTTATCAGAGCGATTAAAAGAACAAGAGCGAATGGAAAAGGAATACCCAATGAGAAAGTATTACCTTGATGTGGTGAGTGGTGGTAAAGTATTACCATACACTATTGAGGCGAGAAGTTTCGATTATAGTGGTAGTGGAACATATTACTTCTACAATTATAAAATGGATGGACATGGGTGTAGAGAGAGAATAATATTAGCACATTTCCCAATTGATAAAACGATAATAACAAAAATTGAGATAAATGAAACTAATTAAACGCAGCTTCGCACAGCCATTAACAACAATTAATATTTGGATCATACCAACATTTACATACGTGTTACAGCGATCATTAGGTATGATTATGGAAGATAGAGAGTGGTATTGGTGGTTAGCTATATCATTAGCATTATTAGGGTGGTTAACATTTAATTTTAAAATAGTAAAAACAAAATTATGAAATATTTCTCATTAACATTAGCAATACTAAACGCATTGATGTTTGGATTGTACTTTACACAAATAGAACGTGTAGAAACATATCAGTGGATTATAACACCATTATTCGCAATATTCTTCACTCACAGATATATTGTAGAACGTAATAAAACGAAATAATATGAGAATAGTAGCAGCAGCATTTCTAATCATTGCCTTATTAGCAATGGCGTGTAGCGATTGTAAACCAAAAAAACAAACACCGCCTAAATATAAGCAGGGCGACGTGGTATGGTTGAAACCGGATAGTACACGAGCGGTAGTTAGTCATGTATGGGTATCAGATCTTCAATATATAGTTGACTATTATGATGCGGATCATAAAGCACAAGACATGGTAGTACCAGAATTTGGAATATACAGCAAAGTAAATTAATAAAATGACTAAAGAATTATTTGAATCATTAGATCGCATTAGCGATAAAATGTTCGACATAGACGTTAAAATAACGTTGATCAATGAGAAGTTAGACGAACTAATCGCCGCATTACATGCCTACGATGATGATCAATTAGAATGGCCGGAACCAAACGACGCGTTAAAGGAAGCAGCAGCACAATACAATGAAAAGGTAGCGCCTTGCAGAGGACACGACGCGGCAAGTTGGGATGAAGAACGAATGGATATCATTGGTCAAAATGGTAACACGGGAGAACATTACACGGACGTGGACGAGAATGAATTTAATGACTACGGGGAACGAGTGAATAATAATAATCCAGCTAAACATACGGTGGGAGAGAAGAAACGTAGTAAACGTAAGTACTATAAGCCGAAACAAACGAAAAATAATAAGTAAGATGAATAAATTAATGAAATCGTTGCTAATCGTAATAGCGTATTTTGGGGTAATCGTTATGGTTACTTGGTTGAGTACTAAATTCCCAACGGTAGTAGGTGTTTTGTTGGCACTGGGTATGTTTGGTATGGTGTGGAAGATGGCGTATGAGTCGTTGGATTAAGGCGGTGTATTAGCCAACTTTTTGTAACATACATAGTCTAATGTAATTAAAGTAACGCGTTTTTTTGCGCTTAAATGCGCAAATAACGCGACTTTTTTTGCTTGCCACTATACGAATAACGTATGTCAAACTACTCAAGCGTGTAGTAAACATGTAGTAGTTTTGTAGTCACTACACCGCTTAGTAGCGATCGTATGTGAACTACACGAATGGTATGTGGTATGGTGTGTGGTGAACCCACATTTTTTTCCTGCGCCACTCCAAACACTTCTTTGTCGACAGTATATACCTACATTTTGTAGTAACTACTACAGCAATTAGTAGCGCTTTTTTGTTGCGAAACAGGAAATTTTTCTGTTGCTGTGAGCGAACAAAGGTATTTTTTTCTGGATACTAAATTGTGTAGTAAAGATCTTATTTGGTTTAGTCAAAATTTGTTCGTACCTTTCTACCAATTTGCTTTTGTTTTTTTGTTTTAGTAATGTTTTGTTTGGCAAAGTTTTTTTATTAGATTTATGTATAATTAAAAAGTTATGAAAGTTATTGAAAAAGATTTTATTGTGGGTGGTGCAAAGTTAGGCACATACATGGCCTACACCGATGTGGAAGATGTTTTAGCCACAATTAATCCAGGCGACAGGGTTCTTCCTGCACCATTTTTTTACGAAAAGAATTTGTGGTTCCATCTAATACGCAAGTGGGAACCAGGCGAAAACAAATATTTCCCTAACGGCGGTTTTGAGGTACGCGACGGTGGAGCTGGTGTACGCAACTACGATCTCGATCAGGTTATTTTACACCCACATCTCATCAAGCATAAGAAGACAATGGATAAGATGGCTCGCCGCGCCGAGAAGGAAGCAGCTAAACGCGACCGCCAACTCAAACGCGGTAGTAAACCACCGAAGGAGAAGGTGGAGGGTGCCCGCAGGGGTAGACCAGCTATTGATCCAGCAGTGAAAGCAGCACGCGAGGCGGAGAAGGTTTTACGCGCCCAGCGTTCAGGGGGAAGGAGGGGTCGTCCAGCTTCTTCCACCGCGAAGCCCCAGACGGTAAAGACCACTAGTGGAGGTAAACGCGGGCGCCCGGCTTTGTCCACAGCTCAAGTGGCAGCTAAGACCGCAGCCAGAGCAGCTACCAGAGCCAGATCAGGCGGACGCAGGGGTAGACCTAAAGCAACACGCTAGGTTTTTTTGTGTGGCACTGTTTTGTGCGTACATTTATGGTATAAAATTAATAAGTTATGAAAATAGAATTGTGTATTAGTAAGGATAGAGTTCCTTACATCGTTGGAGAATTTGGTGCAGACAGAGTTACTGTAGCTCTATATAATGAAGAACAAGATTTGGTTACGCTTGAGATGGATGGTCAGATAGATGTTTTAAGTATGTTCCACGCTGGAATAAGATACGGATCAGATTCAATGGCTAAGGCGTTTAAAAGCTCTGTTTTTTAGGCAGAGTTTTGTTCCGATCTTCACATTATAAAATTAAAAACATATGAATCAAACAAAATTAAATTCAAATCAGTACCTTTTTGGTAATAAAGGAGTAGTATGGACAAATACAGTACACATCGCTCAGTCTGGAGATGCAGTAACGCTTTGTGGTACACCAATGTTGTCCAGCAACTGGGCGTCCATTGAGGGAGTGAAGGAAGCGGGTTGTCCAGCTTGTCTGGCTAAAGTGAATGCCAATTAGTTTAGGCAGAGTTTTGTCCCGAAATTTAGTATATAATAATTAAAATAAAAAAACAAACAGTTATGTCAGAAGTAAAAACAGGTAAAAGAGGTCGTCCAGTAGTAGCTGGATCAGCTCGTCAAGCAAGATTAGATGCGCGTGCTCAAAGAGCAGCTCAAGGTTTATCAATTGGTAGAGGTCGTCCAGCTAGCCAGACAAGTGCTCGCCAAGCTAAGCTAGCCGCGAAGGCAGCTAAGATCGCTGCGGGTATTGAGATCAAGCGTGGCGCACCGAAAAAAACTAAATCTGAGCCAGTGATGGCTTAGTGGGTTAGGAGTAGCCCGGACCCCAGACCTGTTGGTGTGGAATGGGGTCCATTTTTTTATTATTAAATTAAAGTTATGAGTAAAGTATTTTATATTAAAGAGACAATTTTGAGTTTTTTATTAACGTTCATATTTGGTATGCGTACGCAAATGGGCGAACCGATCAACTTGGAGTACGGTGTTGAACAACCTAAGCACACATACGTCCCTAGTGACCGTCCAGCAGACCAGTTTGTCTGGATGCGTGAGTTGAGAGTGAGTAGTCTGCATGGAGTAAAGCAGAATGTTCATTTGGAAGGCTAAACAATCGTTCCTACATTTACGTTATAAAATTAAAATTAAAATTATGGCTACAAGATCTTTAATCGGAATTAAGTTGAACGACAACATAGTGAAAACAATTTATTGCCACTGGGATGGTTACCCAGAGCATAATGGTAAGTTGCTAGTGGAAAACTACAATACGCCCGCAGCAATATTAGGGTTATTGGAGCTAGGGGACCTAAGTACACTGGGGGAAACACCAGCTAAATGCTCAGCTTACCACCGCGATCGAAATGAACCGTATGGTATGGTTGAAGCCAGAGACATGGATGGAAGTACACTTATAGAGGATGCAGTGAATGATTATGGAGTAGATTACGTGTACGTTTATAATGACGAATTTGAATGGGAATGCTATAGATATAATTACTCAGGAGGCACCCCAATAGAAATATTGAGCAATATAGCTCTAAATTAGGTTCATACTTTTAATTTTTAATGGTGAGCGAGCTGGGTTTCTACCCGGCTCAATTGCTGTCTGGACTGGCACGGTACCAGTCGTACATTGACGGTATAAAATTAAACGATATGAATACAGTAGATGATGTGATTAAAGCGTTACTAGAGAACCTCGAGTACGCATACAAACTCAAGTACGAGGGTGAAAACGAGATGCAGGATCTGGGTAGCCTGCTGGATAGCCTAAGCGATCAGTTCAGGTAGATGGGGTGGGGCAAAACCCCACTCATATATTCACGGTATAAAATTAATAATATGAACAAGAAAGAAATTAAAAGCGCAATTAATAAAGCAGCGTACGCGTTTGCTGAGTCAATGGGATATGAAGTACACGATGACGAGGGTGATGGTACCGTATCATTCGTCCCACACGAGTACACAACCATAGACGATACGATCACTTGGCATCGCAGTTACTATGAGACATGTGTGTTGAACTGGTCCAGTGATAAAACCAAAGCGGACGCTGAAGCGATTGACCAACACATGGCTCCAATAATTAAACATTATAGTGATCTATACATTAGTAAGCTATAACGTGTCATGGCATAGCCATGATCGTATATTCACGGTATAAAAATAATAAGATATGATAATAAAATTATTAGCAGTATTAGGTGTATTAGTAGTAGCAACAATAATATCATTCGCTATAGCATTACTAATGATAATAGTAGATGATAAAATAAACAATTAATAATATGAGCAAATTAACATTTACAGACGGTGAGTCATTCGATTTAAGTGGTCCATTACGTTTAGAAGAACGATACGATGGATGGTATGTGTTGGGAAACAATAAAATGATACCCGTGGCTAGTCAAGACGCAGGTAATAAATTAATAACACAATTAAACAATTAAATATGAACGTAAACGAATTAATGAACATGAATGACATGTACTATGTAGGCAACCTAGTAGATGTAGATGGTAATGGGTGGGTAAGTAAAGCCGAGGCGATTGAGATACTGAATGAATTAGGTATGGGTGAAGACAATAATAATGAAGGCGGCTACGGTGATGAATCACCTGCTGAATACAAACGTATGATGGACGAGGTAAAATTAAATAAATAATAACCAGTATATGCAAACATTACTATTAACATTGATATTCATCGGTATTTACAGTGTAATTAAGATTATCGTGCTAGAGTACGATCATACAAAAAATATGCACGAGTAGCGCGTTGTACAAAAAAGTGACGACAGACGAAAGTTTGTCGTTGCTAGCGGATCGATAGCGGGGCGTGCGCGGTCTGATCCCATGCCAATTGCGGTCCATCGACGGCGCGCACAAAAAAAGAACGCACCCGGTGTATTCTCAACAGAAATACGATCTCTACGCCCCGACAGTATATACGCATATCCGCGTTTCCATTTAACCCCTTTTGCACCACCTTTGTAAAGCCCCAAAATCTCTTTTAATACACCTTTTTGCGTCGGCAAAAGTATATATTTATATTTACTACTATGAGGACGGATAAAACGATAATAGACAGACGAACGAACAAATTATTTAACGTGCGCAAGATCATTAAAAACAACCAGTGTTGTTTGATTTGTTTACGTCGTGCGAGTGGAACTACTAAAAAATACAAAACATATTGCTAAAATGAAAAAATACACCGGTGAAATATTATTAACTAAAGAAGCATTTGAAATATACGCGCGTCAATTACGTGAGGAAACAGCTAAACAACACGGAATGACATTAGAGGAATGGGATGCCGCCGTACTACAACAAGGTGTTGTACAACAAATACACGATCATATATCGGGGTCGATGGAATAGCGGTTACGGCACGACTCTTACCTATATTTCCCAGCATAAAATAAATAAATAAGTTATGAAACGTATTACATCCGATGAATTAAATACTGGATTATATGAGATGGTCGATAATACCGATCCTTTCGTGTGTCAGAAATCTAATTATTATACTTCTCACCCCGATCCACTCGACCCAAAATGGGATGTTATTACTTATTATCGCTTGCTTAGTGATCAAGCTCCCACATATATGCGTAAATATGTTGACGGTGTTGGTATAAGATTTGATAATAAGACCGATAACAGTTGGTTTGAGGACCTAAAAAACTTGGATTTCTAGTATATACGTATAAGAGTAGGATTAGTGGAGGTACAAGCAACTTGAGCAGGAAATTTAAAGGTTAATATTTATAGGTATGACAAAACATTACAAAATAAAGTTAGAAGACAAAGCAGCGTTAATTAATAAACTTGAGCGCGTTGGGGTAAAAGTGGATAGCTTTGATATTAAAAATGATAAGTTAGACGACACGTTTGAATTTACTGTTAGTGACCCAATTGCAATTAAAACCATAGATACTATTTTAAGTCAATCACCTAAAATTAATCAGGTCAAAGAGCAACTTAAAGCAATGATTCGAGAAGAATTAAAATCATTTAGAAATAAAGAGTAACCAAAAGTTACTCTTCTTCTTTGGAAATATAAAAAATCTTTCGTAACTTCCACCTACGTTTGGTTTGAACGGGTTGGATGGAAAAAACGTAAAGGGTAGCAGGAACAGCGGGAACGGAAAAACACATATATTTATATATAAACATATACTATGAGATACAAAAATAACGTATTAGACAGATTAATGACTTTAGGTACTGCTGTAAACCGTATTGACGTTTTAGTTAATAGAGGAGGTACACAAGAACAAGTTAATGAGGCTATCGAAAAAACAAAAGATGCTATTGAAGGCATTCGTGAAATTATCGCTGTTGAACCTGATGATTTTGAACAACAATTTGCTCCACGTCAATAATATTTACTATGACAATTTTTTTATGGGTACTTGGTATCCATCTATTTGAAGTTATATTAATTGGATTTTATTTATTGTTTCGTAGAAACAGTGCTTTAGAAAAAATTGCTACTCAACAACAAGAATATATTAATGCAATTAGTATTGTAATTCAAAATTCTGATGAAACTTTAAGAGAAATGGAAATAGCTGGTGCTATGGAGGCAGACGATGAAGTTGGTGTATTTTTTAGAAATTTAAAAGAAATACAAACCCAATTAAATCAGTTTAACACTTATAGAAACTAGTTTGGTTACGTTCCTTTCTTTTCGTATCATGTCTATTAAAAATAAGACAACAGATGGCATACTATGAAGAAGATTACGATTACGATATATTCGGTGATGATGACGAAACTATAGCGTTAACTAAACGCGGTAAACCTCGTAAACGTAAACCAAAAGAACCAAGAATTTATTTTACTCAAGATACTGAGGATGCTATTGTAGAGTATCTTATTACTGAGGATATGGCTGAGCGTAATCGCATTTATAATGATCGTATTAAATACGGTTTTTATAAATTAGCAGAAAATATTATCCATACATTTAAGTTCTATTATACCGATACGGATACAATTGAAGAACTAAAGCATGAAGTTATTACTTTTTTGCTTGAAAAATTACACTTATATAAGGCTGAAAAGGGTAAGGCATTTAGTTACTTTGGTACTATTGCTAAACGTTACCTTATTGTTTATAATGAGAATAACTACAAGAAATTACAAGAAAAAGCTGATGTAGAAGACATAGATGAGGATAAAACCCAACTATATGAGTCTATGGATGCTATTGATGAAATGCACTCTCCAAATTTATTCATCAACCAGTATATAATGTATATCGATAAACACATCCATACATTATTTCCCAAACAACATGATGCTCAGACAGCAGATGCTATTATTGAATTATTTCGCAAACGTGAAACACTAGAAATATTTAATAAAAAAGCATTATACATTTACATTCGTGAAATGACAGATGTATCAACCCCTCAGATTACTAAAATTATTAAAAAGTTAGACACACTGCGTGTTCGACTATATAATGAATATTATGAGCATGGGTATATAAAGATTTAATTACTTATATTTATACGTAAACGCATTTTATGGCTAATTTTGACGATGTAACCGTATTTGACGGTATGTCTTTATCGGATTTATTTAAGAAAATACATAAGAATAATAAAGATATTGACAAACAGATTGGTGAATTTATTGATACTATGAAGCCTATGGCAACATCTAACGCGGGTTCCGCGGTAATGTTAATGCCTACTGTTAAAGATTTAATTGATGTTAATGTAAAAAATAATGAACAATTAATTAAAATGGCCGCTATCGCACAACGTGCAGCAACTATTAATGCTAATTCAGGGCAAGATTTAATTAATATGGATGAAATAACTGCTTTATTAGAAGAACAAAAAGCAATAGAGGAAGAAGGTAAGAAGTTATTAGAACAATCTCCTCAAAAACAACAAATACAATACGAAACTACTAAGTAATGTCTTTATCAATACGAACAGGTATAAGTAATCAAACTGCAGGAACTAGCAAATCATCAGTAGTTTCTTCTGTTTTACAAACCCCTTCTCTTCAAGTAGGTAAGGTAATGGGTGTTGTTACTACTAATAATACTCCAACCCCTAAACAATTTGAAAAGGTGGGTGGATATAATTCACCTGGAACTGTATTTTATTTAGATTATAATAAATCAAAAAATATTGATCCTAAGATCACTGATGATTATTTAGATAGATGTGATATAGCTAAACCCTTATTCCCTCAATTTTGTTATTATCCATTATTAGGAGAATTAATTTATATAATTGAATTGCCATCTCCAGCCTCTCAGTTAGTTGAATCAGCACCCGAAAAATATTATGTTAATGCTATAAATTTGTGGAGTGATAGTCAAGTTAACTCTCAAACATCAAATGCAAAAGCTCCTTTAGGTAAAACTTTTATAGAAGATGCTAATATAAGAAATATTTTAAATTATGAAGGTGATCATATAATACAGGGCAGAAAAGGAAATTCAATTCGTTTTGGAACTACTGTAAGAGTAGCTTCGAATAGAAATGAATGGTCTGATATTGGAACTGAAGGATATCCTATTACTATTATTTCTAATGGTCACAAATACGATAAGAATAAAGATTTTTATATTGAACAAATTAATGAAGATGATTCTTCACTTTATTTAACATCTAATCAAATTATACCTTTAAAAGTAGAAGTTAAAGATCCTTTAAATCCAATTACTCTTCCTGAAAGTGTAGGAGATTATTCAAATTCTCAAGCTATATTAACTGCTGGAAGAGTTATATTAAACTCTAAATTTGATGAAGTAATGATATTTGCTTCTACTAATATTGAAATTAGTACAAATAACTATATCAATTTAAATGGTGGAAGAGTTTATATCAATGTTAAAGGAGATGCTGTTCCTAAAGGCCCTAATCCTAAAATTATCCTAGGAACCCGTTCTGATAATTCTCCAGCATCTGAACCTTTATTATTAGGTGGAAAAACTGGTGACTTTTTATTATCTTTAATATCAGCACTAGATGCATTTGCACTTTCACTTACAGCAACATCTACAAATGCTAGTGGTAGTCCTTTAGCTAAAGTTCAAGGATCAGCTGAGGCTTTACAAGCCCAATTAAAACCACTTTATGATAAGATTGAAACTTTAAAATCAAATACAACCTTTACAATATAATGGCTGATTTACAATCGAACATATCATCTTTAGTCCCTAGTGGTATAACAAATACGTTATCACAAATTCAAAATCCACAATCCTTTGGAGATCAATTATTAGACAATGCTAAAAAACAGGTTATAAATGCTGCCTTAGGTATTGTTCAAAAATTAAAAGATGAAATTCAAAAAACAATTTTAAGAAAAATTGAATTTGAAAAAAAACATATCCAAAAATTACTTGAATTATCTAAACAAAATATAGGTACAACAACATATGATTTTGGACGTGTAATTGAAACTCCTCCTACTCTATCAGATGAAGAATACCAAGCTGCTGTTGCTTTAGAAAATTTTAGTTATGAAAGAGAAAAATTAATAATTGATAAAAATTTAAAAGGATTAAAAGATAGATTACAAAAAATCTTACTAGATCCTTTTATTAAAATTAAAACAGAATACGTTGAATTTAAAGGAAAAGTAGCTGGGAAAAAACTAAATAGAGAAACTTTAAAACAGTTATATAAATCTGAAAAAGTCCAACAGTTATTAAAAAATGTATTTAAGGGTTTAGTACAAATAACAGCATCTTTATTAACAGGAGAATTAATTAAAGTTATAGCTAATAGTGCTGAACTTCAAGAATTAGTAGATAAAACAAATGAAATTATTGATAATGCAGTAACATTACCTCAATTAAACCAAGCTAGAGTAGCTAGAAATGGAGCTATTAGTACTATAAATAGACAAGAAAGTAGAATTAAAGCTATATTAACGGTATTAAACACATTAAACGTTATATTAACAATATTTGGAGTATTAACAGCAATCTTAAATATAATACCTGTACCTTCTCCTTTAGGTGTTCTAGCAAAACCAGCAACTATTAAATGGGCTAATGCTAAAGAAATTCGTGACGGTATAGGTATAACAGTTTCTATATTAATACCTATGTTAACTTCTGCTATTGCTATATTAGAAGATTTAAAAAGACAATTACGTGAAATTAATCAAAAAATTGAAGATAAAACATTAGACTTATTAGATGATAATGCATTGTTTGATTATATAACACAAATTACATTATCTAGCGAAAATCCAATATCTGATATTAATCGTAGATCAGATGAATCTGATAGTGAATATGCTGATAGATTACGTAATTCACCAACACTATTAAATTTATTAGCAAAACAAAACCCAGAAGTAAGTACAACTTCGTTACAAGATACTCTTGATAATTCCTCTTTATCAACATTAAATGGTCTTGTTAACAAAGTTCTTCCTGTTAATAATAGTAATATAATTGGAAGTTATAAAGGATTTACATTTGTTCTTAAAAAAGAAGATGATCCTAAATTTGTAGTTAAAGGAAATAAACGCCATTATGCTGTAGCCGTTAATACTAAAGGTTTAGAACAATTAAAAAGTGATTATTCATTTACATTAGACCCACAACAACTGATAAGTCAATTGAAATTACAAATTGATAATCAAAATTTACAAGGATAAAATATTTATAATTATGAACACAAAAGCATTTAAAAGATTAATTAAAGAAGCCGTAATCGATGCTATTCATGAAGAATTACCATACATTCTTGAAGAGCACATGGCTAAACAAGAGAAAAAAGCATTACGTGAGAATCGTACAATGTCGTTTACAAGTAATGATGTAGCACCTAACCCTGCTTTACGCGCTCAATTAGCAAGTAAAATGGGATCTATGTTAGGTTATGATCAAGTTCCACAACAAGGTGGATTACAAGTAGATGCTACAGGTGGTAACCCATTTGCTGCTTTTATAGCAGATGCTGCTAATAACATGACTGCTCAAGATAAAGCAGGATTAAGTAATTTAGGATAATATGCCAATACCTCAAACGATACGAGTAAATCCACTAGATTTACAAAAGAATATTGTAATTGGGGTATCATTACCCTTTAATGCTAAAGGCGTATTTAATAAAACATATAGTACTAAAGAACAAATTAAATCTAATTTGATTAATTTATTACTAACAGATAAAGGCGAAAGAATAATGAATCCTGAATTTGGAGCGGATTTAAGAAAATCATTATTTGAAAATATGACCAATGATAGTACAGAGTTATTAAGAATTAAGATAATAGACGCTATTAGTATTTTTATTCCTGAAGTAGAATTAGGTAATATAGATATTAAAAATGATTTTGATTATAATACTTTAAGTGTAACTATAAATTATCGTTTAAGAATTTCAAACGAACCCGATCAAGTAACTGTACAATTTATATAATAATGACCCAAGATAAGAATATATCATATTTAAATAAAGATTTTAGCACATTTAAAGCTAATTTAATAAATTATGCTAAAACATATTTCCCAACAGCATACAATGACTTTTCAGATGCTAACCCTGGAGCTATGTTTATTGAAATGGCTTCATATGTTGGTGATGTAATGTCATTCTATCTTGATAATCAAGTACAAGAAAACTATTTATTATACGCTAAAGAAAAAGAAAATTTATATGCTATGTCTTATGTTTTGGGTTATAGACCTAAAGCATCATATGCTTCTTCTACTACAGTTGATATTTTTCAATTAATGCCTTCTACAGTAATAAATAATGCTGTTGTTCCTGATACTAATTATGGATTAATTATCCCCACAAATACTACATTAACATCAGTATCTACAGGAACTAAATTTCTAACTACTGAACAAGTAGATTTTAGTGATATTACAAACGCTACTATTACCTTTTATGATACAAGTAATTTTCTAGTAAAAAAATCAGTACCTGTTATATCAGCTGAAATTAAATCCACTACTTTTTCTTTTAGTAATCCAACTAAATTTTCTACAGTTAATGTTACTGATTCTAACATTTTACAAATTTTAGATGTAACAGATAGTGATGGTAACTTGTGGTATGAGGTTCCATATTTAGCTCAATCTACAATTTATGATAGAATAGCTAACCCAACCTATAATTCAGATCAAGTTCCTTATTTATTAAAATTAAAACGTACTCCACGTAGATTTGTTTCAAGATTATTATCTGATAATAGCTTGCAATTAGAATTTGGAGCTGGAGTTTCTGATAAATCTGATGATAATATAATTCCAACCCCAGACAATATTCAATTAGGTTTAGTACCTGGTATATCAAACCTATTAGATAATTATAATCAAACATCTATATTTTATACTCAAGAATATGGATTAGCTCCTTCAAATACAACTTTAACAGTACGTTATTTAACAGGTGGAGGTATAACTTCAAACGTACCTGCTAATGATTTAACAAATATTGATATTTCAGGAGTTTATTTTAAATCAGGAATTATAGATGATACTGTTAAAAATAGTGTAGTATCTACAAATCCAACACCATCTTCAGGTGGTAGAAGTGCTGATGAGATAGAAGAAATTAGAAATAATGCTTTATACGCCCATTCATCTCAATTACGTGCTGTAACTAAAAATGATTATATTGTAAGAGCATTATCACTACCTTCAGATTATGGTAGTATATCTAAAGTATATGTTAGTCAAGATTTAAGTATTAACCCTCAATCTACAACAGCACCAACAGCAGTTTCTAATCCATTAGCATTAGATATGTATATTTTAGCCTATAATTCAAATAAAAATTTAATTGCAGCTACAACTACTTTAAAACAAAACTTAGCTACTTATTTGAATGAATATAGAATGGTTACTGATGCTATTAATATTAAAGATGCTTTTTATATCAATATAGGAATTAATTTTGATATTACTATAGTAGGTGGATTTAATAACCAACTTGTATTACAAGATTGTTCTAATGCTTTAAAAAACTATTTCAATACAGACAATTGGCAAATAAATCAACCAATTATACTATCAGAAATTATGATTACTCTCTTACAAACAAAAGGAGTACAATCTGTAGTTAAGCTAGAAGTAGTAAATAAACAAGATATTACTGGAGTTACTTATTCTACTTTAGGATATGATATTTCAGGGGCTACTAGAAATGGCAATATATATCCATCAGCAGATCCTTCAATTTTTGAAGTTAGATATCCTGATACAGATATTCAAGGTAGAGTTGTAACTTATTAAAAATAAAAATTAAAAGTATGTTGTTAAAGAAAGGTGATAATAACGAACAAGTAAAACAATTACAAACTAAATTAGGTATTGATCCTATTGGTAATTTTGGTCCTAAAACAGAAGAAGCAGTTAAAGCATTTCAATTAAAAAACGGTTTAACTCCTGATGGTATTGTAGGTGATGGTACATGGAACAAAATCATGGAAAGTACTACTACAACAGCCCCAGCAGTAACTACTCCACAACCTTCTCCTGTAGCTAATATAGGTGGTTTAAAGTTAGATAAATTAAAAGGTCATATTCCTGATGCTGTAATAGCAATGATTCCTGATACTGCAGCTAAATTTGGTATTAATACACCTTTACGTCTAGCTCATTTCTTAGCTCAATGTGGTCATGAATCAGGTGGTTTTCGTTTAACACAAGAAAACCTAAATTATTCTGCAAAAGGTTTAAATGGTATCTTTAAAAAATATTTTCCAACAGAAGCCGCAGCTGCCCCTTATAATAGAAACCCACAAAAAATTGCTAACAAAGTTTACTCTAATAGAATGGGTAATGGTTCTGAAGCAAGCGGTGATGGATATAAATTTAGAGGCCGTGGTTATATCCAGTTAACTGGTAAAGATAACTATACAGCGTTTGGTAAATCAATTGGTGTAGATATGACAATTAATCCTGATTTAGTAGCATCTCAATATGCATTATTATCAGCAGCATGGTTCTTTACTAAGAACAATTTACATAAAATGGCAGATGGTGGTGCTACTGATGCCGTGGTAACATCTATTACTAAAAGAGTTAATGGTGGTACTATTGGTCTTGCTGATAGAATTAAACACTTTAAAGAATATTATCATTTATTGGCATAAAATAGTTTGGTAGTTAACATATTTATATGTAGTAATTACTAACTATGGCAATTTATAAAATATTCCCTGAAAAGAGTGCTACTTTATATTCATTCTATCCAACAGTTAATACGGGGTTAGACGAAATATTAGAGATTAGCTCTTATTATTCTATTAACGATACTGATGAAGTATCACGTGCTATTATTAAATTCCCTTCTGCTCAAATAAACGAAATACTTACTAGCAAAGTAGGTAATAATAATTTTGATGTATATTTGAAGTTATATTTAGCTAACGCTTCATCCATACCTTTAAACTATACTTTACATTCACACCCATTAGCTTCTGATTGGAATATGGGTACCGGTCGATTAGGTAATTCCCCAATCACTACAGATGGTGCAAGTTGGAAATACATAGATCAAGATAGTGGCAGTAGATGGTTTACTAATGGATCATTTCCTGCAGGTACAACAGGTTCTTATGTAAGTAGTAGTAGTGCAACCGCAGGTGGTGGTTTATGGTATTCAGGATCTATATATGAAGCTTCTCAATCATTTACACATTTAACTTCTAAGGATATTGAGTTAAAAGTATCTAATGCTGTAAAAGCTTGGAATAGTGGTTCACTACCTAATTATGGTTTTATTCTAAAACATAGTTCATCTATAGAATTTACATCTCAGTCTAAATTCGAAACAAAATACTTCTCAGGAAATACTCATACAATTTATCCTCCATGTTTAGAAATTAGATGGGATGATTCATCATATTACACCGGTTCAATAGCTATAGTTAGTTCAAGTTTATTTGTAGCTACCTTAGGCAATAACAAAAATGAATATCAACAAGATTCAGTACAACGTTTTAGAGTAAATGTTAGAGATCAATTTCCAACTAGAAGATTTCAAACAACTTCACTTTATTTAGATAACAAAGCTTTACCTACTTCTTCATATTGGTCAATAAAGGACTTGGATACCGAAGAAATTGTCGTAGATTACGACACAAACTATACTAAAATTAGCTATGATGCTAGTGGTAGTTATTTTGACGTTTATATGAATGGGTTAGAACCTGAACGTTATTATAAATTATTATTTAAAACTGTGTTAGCTAACGGTGAAACAGTTATATCTGATAATAATTACTATTTTAAAGTTATAAGATAATGTCTCGTATACCATTAGAGAAAACAGTATTTGATAAAGATGCTTTCGATAAAGTAGTTAATAGGCAATTTAGCCAATTACCTCCTGCCGTTCAGGTAGATACACAGGATGCTGCTACACCATCTTTTACAATAGAAGATTTTTTAGCCTTGTTTAATTCTTTATATGATCTTCTACCAGAAGATATTTTAAGACAATTGTTAGAAAGAATAGCAGGTACTTTAGAAGTAAGAATAGATGATACAGATATTCAAGCATTATTAGATGAAATTACTTCATTAAGACAACAATTAGTAGAAATACAAACCACAGTGAACGCTGCAAGACAGGGTTCTCAACAGCAATAAGATAATGGCAGATAATATTAAAATAGTAGGTAGTATTCTAAGTACAAGTCAAGTTTCACGTTATGAAACAGATGACTTAAGGTTAATTACTTCTTTAAATATTAAAAAGAATTTTGACCCTTTTAATGATTATATAGAATATCATGTTTATGATATTACAAACAATCCCTTAGAAGATAATTATAATTACCGTAGCTATAAGTTACCCACAGATGAATCTTTAAATCCAGGAATAACTCCAGATTTAAATATAACAAATCAAACTGCTACAGGTGAACAAGTAGGTACTGTATCTAATTTAAGCACAACTTCTTCAACATATCCTGTTATTGAAATTGATCCTGTACAAGATTTACAAAATTTAGGTTATTCATCAGGTGAGTTTAAGGTTCAATATAATATATTTAAAAACAAAATTTCAAGCTACCCATCAGCAGAATTATTCATTAAAGAAATTTCTCCTGATAGAACGGAAATTAGAGTTGGATCTGTTGTTTTAACTAATGATCAAATTGAAACAGGTTCTCTTGCTTTAATAGAATCTTATACTACATCTTCTATTTTCGATCCATTCCTTTTAAATTTTAGTAATAATATACAAGAACTTGTTACTAATGTTGTTTTAAATAGAGTTGATACTGGATATGAAATATTATTTAAATTATATAATACTTTAGATGATTCTATTACTGAAAAATCATCATTATGGGTAGTAGAAGAAATTTCAACACCATATGTTTTTGATATCAATCTTGATGCTATATTATCTGCACCAACAGGTAGTACATTAAGAGGACCTAATTTTAGCAATATATCAAGATTTGGTCTAAATTCAACAGATGGACCTTATGAAAACCAGTTTGCAAATGATCAAGAAGGATTATTTAAATTAAATAATTCTCAAAGTATTGATATTAATATAAATTATGGTGGGAACGGAAGTGGTGAAAGTGGGTTTGGTAGTTTTGTAACGTTTGGATCTGCTTTATCACGTGTACAAAATTTCTATACTAAAGTACAACAAATTGAAAACTATAATAATCTTATAGCTCAATACCCAACTTATAACTTAATAAGTGGTAGTTTTTCAGGTAGTTTTTCTAGCAGTTTACAAGCAGAAATAAACACATATTCTGCTAGTATTAATAGTATTATTTCTAATTTTGATGGGTTTGAAAATTATTTATATTTTGAATCAGGTAGTTTAGTTTCAACAACTCAATATGGAATTACCCCCTACCCTAAATCAGGAAGTTATAAACCATATGTTTTATTATCCACAACATCATCAACAGCAGGTATTTGGTATGCATCCTCATCTCTAAATGCTGAAAACTATGACCTAAATAATGTTGATTACTTTAAATATTCAGTACCAGGCTATGTAATAGATGATCCAGATAATGCAAATTATGTAACCTTCTTAAATATGATGGGTCAGTTTTTTGACAATATATGGATATATATAAAAACAATTCCTGAAATAAATTTAGCTAATAATAATTTAGAGATTGGTATTTCTAAAGATCTTGTATATAACATGTTACAATCTTTAGGAGTGAGTGTATTTAATAGTTTTGGTAATCAAAGCATTGCCAATTATTTATTAGGTGCTAATACAGGTAGTGCTTCATATAGTGGATCATTAAATGATTTTTCTGCTACAGGTAGTTATATAAATAACATATCTAAAAAAGATATTTTAGCAGAATCATACAAACGCATTTACCATAACTTACCTCTATTATTACAACGTAAAGGTACAGTTGCTGGTTTAAGAACATTATTATCTACATTCGGTATACCAAACCAAGATCACTACACAATTTCAGGTTCTACTTATTATACCCCTACTGGTAGTGCATTAACAAGTAGTATTTTAAATGTAAAAGAATTTGGTGGTTCTACAACTGAAGGATTATTAGCAGGTTATAATAATGATAAAGTTAGAATTATTGATAATGTTACTGCAAGTGTAGCTGGTACTTTTGGAAGTGTTTTATCACCTTATACAAGTATATTACAATATACCACTGCCTCATCTAATTTTAGAACAGCAGATGAACATTATGTTGATATATCTTTTTCTCCTCAAACACAGTTAGATACATATGTTTCTAAATCTATTTCATCTGTTAATACTAATTGGTCAATAGATGATTATATAGGTAATCCTCAACAATTATATAGTGGTTCTTATGAAGATTTAAATGCTCAACGAAAAATTTATTTTGTTGATGGCACTGGTTCATATGCTGGATTTACAGGTTCACTTTTAGATTATAATGGGTTTATTCGCTTAATTCAGTTCTTCGATAATTCAATGTTTAAAATGTTAGAAGATTATGTTCCTGCAAGAACTAGTCTTTCAACAGGTGTTACTATTAATTCTCCTGTTTTAGAGAGAAATAAATGGTCTTATGCACAACCTACTGCTAATAATGAATTAGAAAAAGATGGTAGCGTTGTGGCTCCTGTTTTTAAATCTGTATATGATCCATTCTATTATGATTTATCTGGAAGTAAAGTATCTTATATAAATGGAGAAATTCCTGGATCTGAAATCAATGTATATGATGATTATTTTGTAGCAAGTAATAAAAACCCATGGTTAGGTAATTTACAATATACATCATCAAATGCTTTTCAACCACAAGTCTCATCATCAAATCCTTTTCCTGTATTTGGATATAAATTTATATATGAAACTAGTGCTAGCTTAGCTAATATTTTTATTCCAGAAGTAACAGCTTCATTTACTTCTTCTGCATCTACACAATCTCTTAGCACAAACAATATAACATTTGTAGTAACAGCTTCTAATTTAACTAATACATCTAATATAATATATGTACCAACAGGCTCAACAGCTGAAAACACAATTCAAAACATTTCAGTTGCTTTAAACTTTAGTAGATCTTTAGCACCTTATAGCAGTTCATTACAAAACATATCCTCAAGTGTATCAGCTTCAGGATTGTTATATACAGTAGGTACTTATGGAACATTACCAGGCAATACAAAACCAAAAATGCCTGATTATAATGATTTTATACATTCAGATTTTAACGTAATGTTAAATAATGTATCTACTAGTTTGTATTCAACATCAAGAAAAACTTTAGAAATATCAGGTAGTTCTCAAATTATTGGAAGTGGATCTTTCCCTCTATTAGTAACATCTTCATTACAAGATTCTTATTTATCGTTATCTTCATACATACTACCACGTTATAGTGGTTCTAAAACGTATAGCGCCAAATATAATACATACACTGATGGAGATCAATCATATGGTAAATCAGCAGCAATTGATAGATATGTTAGAAAATTTGGTTTGTTTACTCAAGTTGTAAGTAGTTCATTCTTTAATAGTCGTAACTTAGTTGCTCTAAAATACCTAGTAGATGAAAGTGGTAGTTTAACTGAATTAAGTCAAACACCAACTTCAAGTATAGATAGCAATTGGTCTGAAGTTCAAAATACATTTAAATTAGGTTCAAATCCAACTGTTGCTTTATTTGATAACCAACAATATAGTGATCAGAAAAAAACAGATGGTCCTAAATCTGTATTTGATAGTGGGTATTCTTACTATCCAACATTATACTATAGTACAGGTTCTACAAAATTATATTTTCAATATATTGGAGTAGGTACTTCAATTTTATTCCGTAGTAATAATAATAATGGATTTATAAATGGGGGATCAACTAATCAGTATGCTCCTAGTGGTGGGTTTGTATATAATGCCTTTAATAATATTGATGGTACGTACGATGGTCGTATTTACTATAACTTAGGTGTTACTGGAAGTTTCCCTTTCTATTCAGCATCACAGAATATTACTATGGATTTCTCAGCAAACTTTGGTGTTAATATTCAGTTTGGTTCTTTTCCACAAAGTGCTTCTTATACTTTTAGCATAATATCTGGTAGTACAACGTTAGCTTCTCAAACAAAAACATTCACATCATCTTTAGGAAATTTATCCTCAGTACTTGATTTTAATGTAACTAGTTCTTATACTAACTTTAATCCTGGAGACAAAATATTTTTTAGATTAGCACAATCAATATCTACAGGATCCTATACAGCATCTTTACTTAACACCGGGGATAGAACACCATATACAGGATTAAAAAATACAATTTCTACAGCAACTACAGGTATAAATCCGTTTGCTACTAGCTCTGCTGCTCCGTTTATATCATCTTCTAATGGTACTGATACATTATATTTAAATGAAAGTTTATCTAGTTTTAAAGATTATTTGTATTTATCCCAAACTAGCTCCGCTGATTTACACCCAACTTATGGAAACATAGACTATACTTTTACACCTAAGGTTGGAGATGTGCTTCTTCTTTATTATAATAACAATACACAAGTACAAGAACTTAATATAGTATCAGCTATTAAGAATTCATCAATTTTGGAATTAAAAGTTTCACCAAATTTGGCAAGTACTTTATCGGTATCTTCTTATACTAATAATACAATAAATAAACTATTATTACTATCTAAAATACCAGATGAAACTAATATTAACTTATCTTTTGATAAAGAAGACGGACAAACATCATATGGGTTTGTAATACCTGATAACTTATCACCAGAAGTATTGAAAAATATTGATACAATTGCAAGACAAGTAAAACAAAAATTATTAAGTAGCGGAAACGCAATATAAAATTTAACAAATCAATATATTTATAATATATACAACATAAAGAACTATGGCAATTTTAAATCCTACATTCGTAACAGTAGATGCAATATTAACCACTAAGGGCCGTGAATTGTTGGCTCGTAATGATGGTTCATTTCAAATTACGCAATTTTCATTAGCTGACGATGAGATTGATTATACTTTATACAATCCAAATCATCCATCAGGATCTGCTTATTACGGTGAAGCAATTGAAAACATGCCTGTAATTGAAGCATACCCAGACGATTCACAAATTATGCGTTACAAGCTAGTAACATTACCTCGTGGTACATCACGTTTACCAGTTATTAATGTTGGATATAGCAGCATTACTTTACGTCAAGGTGCTTCATTAACAATTACTCCACAAACACTTAATTACTTAGGTGCTACAAGTACATTTGAAGCAAACGGATATATTGTAACTGTTTCTGATTCAAGATTATTATCTTCATTTGCAGGAACAGGTATCACAGTAACAACACCAGGAATTACAGATTTAAATACAACTTCAGGTGCCGTGTTATCGTCAAGCCAAATTGGTACTTCATTTACAATAACAGGTACTACAATCAATACTTTATTTGGAACTAGTTTGTCTACCTTAACAACTACACTTACCGTGATTGGTAGAGATAGTGGTGCTAGAATTACTATACCATTAAACATTCAAAAAGTAGCCACAGTTTAAAATAATATAAACAATGTCATTTACAAGATATAATACAGACGATTCAGTAGTAAGCGCCGAAACAGTAGTGCGTGGTTTATGGAGTGGAGATAACTACACATTAAATACATTTTTTACATCTAGTAACTACACAGAGTACTATGTAGATATTTTTGATAGTAATTTTAACACTTCAACATCAGCTTCAGTTCAATTTAGTTTACAATTTGGACATGTAAGTGGATCAGGTTCAGCTCCTATTAACAGTGCTGTAGTTGGGTATTCTCCATCTCGTGTTGTGTATGGTCAATATAGAAATTTAGTTTACGGTACTGAAACAACAAATTTTAGCTTTGATAATGGTTCAACTACATCAAATGCTATTTATGTTATTAACGTTTCTAGAGCTCGTTATAAAGAATCTTTATTACCTGGTTCTTTAAATATGACTTTAGCAGGTGCTAGTGGTTCATTTAGATACACAGATGATAGCGGTACTACAAATTTAACTCGTTTTATTGGTGAAAATAGATATTATAATATCATTAGTGGAAGTAATGGTTCTTACTTTACATCAGGAACTCCAAACAAATATTATGGTTTGTTCTTCCCAGATTTAGATATTATTGTTTTAGATGCTAACGCATTAACAGGAAGTTTAACACCAGGAATTGCTTATAGTAATTCAACTACAACAGTTTATAACAATTTGAATATTTGGAGAGCATTAGTTTCTGGTTCTAATTTCCAAATGAAATCATCTGAAACTATTTCAGCACGTTATTTCTTTACACGTATTAAAAATAATGAATATAATTATACTACTAACCCATCAGTAATAGATGAAAATGGTAATTTATTATATACAACATTGATTAATAATCCTCAAACATATATTACAACAGTAGGTATGTATAACGATAATAACGAATTATTAGCTGTAGCTAAATTATCAAAACCATTAGTAAAAGATTTTACTAAAGAAGCATTAATCAGAGTGAAGTTAGATTACTAATCATGTATGTCATCATTCAAACAACTAAACAAATCAGACGTTACGCACGTTGCTTATGCAGCTAATAAGCAATGGGACTTAATTACTTCTTGTTATCCAACTTCCTCAGAATATATAACTATTTACAAAGGAACTAATGTAACAGGTAGTTTTGACTTTACAATGGATCCTGTAACTGAGGGTCAATATGAACGTTTAGTTTATGATCAAATTAATCATTTATTTTACCACCAATTTAGTGGTTCTTTTTTAGATACATCTTCTCTTGCAAATTCATTTTTATATGAATCTGCTTCTCAAAATTATAATACAGCATCATATTTTGTTTATGATGAAAATCCAAATATAATTTTAGATTTTCCAACAGCATCTAATGCTGGTATTCGTGTATTAGCTGTTAATCAAGACGTCTACGGTAGTAAGGTTTTACCTTACAACTTTGTTTTATCATCTTCTGCTTATTATATAACTGATGATGGTAATGGTAACTTATTTGATACAGGAAGTATTCATATTGGAAATATATTTTATCCTCAAGGGCTAGCAGTTATTACTAACCAAGACTATCAAGGAATGTTTCCTTTACCTCCATTAGCTGTTGCCGATATAATTAATGTTAAGGCAAGTGATTATTCTAAAACGGGAAGTGCAAGTGTTTTAGCTAATGATATAGCTCGACCTGGAATTATACTTACAGGCTCTGCAATAATATCAGGTAGTATTGAACAGTTGAGTATTATAGAATTAAATGGAAATAATGTACCTAGAATGTATGCAACTACTTCTATAAGTTCTAGATCAGCTATTATAGAAGGAACTGTAACTACAGACAATATTAAGTTTTTTTCTGAAGGCGTTTATGAAGCTTATTATACTGTAGATGCCTTAATAAATAATGATGTCGTTGTTGAAAGTAATAAAGCAACAATTAGATTTAATGTTGAACCAGGAGATTGTGATTTTAGTTATGAAGTAGTATTCATCCCACCTACACCAACTCCAACTCCAACAAATACTTCTACTGTAACACCAACTGTAACTTCAACACTTACTCAGACACCAACTACTACTCAAACACCAACTAATACATTAACACCAACTAATACAATAACACCAACTCAAACAATTACTCAAACACCAACTAATACATTAACACCAACTAATACTATTACACAAACAATAACTAATACATTAACACAAACTCAAACACCAACACAAACTCTAACACGAACACAAACAGGTACTCCTGCAGTTACGCGTACACAAACAGGTACTCCTGCAGTGACACTGTCATCAACACCACCTGTTACACCTTCTAATACACCACCTGTTACACCATCACAAACAGGTACTCCTGCAGTTACACCTTCAAAAACACCACCAATTACACCTTCAAATACAGCTACTCCTGCTTCAACCCCTGCAGTTACACCTTCAAATACAGCTACTCCACCTTCAACACCGGCATCAACACCGGCAGTTACACCTTCAAATACAGCTACTCCAGCATCAACACCGGCATCAACACCGGCATCAACACCGGCATCAACACCAGCATCTACTCCTGCTTCAACACCGGCATCAACACCGGCATCAACACCTGCAGTAACACCATCACCAACATCAACACCACAGGTGATTTCGATGCAGTTTAATGTGATTGAAGTTAATACTGGTTATCACTTCTATGATAATAACTTGCGTTTTGAGAAAAACGGTAGTGATGATTACGTATACTTTGGAACTCCTGGTTTTGTAACATATAGTCAAGCTAGTCATGATGCTTATGCTGGTGGTGTTGGATCTTATTTAGGCCCTCTTTATAAAGGTCAAACATTCTCAATAAGAAGCTTTAAAGGACTTGCAGGTGCTGGATTAAGAGTTAGTCCATTATTTGCTACTGTTAACGTATACACTTGGGTATACTATGCAGATGGTGCTATGGAAGATATATTCACTAATGTTGTACCATATAATGCTAATGATACTCAAACATTTGCTGATACTTCAGTTGTAATAGGAACTAGACCACTTAAGATTTGGACCTTTGTTTCTTATACAGAACAAACAGTATACAGTCATACTTTATCCTATGATGGTGGTGGCGGTGGCTACACACAAGCATGTGCTGGTGCTTATAACACAATACTAAAATCTCCTGATGCTACATTATCAGTTGGTTCAGCAGTATTTGGTGTAGATGGTGGAACAAGTGATGGAAATATTGGTTTATACAATGTTTATTCTGATGGATACAACACATATTACTTAGAACAACACCCAGATTATGCTGAAACTTATAGAGTTTCTGCTATTGGTATTTGTTACACTGGTGGTGGTGGTGGAGAAGAACCGCTAGAACCTCAACCTTAAAAAATAGTTTTAATAGATTTGGAACTTAAATAAAATTTAGTTATATTACCGTTATGCCAAAAATTTATATTTCTATAGCTAGTTATAGAGATCCACAATTATTACCTACACTACGCGATTGCATTGACAAGGCTGATCATCCTGAAGACTTAGTATTTGGTATAGCATGGCAACATGCTGAAGAAGATACTTGGGATACTTTAGATGAATTTAAAAATGATGCTCGTTTTAAAATTATCGACATCATCCATAGTGATTCTAAAGGTGCATGTTGGGCTCGTAACCAATGTCATCAACATTATAGTGGAGAAGAATATTATCTACAACTAGATTCACATCATCGCTTTATTGAAGGGTGGGATACTGAGTGTATCAAAATGATTAAGCAATTACAAAAGAAAGGACATAAAAAACCATTGCTAACCTCTTATATCCCTTCATTTGACCCAGACAATGATCCTGAATTACGTGTGATGGAACCTTGGTGGATGACTTTTGATAGATTTATTCCTGAAGGAGCTATATTTTTTCTACCTGCAACTATCCCTAATTGGAAAAAATTAAAATCCCCAATTCCATCTAGATTTCTATCAGCACATTTTATCTTTACTTTAGGTCAATGGTGTACTGAGGTACCTTACGATCCTGAATATTATTTCCACGGTGAGGAAATCTCATTAGCCGTTCGTTCTTATACTTGGGGTTATGATTTATTTCATCCCCATAAAGTAATTGCTTGGCATGAATACACTCGTAAAGGTAGAACTAAACAATGGGATGATGATAAAGAGTGGATAAATAGAAATAATCATTGCCATAAACGCAATAGAGCTTTATTTGCTGTAGATGGAGAATGTAGATGTGATATTGAATTTGGACCTTATGATTTTGGTACCGAACGAACCTTATTCCAATATGAAGCATATGCTGGTATTAGGTTTAGAGATAGATCAGTTCAACAATACACTAGGGATAATAATATAGCACCTAATCCAGTTATTGTATCTCCTCTTGATTATGAAATTTCATTTTTATCAATATTTAAACATTGTATTGATATTGATTATAAAAAAGTACCTTTAGATGATTACGATTTTTGGTGTGTTGCTTTTGAAAATGAACAAGGAGAAACTATTTATAGACAAGATGCCCAATCTGATGAAATAAAAAAGATTAAAAATGATCCTGATGGTTATGGAAAAGTATGGAGAGAATTTCCAACTCACCAAAAACCAGTAAAATGGGTAGTATGGCCTTATTCTACATCTCAAGGATGGTGTGACAAAATAGAAGGAAACTTATAAATAAAAAAAAAGATTATGGACAGACCAAGATTTGGTGTTAAAGAAGATTGGTGGGATGAAGATTTGAGATATGATTATCCCTTAAATCAAGACTCAATAGTATTTGATTTAGGTGGTTATCATGGCCTCTTTTCTAAACAAATATATAATAGATATAAATGTAATATACATACGTTTGAACCAATAGATTACCTATATGATATTTGCCATCAGGAATTAAAAGATTTAAATAAAGTAAAACTCTATCGTAAAGTTTTAGGTGATAAAAATGATACTGTGAATTTTTATGTAGCTGGAGATGCTTCATCAATTTATATGGCATGGGGACAGGTTAAAAATGAAAATTCATATATTGAAATGATTCCTATTGATAGTTATATGGCTGATGAAAATATACATGAAGTAGATTTATTAAAAATGAATATTGAGGGTGCCGAATATTATTTATTAGAATACATGATAGATAAAGGAATATTAACAAAATTTAAAAATATTCAAATTCAATTTCATGAAAATTCGGTAGATAATTGGAAAGAAAGATACAATAAAATAATTGATGCTCTTAATCTTACTCATTTTTTAACATACAAATTTGAATTTAAATTTGAAAACTGGCAGTTAAAAGATTAAAACAAAAAACAATTTATAAATGCTCAGTAATACTAAAAAATATATAATAAATCTAAAAAAAAGACCTAATAGATTAGAACATATAATAAAAGAAATGAATTATATGGGGTTTGATTTTGAGATTTTTGAGGGGATTGAAAAAGATTCTCATGAAGGTTGTGCTTTATCACATATTGAAATAATTAAAAAGGCAAAAGAACAAAATTTAGATAAAGTTATTGTCATGGAAGATGATATATTTTTTATGCCTTATGCTAAATCTTTATTAGCTGATTTAGAAAATATTTTAAAAACAATTGACTATAAAATCTTGAATTTAAATATGTCTATTCATAGACCTTTAAATATTTCAAGTATATCAAACTTATTATTAGATCTCACCCACCTCCCACCTAAAGATGAAAAAATCCATCGAGGTATATTTGGTACAGGATTTATGGTTTATACAAAAGATATGTATGATGAAATCGATAAGTATAATCCATTATATGCTATTGATGAATTTTTATCTGAACACATTTACCCAAAATATCAAAGTTATAGCACCATCTTACCACTCTGTTGTCAGTTAAATAATCAATCAGATGTTTCAGGTGGGTTTTATAATAATTTTCTTACCCAATCGTATAATTGGAATGTTTATACACCAATAAAATTACCTACATTGTATATGGAACAAGATAATGTTATTGAAATCAGAAATAATAATGATATTAACTATAAAAGCATTTTAAGTGAAAATTAAGATAGTTACAGCCATATATAATAATTTGTATGGTTCTGAATATGGAGGAAGACTTAATAGGAATGAGCATTATATATTTTCGCTCCATTCATTAATGAAAATGAATGATGCCCATTTTGTTTTATACACATCTCCAGAAGAATATAATGATCTAAAAGAAGAATTTAAAGAGTATTCTGATTTAGAAATCATACCTCATTCTCTTACTGATTCACCATTTCAATCTTTAATTCAAAAATATAAAAACTACGAAGAATCTAAAGCATCAGATAGATGTGTTGAAATACAATATTTAAAATTCCATTGGTTATACCAACAATCTAAAGACTGTGATTATGTTTATTGGTTTGATGCTGGATTATCTCATGTCGCCCTAATACCAGATAAATGGTTAGAGTGTAGAGGTGAAAGATGGTTGTTACCCGACTATTACTATTCAGATATTTTTACTAATTCTTTTATAAACAACTTAGTTAATATATCAGATGATAAAATATTTTTAGTTATTAAGGATAATCTAACAAATGCTTGGTCTCAAGAACCTCTTCAAATGTTTAATGAACAGTATGATTATAAGTGGCACGTTATAGGAGGCTTTTTTGGTGGTAAATCATCACTAATTGAAAATTTTTATAACATGTGTTATGATTACTCAATCAGAACAGCAGATGATTGTGGAGAAATGTGGTATGAAGAAAATATATTAACTGTTCTGTATTATAACCATAAAGATTTATTTACTACTAAATGGTTTGATATATGGACTCATGAAAATAATACTAAATCTGAACACATTGGTGGGAGAGATGTTAATGAATACTTAAATACTAACAAATCTTTTTATAAATTACTAGAAGAAATATATTACAATGATACCATATGAAAAAAAGATTACAAGATATAGTAATCTAGCAGAAAACGACAGCTTATCAGTATACAATGATGAATGGGCTGCTCAACAAAACCACAATGCTTTTGAAGCATTTTATTATTTTTTAGATGAAATTAAACCTAAACGTATTTTAGAAATAGGTACTGCTTTAGGTGGGTTTACTTCTTTTTTAAATTATGCTTGCAAAAAGTTAGAAATTGATTGTAAAATATTATCTTATGATATTTGTGACAGAGGAGAATCTTATAATGTTATGAGACAACAGGGGATTGATGTTAGGATTGAAGATATATTTTTAAACAATTATAGTGAAGTTAAAGAAGAAATACAAAACTTTATTGGCGATGAAGGAACAACTTTAGTACTTTGTGATGGTGGTGATAAAATTAAAGAATTTAACCTACTGTCTAAATTTATAAAATCAGGAGATTATATAATGGCTCATGATTATGCTGAAAACCACCAAGTATTTGAAGAAAAAATAAACTTAAATATTTGGAATTGGCATGAAATTTCGGATGCTGATATTGAAGAAGCCTGTATAAAAAATAATCTTATTTCATTTCATAAAAATATGTTTGATAAAGTAGTTTGGGTATGTAAGAAAAAAAACTAAAATTATGTCTGTTACAGTAGTTACGGGAATTTGGGATATTAAAAGGGATTCTTTATCTGAAGGGTGGTCAAGATCATTTCAACATTATCTTAACAATTTAGAAAAGTTATTAAAGACACCAACCAATTTTATAATCTTTATTGAAAGCCAATATGAAGATTGGGTATGGGAAAGACGAGATAAATCTAATACTGTTGTTCTAGTTAGAGAATTAGATTGGTTTAGATCAAATGAATTTATATTTAATAAAATTCAAGAAATAAGAACTAAACCTGAATGGTACAATCAATCACCTTCATGGTTACCTGAAAGCACTCAAGCAAAACTTGAAATGTACAATCCAATTGTAATGTCTAAAATGTTTTTGCTTAATGATGCTGCTATTATAGATCCTTTTAATTCAACACATTTAGTTTGGGTTGACGGTGCTTTAACAAATACTGTAAGTGAAGGATATTTTTGGAGTGATAAAGTTTTAGATAAATTAGACGAACATTTTAATAAATTTAGTTTTGTAGCTTTTCCATATGATGGTAAAGTTGAAATACATGGATTTACTTATAGTTCTATGTGCCATTATGCTGGTGATGAAGTAGATAAAGTTTGTAGAGGAGGGATATTCGGTGGACCAAAAGGAATTATTGGTAAAATAAATGAACTATACTACTCAATATTAGTAGATACTCTATCTGCAGGATTTATGGGTACTGAAGAATCTTTATTTACAATTCTTCTTTATAAACACCCAGAATTTTTCCAATATTATGACATTGAAATGGATGGTTTGTTGTTTAGATTTTTTGAAAATTTAAAAAATAATAACATACAAGCAAAAATACAATCTAATAAGATTAAAATAAACCAACACAATACCAATAATGTTGCTTTATATGTTATAACATACAATTCACCAGATCAGTTTGAAAAACTTTGCATATCTTTTAAAGAATATGATAATAATTTTTTAACTAAACCTAAGAAATTTTTATTAAACAATTCGTTAGATAGAGATACTGATATTGCATATTCAATGTTGTGTGATAAATATGGGTTTGAAGAAATTAAAAAAGACAATTTAGGTATTTGTGGTGGAAGACAGTTCATAGCAGAACATGCCGATAAAAATGATTTTGATTATCATTTCTTTTTTGAAGATGATATGTTTTTCTATTTAGGCGGAGATGAGTTTTGTAGAAATGGATTTAGAAGAAAAATTAAAGATTTTTATAATATTATGTTACAAATAATGTGGGATGAAAATTTTGATTTTTTAAAATGGAATTTCACTGAATTTTATGGAGATAATACAAAACAATGGGCTTGGCATAATGTTCCCGCTAATATCCGTGCTGAACTATTTCCTGAAAAGCCTGTTAAGGATACATCAAACCAAGATGCCTCACCTTTTACTAATTATAAGCATATAAAATCTTATAGAAATGTACCTTATGCTACTGGTGAGATTTATTACTGTAATTGGCCTCAAGTAGTATCTCGTGAAGGAAATAAAAAATTATTTATCAATACAACCTGGGCGTATCCTTATGAACAAACATGGATGAGTTATATCTATCAAGAAACATTAAAAAGTAATATTTATCCGGGTATATTGTTGGCTACCCCAACAGAACACAATAGGTTTGAATTTTATAAGGCTGAAGAAAGACGTGAAAATTAAATATTTATATAAAAATATATACAATTGGCAGATATTGATGCATATGTGAGAATGTTAACAGGAACGGGTCCGGGTCCTTATAATTTGTATTATCGTGATACAAATAATGCCCTTGTATTCCGTGAAGGTCCTTTAACTTTAAATGAATTATATTCAACTATATTCATTACAGTACCCGAAGCCACTAAAACTGTTACCCTTAGAAACATCAACCCAGCATGTAGTTCTTATCAAAAAGATGTTGATATATTAATCACACCATCTCCATCTTCAACACCAACTCAAACACCAACAGTTACCCCATCGACTACATTTAATGCATCACCAACACCAACACAAACAATCACACCTTCAGGCACACCTGCAAGCACACCTGCAGTAACACCAACATCAACACCTGCATCTACGCCTACACAAACTATCACACCATCAACTCCATTAGTAGGCATTACTGTAACATTAACAATTGACTCTGGAAACTCTGGTGTTACTCAAATATATAGAGCCGATACGACTCAACTTCTTGGTACCTTATCTTCAACAGGCACCTCAACAACTATTTTTATACCTAGTGGAGTTCAGTTTTTTGTTCAAACTATATTACAAACTAGACAGTTTGCTACGGATGTTGCTCAATTAAATTTATATGTTAATGGAACACCAGATGGATCTACTCCATATGTTGAAACACTTTTAAATACTCCTAAACGAACAAACAATACAGTAGCAACTATTGGTAATACTTATTTAGTTAATACATTCTTAGGTAGTAGAAGACCTGTTTAATAAATTTAAACTATGCCAGTAACACACACAGGACCCTTTCAATTATCATTTAAAAATGAACATTTCGTTTATGAAAACGAAGTACGTTGTGTTGTTCAAAATACTGAATTTAATTTATCATATAACCCTACTTTAGTAAGTAATTATCAAAGTGGTTCGTTGAAAGATTTTGCTACTGGTTCTGCTCTACCTTCAGGTTCATTTTTTACACCTTATGCTACATCAATAGGTTTGTATAATGATAATAACGAATTATTAGCAGTAGCTAAATTTGGTAAACCTATACTAATGTCACCTTATACTGATATGACATTCGTAGTTAAATACGATACTTAAAAATAAATAATAGTTATGTTTCAAGTTTTAGGTCCTGCTACTGAGGTAGAGGATATGATTAACGATTCTACATTTGATTTTACTGAATACTACGGGTATGTTTATATGACATGTCATCTTAAAACAGGACGTGCATACATTGGTAAAAAAGCATTCTTGCACACCACTAATAAAAAATTAGGTAAGAAAGAATTAGCTGAAATTCCTGTTACTAGAGGTAAAAGACCATCTAAAAAAACAGTAGTTAAAGAAAGCGATTGGAAAACTTACTACGGTTCTAATACTGAGATAAAGTCATTACCAAAGAACGAACTGAAACGTTACGTATTAATGTTATGCAGAAATAAAAAGGAATTAACATATTGGGAAACTAAATGTTTATTTCAACACAACGTTCTAGAAGACGATAGATACATGAACGATAATATACTAGGTAAATTTTATAGAAAAGATTTGATTTCGGCAGAGTAAAATCTTATATTTAAGGTTATGGAAAATGCTGCTCTACTAGTATTAGTAGAATCTGTTTTAGGTAAAGGAACACCAACAAGCAAAGGTAACTATGCTTTTAAGTGTCCGTTCTGTTCTCATCATAAGAACAAACTAGAAGTATCATTACGTACCACAGCTAAGAAGGAAAATTTTTGGCATTGTTGGGTGTGTGATACTAAGGGTAAAACCATACGTACCCTATTTAAGCAAGCAAAAGCAACACCAGACAAATTTACTGACCTAAATCTGCTCATTCAGCCTACAAATGTGGAAGACATTGTATCTACTGAGGCACTCGCTTTACCCGCTGAATTTATAGCATTTAACGACCATTCTACGTTCGTTACTGATAGAATAGCTCAAATTGAATCTAAACACGCTTTACGATTTTTAAAGAAACGAGGCGTAACTATGGATGATATTTTGAAATACAATATTGGTTTCTGTAAAGAAGGTTCGTACGTTGGACGAGTAATTATACCCTCATACGATGCAAACGGCATTTTGAATTATTTTGTAGCTCGTGCTTACAAAGATTCAGATCGCAAATACAAAAATCCTCCTGTAGCATCTAAAGAAGTTATAGGTTTAGAATTATATATAAACTGGGATGCACCAATCATACTTTGTGAAGGTATGTTTGATGCAATCACTATTAAACGAAACGTTATTCCATTATTAGGTAAAGTGTTACATAACAAACTAATGGAAAAACTAGTTAAATCAAGCGTTGATAGAATTTACATTGCACTAGATAATGATGCTAAAAAAGATGCCCTTAAACATGCTGAAAAATTAATGTCGTATGGTAAGGAAGTTTATATGGTAGAATTAGAAGGTAAAGATGCAAACGAAATCGGGTTTGAGGCATTTTTAAATACTCTTGAGCATACAGAACCTTTGACTTTTCAAAGTTTGCTTGAGAAAAAATTACAAAACATATGATCGAAAAAAACGTAAACATTATCAAAGACCCTAAAATCAAACGTATCGTTGAATACGCTGAAGGGGATAAGCAAGTTAATGTTTTAGACAGTAGATTTTACAGACGAGAAGGTAATTATTATCCTTCAGTAACGTCGGTTTTAAATTATTTTCCTAAAAATCAATTTTTCCATTCTTGGTTAAAAGATGTAGGACATAATAGCGATATTATCGCATCTAAAGCAGCAGGCGAAGGTACTCAAGTACACAATGCTGTAGATGATTTTTTAAATGGTAAAGAAATTACTTGGATAGATGAATTCGGAAACGCTAAGTATAACTTAGATGTTTGGAGAATGATTTTACGCTTTGCTGATTTTTGGAATACACATAAACCAGAATTAATAGCAACCGAATACCACTTATTTTCAGACGAACACAAATATGCTGGTACAGCGGATTTAGTAGTTAGAATGTTTGAAAACATTTGGTTATTGGATTTAAAAACATCAAATTCATTACATACTAGCTATGACTTACAGTTAGCGGCTTATGCTACAGCATGGAACGAAACACATGATGAGAAAGTAACTCACACAGGTATTTTATGGGTTAAAGCAAATACACGTGGAGAAGGCAAAGGTGGTAAAATTCAAGGTAAAGGTTGGGAATTAAAATTCGTAAATGATATTGAAAAGAATTTTAAAATGTTTAAAAATATATACGAAATATATACTTTAGAAAACCCTGACTTTAAGCCGATGACTGAATTATTACCTACATCTGTCAAGATTTCTTAACATATTTATAGCTTGAAAACCAAAAATTTTCATATTGTTACAACAATTATATACAAATATATATAACGCTTTGAGCGGGGACATTGTCTCCGCTCTTTTTTTTAACCAAAAACAAACACAGATGAAAAAAGCGATTTTATCGTTGTTTCTTTCAGTATCAGTTTTAATGGGATTTGGTCAAGTTACCACTTCTACTATTTCTGGTGTTGTTAAAAACGAAAAACAAGAAGTGTTGGTTGGTGCTGTAATTCATGCAACACACACCCCAACAGGCACTGAGTACAAATCGGTTACAAACAAGAATGGTGTTTATGTTTTACCTGCTGTAAGGGTAGGTGGGCCATATACAATCCATGCTTCGTATGTAGGATTTAGAAAAGGTGAAGAAAAGGATGTAAACACTCAATTAGGTGTAGCATCAAACGTAGATTTTAAATTAGTAAATGAAGCAACTGCATTAAAAGAAGTAGTTGTAACAGGTACTAAATCTGGTCTGTTCTCTAAAGAAAAAACAGGAGCAGCACAACAGTTTACACGTAGAGAATTACAAAGCATTCCTATTACAGGTGCTAGAACAATCGAAGGTATTACCAAATACAATCCTTTCGGTAATGGTTCTTCATTTGGTGCTCAAGACTCTCGTATGAACAACTTTACAATTGATGGCTCTCAGTTCAACAACAACTTCGGTTTAGGTTCATCTGCATCAGCAGGTGGTAGAACAGGAGCAAGTGCTATTTCATTAGACGCTATTGATCAATTACAAGTTAACGTAGCACCCTTTGACATTCGTCAATCAGGTTTCACTGGTGCTGGTATTAACGCTGTAACAAGATCAGGTACAAATGAAGTTGAAGGTAGTGTTTATCAAACACAACGTGATAACTCATCTCGTTATGTTGGTAACAATGCAAACGGAATAAAAATTACTCCATCTAAATTTGATGAGAAAGTACAAGGTTTCCGTTTAGGCGCTCCAATTATTAAGAACAAATTGTTTATTTTTGGTAATTACGAATCAATTGAAAGAACTGAACCAGGTACTACTTGGATTTCTACAGGTTCTCCATTAGCAGGTTCTCAAGTATCAAGACCAACTTTCCAACAATTAACTGATCTTTCTAAATTCATGAAAGACAAGTTTAATTACGAAACAGGTCCATTTGAAGGTTATTCTAATACAAACACATCTAAAAAATTCTTAGTACGTGTTGACTGGAATATTAATGCAAACAACAAGTTGACTGCTCGTTATGTACATCATAATTCTGAAGCACAAATTGGTGTTTCAAACTCACAATCAGCAGGTTTCGGTAACAGAACACAGAATATCAACGCAATGAGTTTCCAAAATAGTGGTTACACTATTCAGGATAATACTCGTTCAGCTGTATTAGAATTAAATTCTAAGTTATCAAATACATTGTATAATAACTTAATTGTTTCTTATGATAAGCAAATTGAGAACAGAGGTTACATGTCTCAAATGTTCCCAACAATTGATATCTTACAAGGTTCTACTGCATTAACATCAGTTGGATTTGATCCATTTACTCCAGGCAACAAGTTAGATTATAATACTTTTAACGTAACTAACAACTTAACAAAATATGCTGGTAAGCATACATTAGTTGGTGGTTTTAACTTTCAAAAGTATCAGTCAAATAACTTATTCTTCCCTGCATCTAATGGTGTTTATATTTTCAATAGCTTAGCTGATTTTTATACTGCGGCTAATCAATCATTAGCTAATGGTGGTAAACCATCTACATTTGCACCTGCTCGTTTCCAATTCAGATATTCTGCATTACCAGGAGCAATTGAACCAATGCAAACATTAAAATCAAATAGATTAGATTTATACTTACAAGATGAGTATAACGCAACTAGAGATTTAAAATTAACATTTGGTGTTAGAGCAAATATTATTGATTTCGAAAACACAGCTTTAGAAAACCCAGCAATCACTGCAATGACTTTTGCAAATGGTGAAAAATGGAATACAGGTGTAATGCCTAAAACACAAGTATTGTTTGAACCAAGATTAGGTTTTAACTACGATGTTAAAGGACAAAAGAAAACACAATTTAGAGGTGGTACTGGTTTATTTACAGGTCGTCCTCCTTATGTGTTCTTATCTAACCAAATCGGTAATAATGGTGTGTTAACAGGATTTATTGATGTAAGTGGTGCTGCTGCAGCCCAATATGGCTTTACTGCAGATCCTAACAAATATTTCATCCCATCAAAACCAACTTTACCATCTACATTTGATTTAGCATTAACTGATCCAAATTATAAATTCCCACAAGTTTGGAAAACTAATTTAGCAGTTGATCAAAAGTTACCAATTTTCGGATTAGTAGCAAGTGCTGAATATTTGTATAATAAAACACTTAACGCAGTTCATTACTATGAAGCTAACTTAAAGGCCCCAGTTGGAACTTTAGGTGGAGTAGATAATAGACCTCGTTTCGGTGGTTCTGATGCTACAGTAAGAGTAAATAATAATGTTTCAAGAGCAGCTGTTCTTACAAGTAAGAATGGTGCTTTCCACGAATCATTAACATTAAAATTAGAAAAACCATACCAAAAAGGTTTCTGGGGTTCATTCGCTTGGACAACTGCTAACTCAAAAGATTATATGAGTGCAGGTTCAATTGCTAGTGGTTCTTGGCAATCAGCATTATCAATTGCAGGTAACAACAATTTAGATTTATCATTTGCAGATGCATTCGTTAAAAATAGATTTGTAGGTTTATTAGGTTACAGAATTGAGTATGGTTCTAAGTACGGTGGTGCTACAACAATCACTTTAGGTTACGTAGGCCAACAAGGTAATCCATTCTCATATATCGCAGCTGGTGATTTAAATGGTGATAGAGTAAACAATAATGATTTGATTTTTGTACCTAACAAAGGTTCAGATATTAAATTCTCACCATTAACAGTTGGAACTAAAGTTTATACTGAAGCTGAACAACAAGCAGCATTCGATAAGTTTATTGATCAAGACGAATATTTAAAAACTCGTCGTGGACAATATGCTGAAAGAAATGGTGGTTTATTACCTTACTTACATAGATTTGATTTATCAGTAGCACAAGATGTGTTTATTAAGATTGGTGGTAAGAGAAATGCTTTCCAAATCAGAGCTGATATCTTGAACTTTGGTAATATGGTTGATAATAAGTTCGGTATATCTCAAAGAGCAACTGCTCCTCAAATCTTGAACTTTGTAAGCAGAGATGCAGTTACAAATGTTCCAACATTTAGATTAGCAACTCAAAGATTAACAGATGGTACTACTATCTTAGCTAGAGATTCATATCAATACAATTCATCTGTATTTGATGTATGGTCTGCTCAGTTAGGTATCCGTTATATCTTCGGTAGATAGTATTATACTTTCTAATATTTATAGGTGGCTTGGCATGTCCAGGTCACCTATTTATATTCACGTATGATTAAGTTACTAGATTTACTAAAAGAAGCGCAAGGTAAACCCAAAGCCATATTCATGGCGGGCCCTGCTGGTTCTGGTAAAACATTTGTATCTGCGCAGTTAATACCGAAAAATTTGACTGTAATTAATGTCGATGACACCTATGAGGAACTGTTGAAAGCAGCAGGTTTAGGCATGAAAATCGCAGATTTCAATCAAGATCAATTGTCTCAAGCAGCTAAATTAATGGGTCAAGCTCAAAAAGCTACTAAAGAAAAATTCGCAACAATGTCTGCTGAAAAGAAAGATATAGTTGTAGATGGTACAGGGGCTGCTAGTAAACCGTTATTAAAGAAAAAACAAGAATTAGAAGCATTAGGATACGATACAATGA
>Ga0247722_10000191_pt1 | contig 38981 bp, 43 predicted proteins | sample MSEWelMarce3H_FC_FD_189094 | JGI IMG/M metagenome (GOLD analysis project Ga0247722, IMG submission 189094) | Subsurface sediment microbial communities from gas well in West Virginia, United States - MSEEL Well Study Marcellus 3H_FC | ecosystem: Environmental > Terrestrial > Deep subsurface >... | reverse complement strand
TTTACCACTCATTTCATTAGATGATAAATTAAAATTATATTTTTTAGAAAGTTCTTCTGAAAAATTTTGATATAAAGATTTTCTAGCTTTTGATTTATCGGTTGCTCCAAATATTATTGATTTTACTTTTTTATTTTCTATTAGATATTCCATACCTACTCTTACGGTTGATAAAACCGACATATAGCCTGAATTAAAATTGGTTAATTCTACATCTAACTGATTTTTATCTTTATCATATAAATAAAACTTATATGTCCAAATGTCATTATTTTTTTGTTCGCAAGTAATTTGATATACTTTATCATTTACTATGAATAAACCAATTAATTTGTTTTTATTATCAATCCATTTAATTTGAGCAGGTGTGCTAAAACCTTCAAATAAATCATTTAAAGATTTATCAAAGTTAAAATCGTTATTATGTTTTAAATATTTCATTACTTTATTTGTTTTACAAAGATATAAATTAATTTATTATTTGAGTATAATTGTGACTACTCAAAATTTATTATTTAAAAAATTTATTAAAGTCTGTGTATAGCAGAGAATATAGATATATATCTCTTTTTTCTGTGAAGATGCCACTATCATACCCGTATATAAATCTGATTTTCTAAGCATTTTTAATATCTTCATATCCCCAGTAGTTTAAGTTAACTCTTTAAGTTCTTACCTTTCTTCTGTTTTATTTCTTTTGCGAATTTCATAAGACTCTCGGCGGTTTTGTTTAATCCTCTTTGTTTTAAGCTTTTAGAAAAACCTATTAGCCCATCATTGCTTGTTTCGTCAACTGGCGGATTTATAGTATATCCCATTTTTTTAGAAACCATATTAAAATGATCTTTATACTTATTGACCAAATACGTATCCGAATCGGTGTTGTAATACTTTTCAGAAAGCTTCATTTTGTAAAAATCAAAAAAGAACCTAATGGAATCATAAATTGTTGGAAAAGGAACAGACTGATGGTCGTCGTCGCCATAATATTTGCTTCTATATCTAAATTCATCGTCTTTTAACTTCTTAAAGGCAGAATCTAAATCTAAGATAGATTTTTTTATTTCATCAAATCCCGCTCCATCTGCTAAGTCAGGATTACCTATACCTAAATAAAAACACTTATTACTAAGATTTATTTTAGGTATTTCTTCTTTTACTTTTTCTAAATACTTTTCATTGTCCCACCACGTACTTGGATCTATGGCAACATAAGAAGTAAATAAATCAACATGATTTATTAAAGCTTCTAATACTAATAAACCACCAAGCGAATGTCCAATTAGCATTCTGTAAGAAGCGGTATTATATTTTTTTTCAATTTTTGGTATAAGCTCTTTTTCTATAAAACTAATAAACTTACCAGATCCACCACCTACTTTTTCACTTGCACTAAAGCTTTGCTTTTTGTAGCCTGGTATGTTCCATATGGCCGTATTTGGCGTTAAGTCTCTAACTCTATCGACCGATGAAATGCCAACTACTATCATTCTAGGACAAGTTCCACTTTTATAACCAATATCAACCATACCCACCACCGATGAAAAATGTGTATCGTAATCTAAAAGATATATAACCGGAAGTGGGTTCATGCCAGCATCCTCAGGTACATAAATTAAAATGTCTACGTCACTATCTAACACTTTAGAAGAAACAACATCGGTATACCCAATTGTGAAATCACCAACTTGCTTTCCATCTTCCTTTTTCTTTTCAGTAATTTTATCAAAGGATTCGAATGGCTTTAAGTTTTTCATAGTCTCGTTTTTTTTTTTAGGTATTAAACTATCTAATAATCTTCTTATAATAGAAGGTGTTGATTTTGATTAAAATGTTTTCATAAAGTATATATTATTTTTTGACAAACAAAAAAACCCTCTCTTAAAAGAAAGGGTTCGGGCCAAATCTATTTAGATCTTTTGCTTTCGGCTCCACCACCTTGTTTCTCTGACAACAAGGAAAACATACTATTATATCGAGAGATATTACATAAGTTTATTATAAAAGAAAAAACCCTCTATTGCGAGGGTTTTTTTATAGACTTGAGCAGTGACTATTTAGCAGCTTTCTCAGATTCAACTGAAGCAGCTCTGTAAGTAGTTACTAGCTTTTTGATCTCTCCTAATGCCTTTCTTGCGTCAGCGTTAGATTTTTTTGTAGTCTTGTTATGGTTTGCGTCAAATTGCTCCCATAATGTTTTCAAGTTCTCATAGATTTCTTGCATCTTGTTTATATTTGTTTTTTTAGGGTTAAAGTACCCTTCGACTTTAGCAATAAATTATATCAATTTATATAGATAAGTTTATATATTATCCGAAAAGATCTCCTGCATCCGAAGCGTCAGTGAATCCGTTTGTGTCGTCTTCATCTTCGTCGTCTCCAACTATCTTGTTGAATTCGTTTTCTACTTCTTCGATTTCGTCAACTGATTTGAATCTAAAGTAGTCGTTTACGATTGGTGCCATTTTTTCTAAAACTCCTTGGGTAAATATTTCTGATGTGAATAGCTGCTTTGTTGATACCGATTTGTTTAAGTGGTTTATATACCATCTCAATCCGCCTGGAATAAATGTCATCTCACCAGTAGATTTGTTTACATCCATCTTACCCTTTGCGATTCCAACTTTATCAAAGTATTCTGGTCTGCAGAACGCGTCTAATCCTGTGTATGGGTTCATACCATGTACAAAAGAGATGTCGAATCTGATTTTCTTAGGTTTTGCCATACGATTCTTAGATGTTTTGAAAAGAACAGTAATACCTGATTGTCCTAAATCCATATCATCCTCTGATCCATCCTTCAATTTCGACTTGCTCATAAAGCCAATTACCGATGCGCTATATAGTAGGCCATTTCCACCACGAAGTTTTTCGGCGGGATAAAGATCCATTGTTAGATAGGTATGATTTGCACATAAAAATGGAATTTCTAAGAATCCTAAATCGGTATTGATACTTCTAAACATAGATCCCAATGCTTTGGCTTTAGTCATATCTTGTTTGATATCGCCTTTAAGCAAATCTGCCTTTTCTTTGTTAGATGCCATTTGACCTAATGAATCTAATACTATCATAAGTTTAGGTAATTCAAACCCTGCCAATTTTTGTTCTTTTAAATCATCTATCAATTGTGTTAAGACCATATTCACATCTTCAACTTTATTAGATCTTATCAGTCTGAATTTATCCAATGAAGGATCAATACCATATTTACTAACATCTTCTAAGTCGATTGCTTGTTCGGTATCAATATAGATTACAGAATAACCTGCTCTTTGTGCGTGCTTAACACATGAATAACAAATGAATGATTTGCCTGCACCGGATTCACCTGCGAATGCGGTAATCCTGTTTGTTGCAAATCCGCCACCTAGTAGTTTACCGGATAATGCAGCGTCTAATAGATAGACTCCTGTTGTTATGAATTTTTTTTCTTTAATTTCCTTTTCTATTTGAATCGGAATAGATTTCGCGATGTTGTCTAGTATAGTTCCTACTTTACTAAATTCAAATCTTTTAACTTCTTTTGCTTGCTTTGCCATCTTCTTAAATTATTTTTATACTTTATATATAAATATCATATTCTCCCCTTTTGATTTTTATAAAAAACACCTGATAAAAATGTTAAAGGGGAGAATAGTTTTTTTATATATACTATATGACTAAACAAGAATTTTTAGATAGAGCAAGAGAAATGCATGGATATAAATATCAATATCCAACTTTAAAAGATAAGATATTGTCACAGGATAATATCGATATCATATATAACGGTGTTATATACAAGCAAAAGGTGGTCAAGCATATTCTTTTGGGTAGATGTCCAGAAAAGAATACACCTACAAAAACCACTGAAGAGTTTATTAAGGAATCTAAAAGTATTTGGGGAGAAGATAAATATGATTATAGTCTAACCAAATATAACGGAGCGTTGAAACATATTAAAATAATATATGATGGAGTTGTATTTGAACAGATTGCATCTTGTCACCTTCGTTCAGCGGTGGAATTAAATATGAACCAGGATTGGTTCATAAAGAAGTCTCAATATAAATGGGGCAAGGACAGATATGACTATTCGCGGGTCGAATATAAAGATTGCAAGAAAAAAGTTAAGATAATCTATAACAAAACCGGTGAGGTATTCGAGCAAACTCCTGCCGGTCATTTGGCCGCAGCACCTGAGAATATAAGATTTTCTGTTAGAAAGACAACTGAGCAGTTTATAAAGGAAGCCAACGAGGTTCACGATTTCAAGTTTTCGTATGAAAAGACAAACTATATAAAAAATCAAATCAAAGTCATAATAACTTGTCCTATACATGGAGATTTTGAGCAAAACCCGCTTTCACATATTCAGGGAAATGGCTGCGTGAATTGCAACGAGTCAAGAGGAGAAAAATCTGTGGCCAAGTATTTGGATAAAAATGAAATATCTTATTATAGGCAGCATAAATTTTCAGACTGCAGAAATATATTCGAACTACCATTCGACTTCTACCTGCCTAAATACAGAACTGCTATAGAGTTCGACGGAAAGCAACATTACGAACCAATACCACATTTTGGTGGCTTAGAATCATACAATCGATTGAAAGTGAATGACAAGATAAAGTCTGACTATTGTGAGGACAACTATATTGATTTAATAAGAATACGATACGACCAGATTGACAGGGTGTTTGACATATTGAAGGAAAGCTTGAAGAACAAGGTTTTATAGAAAAAGTCCCGAAATTTCGGGACTTTTTTATTTTATTCTGGTTTGTCTTATTCAATCTTTTGTACGCCTTTCAAGAGGCCATCCTTTAGCTTTGTGAATTCTTGCTTGCTGAAGTAGAAATTAGGTCGGCGTTCTTCTGGAATATCGCTGTAAAAGATTTTCCCAAAGTATTTTATAGGCAGTCTGTTGTTTTCTATCATATCGAATATCTTTTCGATATTTTCTTTGTCTACCGAGATTCCTCTTCCTCTAGATCCGAGTGCGAATTCGTTTTCTGCGGTTTGGTTTACTCTGTTTCTGTATCTGCCAAGTTTCAGGCTTTTCTTCTGTCCACTTTCTAGCGCGCCTTCTATTGTCAAATTGCCTAGATATATTTCTGAGTTATCGAGACGGCTCACATAAAGGGCAATAACTTCTTTCGGGAAGTATTTAACCATTTCTCTGCCTACGGAAACTTCTATAGAATCTCCTTCTACAGTATGCTGCTTTATCTCTACTTCGAAGCTGGCGTTTCCTGTAAGTTCGTTGAAGTATGTCTTTGTTCTAAGCACTTTGTGCTCTTCTCCCATCTGCCCCAGCATCTCTTCGAACCAGCTAGATACTTGTGTATGCACGAATTGTCCTTTGTATTGTCCTTTCAATACGAGACCGTTCTCTTCGATATCAAATCCGTTGTCTTTGAAGTCATAGACATAGTCGTCTGACCAGTCTTCGTTTATTCTCTTTAGGTTTTTCATGTCTATATTATGATTCTTCGCCTTCTTCGTTTTCTTCTTCCCATTCTTTTTGCATTCTTTCCTTTTCCTTTTCTTCGTCAAGGTAGTTAGGTAGAATTATTTCTACGGGAGTGTCGCTGTTCCATTTGTTGGCGAACTTCTTAGGGAAGTTTTTGTATGATTCTAGGTATTTCATTATCTCTTTACTAATTTTAGAACCACTTGCTGGTCTCCGCCGCTTATATTGAACTTCAGTCCGTCTTCCCAGGCTTCGTTTCTTATTTCGATCAACACTCTTCTTCTTTCGTTGTCGGTGTTGTCTAGGTTCATTGTTCCATTGCCTACTTTGAAAAACGTATTTGATATGCCAGATGCGTAGTCTGGCGTTTTGGCAAACCTCGCGTCGAGAAAGTTTCCTGTTAAAGTAACTCTTTTGTGTCCCATAGACTTTAGCCACTCTTTTACTCTTGTCAGATATCCGTCTATCTTATCGGACATAGACTCTTCTTGTTTTGCGAGGCCACCCATTATGATAAAGGTTATAGTAAGACCTTCCCAGTTCATTCCTATGTTGAAGTTTATTTCTTTCTCTTCGCTTAGGTCGTAAAACCTTTCTATTTCATGTAGCACGTCTTTTAGCGTGTCGAAGGAAGTAAGGCACTTGTCCATTCCTATGTTAATTCCATCGACTTTTCCCAAAGACAATTTAACCAGTTTAGCTTTTCTGAATTTACTAGCATCTTTCATATAAGCAGTCTCTTCTTTGACGTGACCATCAACTATGAAAACGTTCTTTATGATTAAAGAATCTGAGTCTTCGTCGGTATAGTCAGTAAACAGCTGTCTGATATCGGCATCTGTATGCTCATCAAACTCTCTGACTTCTTGGCTTTCTATGAATCTTCTTAGGTATTTCATCTTATTTGAATTTGTTTGGATATATTGATCTCCATTCGTGTCCTTGTGGAACGTCTGATGTTCTTACTCCAAATATCTTCTTTTCAGGACTGGTGTCTTGGCCATCCATTAAGAAGTTGTTGTTGCTTGCCCAAACTTCCATATTTCTGTTGATTGGTTGTCCGACAGAAAACGGAAATCTGATTCCCGTACTGTTGTCTATTTCGGAGATTCTTCTATCACCGGAAATAGAAACGGTTATCACAAGCCTTGGATTTCTCTTGCTTGTGAGAACTACTTCATCTCTTCCGAATTCTTCGTTGAATCTCTTTAAGTGTTTCATTATTTGAAGTCGTTGAACTTTTTCAATCCCTCGTATTGACCTTCTTCTATTTCAGAATCGTCTTCCCCGAAGCTTCCGTCATGCTCTGCATATCCAAAATCTTCTTCTTCATGCTCTTCATCTTCTTGACCTTCTTCGTTTCCATAAACTCTTCCTGCGTCTTTAAGAGTATCGAATATCTCGATGCCATCGATTCCTTCTGTTCTAAGCTTGTGATAGAACTCAGCGAACTCTTGTTCAGATGGCTTATCTTCGCCAAACTCTTGATCGAATCTCGAGATGATATCTTCGCTACCGAATTCTTGAGCGTCTGCTTTGTCTTGTGCTTCTCTGTCTGCATAAATCTGGTCGTTTGCCATTTGATCTGCTTCTTCGTCAGCCATAAAGCCTTCGAAGTTTTCGAATTTCTTAATATTTTTCATATTTCTTTTTTTCTTTTTTTATATAGTATATATTAAACTTCCAAAACAAAAAAAATGCCGCGAAATCGCGGCATTTTTTAAGGAACTGTCCAAATATAGCCCTGCCTATCAAAGGCTGTCCAGGCATTATTCTGTTCCTAGATGAATTTCTTGCTCGAGATTTTTGGCTTGACTCCGAGAGCATACTGATATTTTTCCCAGTTGAGAATAGATTCGTTCTTTCCGTATTTTTTATCAGAAATCTTAGAGTGCATTGCGTTTTTTTTGGTATCTGTTGCCATACTGAATAGTTTAGATATTTTCTTTAATAGCTTATTTGATTCAAAATTAAACATTTTTTCTTTGCTTTCAAAATAATGCTTTGAATTTTTCATTTCTTTTCTCATCTTTTCCATGAAAGATTCCAGAAACCTGCTCTTTTCTTCTTTGTCTGGATCTTCTTCGATTGTCTCTCCTCTAAGACTGGCGAGCATTCTCATGAAATCGTCGTCGCATGCCAGATATTTTGGATCTCTCATCAGCTCGGCAACCGTTTCCGATTTGGCACCGAATATGTTGTTGAGTATTAGGCTCTCCATTAGATCAGCAACTTGTTCTGCAGAAAGGCCATTAGTATCTACGCCTTTTTCTTCTAGATTTTCTTTTATCGCATCCGCGTTGTCTATTATACTCTTTCTAAATCCGGCATATGTCCATTTGGATATTTCTTTGAGCTTTGTCCATACTTTGTTATTCTTTATGAAATCCAAAAACTGCTCTTGTGTCGTTCCTTGTGCCTCCATTCTAGACGCGATTTCTGCGGATCTGACAGTGCTTTCGCATCTGCTCATGAAATATAGGTAGTAGAAGAAATTGTCCACTACGGGTATGTCGAATCTTAGATTGGATACGCTTTGATAGTCTGCTGCGTCTTCGAATCCTGTTCCTCCTTTTATGAAAGCCAGGTCGTAGGAATGCATCAGCTCGTGCCCAAGAGAAGATATCACGTCGCTTTTGTTTTCTCTTATCATATCGGAGACTTCTTCTATCCAGAATTCTTCATTCTTCGAAGCGTGCCATGGAAATTCCAATCTTATACCAAGGTCTATCGCGTTGGTGTTTGTATATTTCATCTTGAAGTTTTTCCGGTCTATGTCTATGTCTGGCGAGAAATAGGCTCCGGTCATTTCTGGGGCTTCATACTCTTGCCTCTTCACGACATGTATCGTTATGAGCACGTTGAACTCGCTTACTTCATAGTCGTTTATCTTTCCTTCCAGCGGGATCGAGAAATAAATATCTATCTCTCTTGTTTTGAAGATATACTTATCTCTGCTTCCATTTCTGATGTCGAACGACGCTTCGCCCGAATCCAGATTTTCCAAGATAGAATAGAATAATTTTGATGACAGTTCGGTTATTCCTGTCGGAACTCCAACCGCTTCCTGTATTTGATCGAATCGCTTTAGATATTTCATATTTTATATTTTTTTAATATTTAGTATATATTAAGTTAAAAAACTGATAAATACCTCTCGCCTCTATCGCATAGAATCGTTATGATATTTCCTTCCATTTCTGGATGCTTTTCTAAAAGCCTTTCTGCTGCCAATATGTTCGCTCCCGAGCTGATGCCTACAAAAAGGCCATTCTCTTTTGCCAGCCTCTTTGCTCTGTCTGTGGCGTCCTGCGTCGATATTACCATTATGTCGTCTACCTGGCTTAGGTCGACCAGAAACTTGCTGCCGTCTCCGATTCCCTGTATTCCGTGCAACCCAGGCTGTCCTCCGCTCATTACCGGAGATTCCGCTGGCTCTACCGCCACGGTCTTCATGCCCGCATGCTTCTCTTTAAGCCTTGTAGAAGTTCCCATAAGAGTTCCTCCGGTTCCAGTTCCGGATACGAACGCGGCGATTACTCCCTCGTGCTGACTTAGTATCTCTGGTGCGGTGGTCTCGTAGTGCGCCTTCATGTTCAGAGGGTTTGAGAACTGCCTCGGGTTGAAGTATCCGTTTTCTTCGGCGAGCCTGTCTCTTAGTGCGATCGCTTCGTCAAACCTTCCGTCTTCGACCTCGATAAGCTCAGCACCATATATCTTTAGTGTCTTCTTTCTTTCTTCGCTCATGTTTCTAGGCATTACGATGATTACTTTATATCCTCTTTCTGCGCCAAGCATAGCGAAAGCGATTCCAGAGTTTCCTGAAGTCGCTTCTATAAGTGTGTCTCCTTTTTTGATAAGCCCTCTATTTTCGGCGTCGTCTATTATATAGACTGCCATTCTGTCCTTTAGCGATCCGCTTGGGTTTTGGCCTTCGAACTTGGCATATATTCTTTCCGATATCTTTATCAGCGGAGTCTGTCCGACGTTTTTGGAGAATTTCATCTGTTTCTTTTTTTTGTTTTATATATTATATTTTGTATATTTGTGAAAATAATAATTATGAATATTTGGATAACTTCGGATACGCATTTTAATCACAAAAACATAGCAGGGCCAAAAATATCTTCATGGAAGAGCGGATATAGAAATTTCAACTCTATTCAAGAGATGAATACTGCTTTGATAAAAAACATAAACGATTGCGTCAAAGAGGATGACATCCTATATCACTTGGGAGATTGGAGCTTTGGAGGAGCGCAAAACATTCTCTATTTCAGAAGGGCTTTGATTTGCAAGAACATACATCTTATATTGGGCAACCATGACCAGCATATCGTAGACGAGGAGATAGAATCCAATGGAGAATCGTTCAATCCTTTCAATCTGTTCTCCAGTGTTCAAAATACTTTTACAGGGTATATAGGTAAAACATATTTTCATTTATCTCATTACTCACATAGAGTTTGGCCATCTTCACACAAAGGTAGCATACATCTTTATGGTCACAGCCACGGTAGCATACCGGACTATGGAAAATCGATGGATGTCGGAGTAGACGCTCACAAAGAATTCAGGCCGTATCACATAAACGAGATACTTCAGATAATGTCGAAAAGAGATATATCTAAAATAGACCATCACGGAGAATAAACAAAAAAGGAATATGAAATACAAAGACAGCAGATTTTCCAGGATGCAAGACCGCCAGCGAAATGGTGCTTGGGAGAATGAAAAGTCTGAAAGGCAATCCAGAAGAGCACAGGCGAGTAGAATCTCTGTATTCTATCGTGACCATCTTTCTAGCAAAGTGGAAAAGGAATGGTGGACAAGCCTCGACATAGAAGACATGCAGAAAATAGAGGAATCTTATTATAGACAGAAGAGCATGATTCCCTCTACAGGGAATATGTGGGCAACCTTTGTGTTCTTCGAAAATTGGGAAGAGTGGTTTGAATATATCCATTCCGAATACAAGCCGGATATGGCGAAGTATCGAGAGTCTAAGCTGAAGAAATTGGGAATATGAAATTTAGATTGATAATACAAGGAAAACAGAGATATCTATGCTATTATGACGAGCATGGGAGGGCAGATTATTTAGGAAGAAACAGCAGTGGTGGAGTATTCTTTACCTATGCGAAGCCGTCCTATCTGTCGACTTCGGATGATTCCGTAATATGGTCGGATAAAAGACACAAGGACATCAAGGAAGAACTAAAAGATTTAGTTTCGCGTCTAGACTCGGATATTCGATATTCATATGACGAGATGATAAAGCCTTTGTTGAGGAACAGCATAATAAAAAAACTAGGAATATGAGCGCGGAAGAAATAAAAAGCTTTCTCGAAGAAGCATTCTTCGAAGAGGAATATAGAATAAAAGAGGAATGCTATAAGAAGTATGGCGATGATTTGAAGAGGTTCTATATCATGTGCTATTCTAAAAAATTGAAAAAGCATATCATACCGATGGTCACCATACAGAACTATATAACAGGAACCGCGGTGCACGAGGATGTCTGGGAAATGGTTTGGACCCTGCCGACGCAGAACTACTATATGAACATACCCAGCGAAGAAGACGTAAAGTCATTTTTGATGCTTTCGAAAGAAAAGCTGAAAGAGATACTATTGATAAACGAGATGAACAAAAATCTTTTAGATGATATGGTGAAGATGGATCGAAATCCAAGAGAGATAATAAGAGATTTCAAATTGGAAAGAATTTTAAAAACAAAAAGATGAGAGATATTAAAAGCTTTTGCAAGATATTCGACCTAAGCGTGCCGAGCTTCGAGGATTTCGACTACTATAGACAGCAATTGTCGAGGATAGAAAGATGGAAGAACTTGGACGAGCTTGTTGCGCTGCATGAGAAGGCAGAAGATGAAATAGGAGACATGTTCGAATATCGAGTGAGAAAGATAGACGAGGTGATTGAGTTCTTGAAGAATACTCGAGCATACAACGACATGGCAGACGACAATCTGATACCAGACTACCCGACAAGCAAAAACTTCGAGTATTCCGAAGGAGTAAGATACCTTTCCGTGGATATGAAGATGGCCAATTGGCAGGTGATTAAGAAGTACGATCCTTCGTTCGTGAACGAGCTGGGAGATACCTATTCGGAGTTTCTTTCGAAATTCGGAATACCTGAAGTATTCCACCGGTCTAAGCATATTCGCCAATATATCTTTGGTAATCTAAGTCCGAAAAGGCAGATAAAAGCACAACGAGCGATAGTCGAAGACCGTATCGTTCAAGCTCTTTTGAAGCATGGGCTAAAGATAGAGTGTATAAAGAGCGACGAGGTGATTTATTCGTTCGACGACATTGAGGTGGCTAGGAAAATGGCGGAAGAGCTCGATTCGGAAAGATTCTGCGTGAAAGCTTTTTCCATAGAAAAAGTAGAAGGTTTCAGAATAAACAGCTATATTTGCTTGGAATCCGGAGAAACCACACATCGCGAGATGGTCGGATGCAACGGCCAGAAATTCTTCATGCTATTGAAGAAGCATATATTCCACGAGCCTTATGATATAAGAGACCTTTACTTTAGAATGGACGGAGAGCTCGCGGTCTGGAAAAAAGAAGGAATGAAGATAGAATTATAATACTAGAGATATGGACATATTCAACGAAAAGATAGATTTCGAAAAGATTGTCTGCCATTCAGGCGGGGCTGTCGGTGCTGACAGCGTATGGGACTCGATTGGAAAAGAGTTTGGAGTAGTGACAAGGGCGTATTCCTATAAGACGAAATACCACGATTCTGAAAGCAAAGTAGAGATTTCGGACAAAGACTACGAAGAAGGCACCGAGGCGATAAAAAAGGCAAACAAGACTTTGGGTCGATTTGGAATAGCGAAGTATATGAACCTGCTTGCTCGAAACTGGGCTCAGGTGAAATATTCCAAACAGGTCTTCGCAATCGGCACCATTGTAAAGGCTGGGACGAAATCCCCCAAAGGATATAAGAACAACTCTAAATATGACGTGGTCGACGGTGGCACGGGATATGCGGTGCAGATGGGAATAGACAACGAAAGAGACGTATACGTTTTCGACCAGGTAGAGAAAAAATGGTTCAGATGGTCTTATACGTCGCTTAGGTTTGTGGCGACGAAAGGTGTTCCTGTCATAACCGCTCAGGACTTCGCGGGCATCGGAACGAGAGAGCTTCTGCCGATTGGTGAGGCTGCGATACGGTCGGTATATGAAAAGACATTTTCGGGAATCGAATAATTTCACTATATTCGAAGCGTGTAAAATATATATATAAATTAAATAAAAGATGGTGTAATGAGATCGAGAGAGCAGCTTATAAAGATAGTGAGAAGGTCTCAGACCTATGCTTCGATAATTATATTCGTTTCGGTGTTTTTGATCTGCTGGAAGTTTGCGGCACTGGATATAACGGAGATACAGCTTTCCTATTGGGGAAAGTCTGGGTGGATAGGATTCATATGGAATTCGGCTATCTGTCTTTTCTCGATATCGATATTCGCGAACTCGTATCTTTATCTCAAGAACAACGCGAGAATAAAGAGCAGAAACATCTTCTATTGGCTTTTCGGAACAGTATCCGCCGCGCTTTTCATGGTAGGTATTTTCAACTTGGAGCATAGGATGATACACAACGTGTCTGCGGGAATCTATTTTCTGCTTTATCCTTTTTCGATATTCCTGTTCTCTTATCTGAACCGGAAATACATGACATACCTGGACTGGAAGCAGACTGTGGCCATCTCGGCTTCGATGACTGTCTTTCCGATAGCGATGGTGCAGATGTTCCACGGGATGGCTATCGCTGAAGTCGCGCACGCGGTCTTGGTCATTCTATACAACATAAAGATATCGCGACATGAGTGATTTCTTCATAAGATACCAGAACGTCGCTGTTCATGCCAGACGGACTTCCAAGTTCAGCTCTTCCTACGAGTATAGAGTAATGTATATAGAGCACGACTCGCATTTCGAGTTTATACGAAAGATGCATCCTTACGCGAACTGCGTGAAGATAGACTTGCAAGAGCAGCTCTTTGGAAAGAACCTGAAGAGGTATCTGCCGAAAAAGATAAGAGAGTCTGTATGTGAGCTAGAGGATATAAAGCCGCTGATAAGAGACGAAAGGATAGAAAGGCTTTTTGAGGGCTAAAAAAATACTGAAATACAATGTCGCTAGGTAAAAACAAAAGCAAGATTGAGATATATTCGGACATCTTCACAGCAGAATGGGAGATGATCGCGGACAATTGGTATGGAGACGATTGGAATGGCTACTACGACTGCTGGGACTACGATGCCTGGTATTGCGGCTGTCCTTCTTGCACCAGCACATGGTCTATAAGAGAGAAAGTCTATACCACCCATATATCAAAGCGAGTCAGACCGACTATGGAAAAGCGCCACCTTGGCGACTTTATAGACATGGACAGTGTGTATGAGATAGGAACTCCGGAATATAGAAACCGAATGATAGGCAAGCTGCTTGGAGACGAGAAATTCGCAAGCGAGAATGGCATGACGATTGGAGACCTTTTTCCTAAGAAATAATTTTGTAGGCATTTAATTTTTATCTATATTTGTATCATAAACAGAAGAGATATGAAAATTCAGGAGTTGCTAAGGCAAAAAATAAGCGAGCGTAGAAATTACTTGGCGTATTCGAAATTCTTGTACGAGAAGAGAGACGCACTGGCAAAGAAGATTGGAAAAGAATTCTGCAGGATCGCTGGAAAGAAAAGAGAAGAAATCTGCTATTCTGAAAAATTCCAAAAGCTTCAGAAAAAGATGCGGAAGAACACCAAGGATAGAAAATCCGCAGACAAGAGCTTGAAAAGCATGAAAAGGGAAATCAAAGACATCGCGAAATCCGCATGCAATAGGAGAGACAGCTACCCAAGAGACCCATTCGATTCTTTTTTCATCTAAAAACAAAAAAAAATGATAGACACTATCGCATACGAAATGGCTGAGAATTTCGACGCCAATCAGCTTGTAGAGTTCAAGGAAATGATGTTTGACTACGAAGCATACTTTTATATGCACGAGATCCAAAAAAAATCGAACGCAAACAATCCACAGGATTTTTCCGACGACTTGCCTTTCTGATGGAGGCTAAGTAAGGCTTCTATATTAATTTTAAAATATAAGTTTATGAAATATACAAGCTTTAGATATATCTACCCGCCTAGACCTAAAAACGCGATTCCAAATACCGAACTGACTTTTTGGGACAATGGCTCTCTTATTGCGCAGCCAAAATTAAATGGTTCTAACTGCCTCATTTTCACCAATGGTGAGAAACACATTGTTATGAGCAGGCACAACGGGCGCCTCACCAACTTCCAGCTAAAAGACGACGAGATTAAATCTTTATACAAAGGAATGGGAGGATGGACTGTACTAAACGGCGAGTACTTGAACAAAAATAAGATGGATGAAAACAGAAAAGCTTTCAACCATAAGCTTGTCATATTCGACATACTCGTAAGCGATGGAGACTATCTAGTTGGAAAGACCTTCGAAGAAAGAATATCGTTATTAGACGAAATGTTCGGACAAGACGAATGCGAGAAGAGCTATCTATATGGTATCTCTGAAAATGTTTATAGAGTAAAATCTTATGAGAATCAGTTTAGTATGCTTTATGACGAGCTGACTCCTATAGACATGATTGAAGGTCTTGTTCTGAAAAGAAAGGTTGCGAGATTGGAAATTGGAACTTCTGAGCTGAATAATGTTAAATCACAAGTTAAGGTTCGAAAAAAATGTAATTCTTATAAATACTAACATAAGAAGAGATAATTTTTAATAGATATACCTAAAAAAACGAAAATGGAAAATATATTGGATGATCTTATAGCTCATTTGGAATCTATCAGAAAAAGTTCGCCAATCAAGAACGGCGACCTTAGCGACCTAGGAAACGAAATCGGCATCGCGATTGGAAGGCATACCGGAGAAAAAAACGGATTCGAAAAAGACGCCTTCGTAGTTGGAATATATCATGGAATCTCTATTTCGGACGGAACTCATGGATTTTAGAAATGCCATATATCTATCTTAATATATAAGATATAAAAACACGCAAATATAATATGGACATGCCTAAATTTTCAAAGTTGAGACCTAAGCGTGAATTCGACGATTCAAAAGACAAAGAGCTTTTTTCAAAAGGTCCTCTTAAGATAATCGAGTTCGAAGATTGGAACATCATAAAGACCAAAGACTGCATACTCTGCATTCCTATCCTTATCGAGACAAACCAAGTCGTTCTTAGATATGAGTATATACCTACTTTCAAATACGCAGACGGACAAGAATACCACGCGACCATAGTCGCTGGCGGAATAGAGGCTGGAGAAGATCCAAAAACCGCACTTCTGAGAGAATTGGAAGAAGAAGCAGGAATAGTTCTTAGAGAAGACTATGAGATCGAGGCGATGACTCCGTTCTATCTTACGAAGGGATCCTCAAACAAGGCCTATCCGTTCATACTCGCTCTAAACGAGAGAGACTACCAGGAAGTTATGGCCAAGGGAGACGGCTCTAAGGCAGAAAGCCTAAGCAAGGCTGTGAAAGTCGATATAAAATATCTTGACTCGGTAAACTTTTCTGATATGCCTAGTGCCTATATGGCGATGAAGGCAAAAGAATATCTAAACTTATTGAAATAGTTTCATATAAAAAATAAAATATTTTATATGGAAAAATTGCCATTGAGAAACTTCGGAGTTTTCTCTGAATCAGAATACAAAGGAAAGACTTTAGAAGAAGCTACTAAATACGCGGAAGAAGGTGGATTTGTAGTAAGAATCGCAGAACAAGACGGAGATGCAAAAATGCTCGATATGTCTGTTCGCGCAGATAGATTGAACTTCAGAGTAAGGGCGGGATTCGTTACCGCTGCCTTCGGAGGATAAAAAAAGAAAAGCCGCTCGATTGAGCGGCTTTTTACCATATTATTTTTATGAGCGCCCTTTTTGCGTTATACTTGGCAAGCGCTTCTTTGCACCATTCTAGATTCGATTTCGCGTCTTTGTACGCCGGCTGGTTTTGTATAATATAAAAATCGCTCATTGGGTGTATAATCTCCGTCTTCATTGCAAAATTAAGCTCTATTTTTGCTGGTGATATTCCTTCGGCATGCTCTACCCTTTCTATTGCATCGGCAACTGCGCTAAATATCTCGTCAATCCTTCCATCTATCGAAAATTCTATTTGAGAAAAGGGTGTGGTTGAAATAAACCTATGCAAAACAGATATTCCTATGTCTTGCACTTCTCTGAATATGTCTTCTATTTCTATGCCTAGACGGTCTATTAGATCCTTTGCTTCTTCTCTTGCTCTCCTGTTTATTTCTGTCACCATTTCTGAAAGGCTGCTTGTGTTTTTGTATTCCGAAAATTCGTTAAATCTCAACATAAATTATTTATTGTTTTTTAAAAATCCGATAAGATTAGATTTTACGTCTCTGTTCCATGCCTTGTCGTCTACGTTTCCATAGTCCGAGAAATGAGGATCAAGCTCGTATCTTGTCATTTCGTTGCTATAAAGATACTGCTCGAATATATTCGTCAGTCTTTCTTCCTCTAAATTGTCTATCTCCATGTCTTCGATCCAGTCGTTGCTGAATTGTATTGAGTAGAAAGTTTCTTCATCTCGATAGGTATGGAAGTTTCCGGATGTATCTTTATACTTCTTTTCTACTTCGCGCGTTCCTTTTTCGTAGGTGAAGTTTTTGCCTACTATATCGTCGAACTCTGCCCTTATCTCTTCTAGGTTGGTGTCTGCATGTGCGTTCATCGCCCAGTCTCCATAGCTTTGCTGGATGTCGGAAACTATATCAGAGCCTTTCGCGGCCTTTTTGAGAATGGCGTTGAACCTTTCTTTGATAAGGTATTCTGTTATATCTTTGATCTTTCTTTCTTGCTTATCTGATTCTGGCTCTCCTTCTTTGTCTTCCATCATTGACTTGATATCGTCATATGAAACGGTGTCGCAGTTGTTGCCTAGGCTGCTTACGAACTGCTCTAACCCGCCAGCTTCCTTTATCAGCGCCTTTATTAGAATCTCCTTGCTTTCTTTTTCAAGATGGTATTGGAAAAGAGAATCAAGGTCTGGTTGATAGTCGCTTCCCCAGTAGTTGTCGCCCATTCCTTCGCCGTTTATAAGAAGGTCTTTGTAGTTGGCGTCTCTGGCCAGCATCTCGTCTGCAAGGTCTTCTAGGCTGTATTCAACGAATATGAGGTCTCCTTTTGTTTCGTATGATCCCCAGTTGTAGTGCTCTGCCAGCTGCTTTTGCGTTATGTCCACGCTTTCTTTCTGCTTCACCAAGAACTCTATGTAGTCTTCTGTCTGTTGGGTGTCTGTGAAGAACAGGCCGCCTTTGGCGACGACGCCATCTATATTTCTGATTTCTCCATCCGAATCCAGTATGACAATCTCTGCGTCTGCTTCTTCGGATATTATGCTGTGCGCGAATTTAAGGTTGTCTGAAACGTCTTTATTTGATGGCCTGTCTTCCTCTATCCTTATGGATATGGCTGGCTGGTTCTTTCCTGCCACTATTTTCTTCGTAAATTCCTCTCCGTAGGCGCTGTTACAACTGTAGTGTCTGCTGCTGTAGTATTTGCTTTGGCCAACAAATCCAAATTCTACTTGGATCTTGTATCCTTCGTCTATCGATTCTTGGAAGTAGTCTCTTATGTCTTCTTCGTCTAGCATCCAAGGATTGAATTCCTCTTCAGTCTCTTCTTTCGACTCCTTTATATACGAAAGGAAATCGTTCCATCTTTTTATTTTCATTTCTTATATATTAAAAATCCGAGCACATTTTCTAAAATAGAAATAAAAAGGCCATGTTTTTTTAATATATAAGGAATGAAATATCTAAAACTATACGAGGCATTTTTGTCAAACACGCTTTCCAGGTTATATGGTTATCTGAAAGGCAAAAACGTGAGCACTTATAGCCTTGAGCAATTCAGAGGTGATTTAGTAAAAGCAGCAGCGGCTTTCGAGATTCCGCTAGACAAGATACCAGAAGAAGGAGTTTCCTATCTTTCCAGGAAAAGAGCGCTCTTGCTCAGAAACAAAGAAGAAGCAGGGAACAAAAAGGGAATCTGGGCGGTAAAATTCTGGTTCGACAAAGACGGGCGATATATTGGAGCTTCAGGGACAGGAAACGCGCAATACTCTGCTCCTATAGACCAGACTACGCAATGCCAGCCCCTTGACGAGGAGCAATGGAAACACATCAGGTCGTCTAAAGATTTTCCAAAGACCGGATATCTTAGGCCGATTCAAGAAGACGAATACAAAGGGCTAAAAAACGGTGAGCCTGTAATAGCAACGCTTGTCACCAATAGAGACTACTTATCGGAAAGGATCGATCGCCTTGTCTATGGAAATATATACATAGAAGAAGACGACATCTTTGTAGTGCACGACAACGACTACGCGGACGGAATGTCTCCGGGATTGATGCCGACTGACGCTTATCCTGACATGGATTGGAAATCATACACTTGGAGCATATTTGCTAGAGACACGATTGGAAACGACCATTTCAACCTACACAGAGTCATTGAATCTGAATCGCCTCTTCAGCTAGAATCGGACAAGAAATATGGCGAGGATGTAAATCCTTTCGATTTCAATCTTCCGTTTGATGCAGAAATGAATCTACACCCTTGGAGAGCAGCACAAAGGGCGGATATAGAAAAAGAAGCAGACTTCGCGGTGGTTCTCTATATCGACGACATACTGAACAAGGGATTGAAGAGTACCAAAGAAACTTCTGATGAAAGAGAAGAGTCTCGAAAAGGCGCTACCGCTCTGATGTCGGACGAAGATTTCAAAGAAGCGAACCTGAAAAAATACATGGAGTCTATCATAAAGAAGATTGGCGTGACTCCTGAATCTGTAGAGCTCAGAAATCTAGAAAAGATAGTCTCTGGCATAATGTCTGCGGGTGTATCGGAATCATACGCTTTCCTTTCTATACTTAACAGGGATTTTAGAGAAATCGATAACTTCTCGTATCAGATAAAGAGAATGATATCCGCCACGTCTGTAGTCGAAGTGCCGAAAAAGGCGGAATACATAAAGATGGCATACATTTCATTCGAACAATCATATAGCATATTGAAGAGAAGGATGTCAGAGGGGTTCAAGAACAAGAAGGCTATTATGGACGTTCTAAAGGAAATCAACGAGCTGAAGCCGATTAACGACGCAATCTTGAGGATAGGCGGCAAGATATCCAAAGCGCTCGCCGCTAAAGAGATAGTAAGAGGAGAAGACTTGACGAAGATATATTTCAAAATGAAAAGCATATCGGATCTGATGGAATCAGACGACTTCCATCTATCGTATTATATAGATGGGATAGTGGATAGTATCAAATATGCAAGCCATGATAAAGATAGGTTCAGAAGAAGGATAAACGATATGGATTCAGAATCCTATACCGAGCGAAAAAGCGACAAGTCTTCTCTTATGGAAATGGATCTTAAGAAGCTTACTGACATAGAGTCTTACGTAGACGAAATATTCGGAAAATAAGAAAGGCCGCTCGATTAGAGCGGCCTTCTTTTTATATCCTAGACAGAAGATCTGCCTTCTTTTCTGAAAACTCTTCCTCGGTGAGTATTCCCGCTGCTTTTAAATCCGCTAGCTTCTTTATCAGACCGATAGTGTCTTCTACAGGATTCGAAGTCTTTGCCTTTTTAAGGTCTTTCGCCTCTGCAGGCTTGGTGCTATCCGGAAGAAGCTGAAGCACGACAGAAGATATGTGGAACTTCTCGAAGTCCATATCAATCTCGTCGAATTTCTGGCTCGACTTCTTTCCTTTCTCTACTCGTCCGGTTTCTACCGTATTTGACGAATAGCTTGTTGTCGTCGAGGTACCCATATTGCCTAGATCGGAAATGTAGGAGTTAGAAGTATCGACGTATGTCATTGTGTTGTATGCCGAGTTTATAGGCAGATTTGTATTGGAATGACATGTGGTATTTGTGGTACCGATATTGGTCAAGCCGTTTGTCGTTAATGATTGCAAGACACCGCCGGATATCCCAGTCGTTATCGTGGTTCCGCAATAGACGTTTCCATACCAGTAAGGCTGATAATGCGGATAGTGGACAGGATAGTATCTTTCTACTATGACTCTGTCGAATCTGCTTCTCCAGTTGCTTAGGCCGACTACGCTTTCTTTGTAGAAGAAGACTTCGAGCATTCCGTTTTTGGAAATGGCGACTTTCGTGCTTTGGTTGTCTTCGACTTCGTATGTATTGAATGTGAATTTCTTCTTGTCGTCGATGAAGCAGTCGAGGTAGAACCTCTCGCCGGGCCTTATGACCAGGCCGGATTGCGATATTGTGTTTCCGTTTAGCTTGATGTCTGCGAGCACGCAGTCTGTTAGAGGATTGAAAAGCTCAATTTGAAACTCTTCTTTGTCTTTTAGGTAGACTTTGCCGTTCTTGATCGATTTTCTTCCTTTTTCGGAAGATACAACCCATGCGCTTGGCTTTTCGACATGGTTGCTTTTAGCTGTTTTTGCCATCTTTTTTCTTTTTCTTTTTAACCTATATCTCGATTCATTTCTAAATCTCAAAGGCTACCCGGAATAGCCTGACATAAGTTTCGCGAACTTGTCTCTATATATAACAAATATTCTTCTTTGTTTGTTTTTTGTTAAAAACTTTTGTATCTTTGTAAGACAAACTAAAAAGCCAAAAATGGGAAGAGCATCAAAATTCATATTCGACACTTTCATCAAGCTTACTTCGATGACATATCCATACGGCCACGAAGAAGCACTGGTAAAAAAGATGATAAAGCTCGGAATATTTCCAAAAGACATCGTGAGAGACGTACACGGAAACTTCTTCTATGAAGTAGGTGAAAGCAGGACCATATTCGCCAGCCACCTAGACACGGTCTCCAAGCAATATACCAAAGTAACGCATGTCATCGACGGAAACATCATCAAGACCGACGGAACCACCACATTGGGTGCAGACGACAAGGCAGGCGTTACCGTCATGCTTTGGATGATGAAAAACAAGGTTCCGGGACTATACTACTTCTTCATCGGTGAGGAAGTTGGTTGCATCGGCTCTGGAAAAGCAGCCTCGTCGGTATCCGACTTCAAGGGAAAATACGACAGGATCATATCTTTCGACAGACGCGACGTAGGATCTGTTATCACTCACCAGTCTTGGTCGAGATGCTGCTCGGACTCTTTCGGAGACGCCTTGGCTTCCGAGCTGAACAAAAGCGGCCTTTCATACAAGAAAGACGACGGCGGCGTATACACAGACTCTGCCGAGTTCGTAGACATCATTCCAGAATGCACCAACGTTTCTGTAGGATACTACAAAGAGCACACCACAAACGAGTCGCAAGACATCGAGCACTTGGAAAAGCTTGCTGAGGCATGCCTTAAAGTCGGCTGGGAAAGCCTTCCTACAGAAAGAGACCCTAATATGCCCGAGAGAAAATCTTCTTCATACGGGACTTCATATAGCTCCTATGGCACTGGCTACGACGCGTTCAACGACTATGGATACGGATCGAACTATGGAAGATCTAAGAAAAGAAAGAGACAGAACAAAGGTGGTAGCAGAAACTACGGATACCACGACGACTGGCATGACAACGAAGACTATAGAACGTATAGTGACTCACCAGGATGGGACGACGAATTGGAAAGCACCGCTTCAGTTGGAAAGACATACTACGACGCCGGAGGAGATCTGGTAGAGATAGACTCGACAGTCAGCAACTATGAGTGGATAATGTCAAAATTCGTCGGGGCCAAGCTGACCATACACGATTTAGAAATCGTCAAAAGACAGTATCTAGACATGTCGATAGAGAACGACCGCCTATTCTATAACTATCTTGTAGAGTATATAAGCGAGATGAGAATCAGCGAGCCAGGTCTATGATGTCGGTAGTCTTGATGATCTCGTCAGGAGCGTTCTTTATCTTCGACGCAGGAACGTCATGGCTTACTCTGAAAGAGACTTTGGAAAGCTTCTCGACAATCTTGACTGGAGTGTAGGGAAACTTTCTCTGAAGAAGCGGTGAACAAGACTGCTCGTCGAGATACCAATACTCTACGAGAACGGTATCGCCTACTTTGTAGGCTGGCCTTTTGTAAGAATTGAATTCTAGTATAAACTTCATAAACTATATATAAAAATTCCACATGCTTAAATTTGACAAAAAAATGAAATCGTTTCTAGAGTTCTCCGCAAGAAGCTCTATCATCGCGCAAATACTTCTCAACGGAGATTCTAAACTTATCGTGATGGAAGGAAACTTCGTTTCTAGAGTAGAAGGAAAGATAGACATGGTGTCGTTCTTGCCAGCCTCCAAATTCGAAAAGGTGGAAGACGTGTGGAACAAGAGTAGGACTCCGACGAAAATCGGCAGGTTCCTGAAGAAATTCCTCAACGAATACGCCATAAAGACATTCCAGATAACCGATCCGCAGATAGAAAAGTTTGTGAACACCTTCAAATCCTACTTTTCGAGAGACGTGTCTAGGCTAAAAGTCGTGGAAGGAGAAGATATAATGAAATACTACAGGGAAGACAGCTATCATATCAATTTGGGAAGATACGGAAGCCTTTGGAACTCTTGCATGAGACAGCACGAAAGAAACAAGTTCATGAAATTATACGCAGACAGCGCAGACAAGATAAAGATGCTTGTTTTCTTCGACGATGCAGACAAGATAAGAGCGAGAGCCTTGCTTTGGCATGGAGTCAAAGACCATGACGACGACGAGGCAGAATACAAATTCATGGACAGGATATATTCTTTCTACGACCACGACGTGGACTTCTTCAAGGACTGGGCAAGAGAGAACGGATACATAGCGAAATGGGAGCAGAGCGCCCGGAGCGAGAGAAGTTTCGACATAGACGGCGCGCGTTCGGAAATGTCGCTTTATGTCAATCTAGAAGCCGCCTCTCAAGAATACTATCCCTATCTAGACACTTTCAAGTTCTTCAATGTAGGGAAGAAAAGATTTTCCAACACAGGTGATTTCAATTTCGACTACGTGCTGGTTCAAAGCAGCGGTGCGGTTGAGAGAGAAGAAGATCCAGAGCCGCAATGGGACGACGATGACGATGACGACGAAGATTTCTTAAGGCTTTCTTGAGAGGATATAGTATACAAAAAGGCCGAGCAAACTGCTCGGCCTTTTTTTTAAATCTTTTTTGTCCTTTCTTCATAAAGGTCGAATTCGTCTTCTACCATTCTTACTATAGGGCTCCTGACTATGTCAGCAGTCGAGAAATACATGGTGCCGATTCCTTCTTTGTCTTTGAACATCTCGACGGCTATATCCAGAGATGACTGGCGTTTGTTCTTTATATCTATCTGCTTGGAATCTCCGGTGATTATCATTTTAGAGTTTTCTCCGATCCTGGTCAGAGTAGACCTCATGTTGCCCAATGTTATGTTCTGTGCCTCGTCGACTATTATGATTGCGTCGTCTATGCTTCGTCCTCTTATATAAGCCAATGGTAATACTTCGATATATCCCATCTCGAGCATTTTCTTGGTGTTGTCTTCTCCTATTATCTTGTAGAAATTGTCGAGGAAAGAAAGTGTGTATGGATACATCTTCTCTTCAAGTGAGCCTTTCAGGTAGCCAACCGATTCTCCCTCAAGCTCGGTGACGCTTTTGACAAGCAGTATCTTTTTGAATTTCTCTGTCTTCAGCAACTTAAGTGCCTGAGCACATACTACGAAAGTCTTTCCTGTTCCTGCCCTTCCCGAGCATATGGTTATTGTATTGTCGTTTATCAATTTGATGAGGTTCTTCTGTGCCTCGTTTTTGCATTTAAGATCGATGTGTATCTTTTGCAGGTTGAAATATACTTGACTCTTTTCCGGCGCTTTTGGCGTCTGCGTCTCGCTGCTGGACTTGTATTCTTTTTTTCTGATGGTCATGTAATGTGGTTGTTTTTTAGTATATATTTAATTTCAAATCTCTTCTATTTCCATTTCCGCCTGCTTATCTTTCAAATATCTTTCTCATGTCCAATGGACTCAAAAGTTTTTAATATATACGATAAAAAATATCATTTTAGATGAAAGCCAAGGACGAGCTTATATACGACCTTATATTCTCTGAAAGAGAGAGCTACAGGATAGACATCGCGGACTATCTGAAGGACATATACAAATATGAGGAATTCGTTTCCGATATAAAGAAGATATTGAAGAAGTCAAAGGTATCTATAGTCAAAAGCAGTGTTTTGGTAGACAGCAAGACCGCGATTTGGGAATTAAAAGTAAAGAAATAAATATATGTGGATATACAACAGAAATTTTGGAAAATGGTCTTCGTCCAACGATAGCCTGAAAAAAAGTGATTTCGACCTTCTAAAGCAGGAATTGTCTGCGACCAGATACTACTCGAGAATATTGAGCGGTGCTACGTTCATGCCAGTCAACGACTTGGACGACATCTACGACATATTGGGAGAGCAGCGTCCAAAAAGCTGGTATATCAGCACTCTTGGATCGGAATACAGCGACACACTTGCTCCAGCCAAGAACGTGATGGGAATAGACGAAGACACTTCTTACGAGTACTACACCAAGTTCATCTCTGAATACGGGCTGACGCTAAAGACGCTTTTCACTGCAGACAGGCTCATAAAGGACTCTGCTAAGAACTACTATCATGCAGACGTGGCGACAACCGAGCAGATAGACCTGACGCAGAATTCCAATTCTATAGTCATAGACGGCGTTCTTCTAAGGCCAGGACACAGGATACTGGTGAAAGACCAGAAAAACGTAGACACCACTATAACCGGGATAGAGCCGAATTCATATCTGGGTGCATATTCTATCTTAGAAGACATCGGAGGAACGAAAACCTACGAGTACTATAACGACCAAAACGGGATATACGTATACGACGGGCGAAGATTCGTCAGAGAACAGGTTCTGGACGACTATTCGAACTGCGTGAGATACAGCATACATGTAAACATGGGCACAGTCAATACGGGAAGGCAGTTCCATCTGAAGAGGCTCACGAACGGATACTTTCCTCAATACGGAAAGAGTGAGTCGATGAATTTCGTGGAAAAGAAGAACTGGATGATGAGGAACAGGGTCGACTACAACAACCTCTTCGAGATAAACTACTTTGATGTAATCAAGCACGGAACACAGTCCTACCATATGGAAGGTGTGACATACAGCATACCACCAAGGACTATAGCAGTCGGTGAGTTCGGTGTCATTCTGAACACTCAGAATCTTTCGGGAATCCAAGGAACATCCAACATAATAAACAACAAATACAAGGTCAACCTGAGAAGTATATCGCAGACTTCCACGCATTACTGGGTTTGTGGAGACGACTCTATTCTTTTGAAAGTAAGGAAGCATGACTTCCTGATAGAGCGATCTATAGTAGATACTCTGTCCAATCTTACTTCGGTTTCTTTCTTCAACGACCTCAGGGGTGCTGCTGTAGGAGAATTCAACAGCATATTCGTGACCACGGATGGAGGAAAGAAATGGAACAAGCTGAAGATAGCGGATTTCGCACCATATTCATATAACAAAGTGCTTTTCGCAGACGCAAGCAGATTCTACGTAGGCGGAAAAAACGGAGTGTTTTTGGAAATGTATGAAGACCAGTCTGGGTGGACAGCGCTTAAGAGAAGGATATTCAAAGAAATCGACGAAGACGACGAATACCTTTTGGCTGACAGTATCAACGACCTTTACAGGACAACGGTCGCTTGGGGACTGAGCTATTCTTTTGGAAGCACGCAGTCTACTACCACGCCTAAAGACATCATGCTTATCGCGGCGAACAACGGAAGCCTGATAGCCTACGATCTGGCGGCATCGACTGAATTCGACTTCTTGTATCTCGACTTCGGGAAAAGCTATGGCGACATAAGAAACATCACAAGGCAGACAGGAACCGACAATTTCTATTTCACCGCGGCGGATGGACTATATTCTTTCGATATAAACGATTTTAAATACATAGGAGTCGGAAACACATATTCCAACACCATTGCGGGAACTTACGCTACTCTGGAATCTTCGCTATACGCCAACGAGATATTCGACTATGAAGGAAGCGAGCTGATAATAGCAGGGAACAATTCGCTATTGAAGTCTTCCAATTACGGAGGCACATTGGACTTCAAGCTACTCGACGACAATTTCGAGGACAGGCTCAAGTCGAAGCTTCTTTTCATGGACTACGACATCGGAGCCAAGCTGAACTGGTTCACTGACCAAGGCGACTACAGGATGCCGAATTCGGTGACCTTCAGCGTAGACAACGCCTTCCAGAAAAAAGCAGATGGAACAATATCAAACACCAGAAGCGCGGAATACCTTTTGGACATAGGGTTTGGACCTATAGTATACGGAGCGACGGCACCGAGTATGATGACTCAGTCGGAGTGCAACTGGACTACTTATTGGATCGACACTCAAAAGACATTCGAATACTACAGCGAATATCCTCTCAACGACTATTCGTTCAGTGGAATAACTGGGAGTATGGTACTCATATCGACAACGTTTTCCAATGTATCTGGCAAGATGGTTAACGGTACGCCACCTTCTGTCATAAAGTCAAACAAGATAAACCTCTACAAGGGAATGATCAGCAACGACCTGGTCGCGATAAAGAAGCTTGCACCAAGCTTCGCTTATTCCGGAATCGAAAGTAGCAGATACGACAAGCTCAGCAGACCAAACATAACCGCACCGGTACCGGTAGATCCTAGCTCTATAAAGCTTTATCTATACGACTATCTAATCATATTGAAAGTGCCTGCCGCGAATTATGACTATATTCCAGGAGACGTAGCAAGGATAGAAAGCGGCGTAGTAGACGGGAATTTCATAGTAAACAAGGTATGGACGAACGCCGGATCGAAATATGTCTATATGTATTCCGAATTCAATCAGACGATGATAGCAGACTTGATTCAGAACGCCGGAGAAACGATGGCGGAGTCAAAGGTCACTATAACAAACCTCAACAGGTATTCTGAAATAGAAGAGCTTGTCTACAATTTCAGCCAGCATCCGATAGGAAACGCGTACAAGATGAAGATAACAGGGTCCGCATCTTATATGAGCTACGACCTGGAGATATCTCCAAAGTTCAACAGCCTTACCTCATACTATAACCTGGCGACGAAAGTCTATTCAAAAACCTACAAGTATCTGTCTAACACCTATGGTAATTATTCTAAAGAGATGATATACACTGGCGGATTCTTGAAATTCGGATATACGGCAACCTACAACCTGCTCGATTATCTGGAAAGCATAAACAAGATAAGTAGCGGGCTTTCGACGTTCTACGCGACCAAAGAATATCTCGCGATGCCTGTATATAGAGAAATCCCTCTGGGGTCGCTCGGTGCGAAAAACGCCTATATAGACTACAGCGGAATGACACAGTCTTCGACCACCGGAAACAAAGTCATCTTCGGAGAAGGCCTGAAGCTGGAATGGGAAAGCATCATGATAAACACCTTTGTCGATGTTTCGATATACCAGCCATTGGCGGTGAACACCTATTCGACCGAAAGGCTTTTGGTGATGAGCAAATACAAGATAGAGAACATAGATGGATCAGGCGCTAACGCATACGCCATAGAGTTTCAGAAGAGGCTGAATTTCCAGCTGAACACCTCGCTTGCTGGCGGAACGATAGACATAGTGTCTAGAAGGTCTCTTCTTCAGATAAGCGAAGACTTGCAGGAAATGAACAACATACACAAGGCGAAGCTGAGAGAGACTCAAGTTTCGGGAGCTGGCCTTGGATACTCTAACTATCAGAGAGAGCTTAACTTCAAGGTACCTACGGACTCCTACGCGAAGATATTCATGTCTGATTCGGAAACGGTAGACTCGCTTAGCGCGATAATGTACATAGACTACAAGAACGAGCTGGCTATGAACATAACCAAGCTCGAAAGAGACTTCAACGTGCCTATATCGAATACGGTAGACTTCGCGGGACAACTTTTCATAACATGCTCACAGAAGCACATGCTCTCCAAAGGCGATGGAGTGGTGCTGGATTTTGACGGAGGAGCGGATTCTTCGCAGGAGCTGAACCAAAACTACTTTGGATACAGAGTGGTGACTCAGGTATATGGAGACTACGACTTCGCGGTCGACCTGCCATACGGAAACGAGCCTTTTGTAGGCGCGGACACCGGATACGTAAGGTATGTGAAGAAGGATCCTTTCTTGAACTTCCAGCCGGTTGACTTGATAGACATAGGTCTTGACAAAAAGGGAAGCATAGCCATAGAGCTAGGCGTCGAAAACACGAAGCTAGAGAACGGCAAGTTCAGATTGGTCAACGTGGACTTCGACAAGCATAGATTCAAGCTTATAGACGGCCTTAACATAGAGACCGTTTCCTTGAAATATCCTTGGATTTTAGAGGCAGAAATCTCTGGAGCGGTCATAGGATTGGACGAGAAGTCCGACCTACAGTGGTATAAAGGAATATGGGAAGGCGGAAGATGGTTCGGAGGAAATTGGATATCGGGAACTTGGAAGATGGGCGACTGGTATGCCGGAACTTGGAACTCTAAGACTATAAAAGACAGGAAGATATCGATCGAGATAGACAAGAAGTCTTCAGACGAAACGAAATCAATCTGGCATACCGGAAGATGGTTTGGTGGAACTTGGAATAACGGAACTTGGATGAGCGGAAGGTTCTATGACGGAGCATGGAACGCAGGAGTATGGAACAGCGGAACATGGAACGACGGAACATGGAACGGAGGAAGGTTCATAGGTGGAATCTGGGTTACCGGAGAATGGAACGGAGGAAGGTTCAACACCGACAGCGACTTCTCTTATTGGATCGACGGTGCATGGAACGGAGGAGACTTCGAGAACGGAATGTGGTACAACGGATCTTTCGAGTCGAAGAGCGCAATATCCAGGTTTGGGACAAAGGCCTACAATTCGAGGACCGCTACTTGGCATGGCGGAAAGTGGATAAGCGGAAGCTTTTTCTCTGGAATGGGAAGCATGCCTGACGTTTCAGAGGTGCACAAATATTCTATATGGCATACGGGACAATGGATATCAGGAGATTTCTATGGCGGAATTGCATACAACATAGACTTCAAATCCGGAACTTGGCATGGTGGCATATTGGAAGACATACAGATAATAGGGATGAACGAGAAAAACAACTCGTTTATACTTAACGGGATATTCAAATTCAACATAGGAGACGAGATACATGTGATAGACAACGGCACAGGAAACGAGCTTTCGTCAGAATTCGGAAGTGACGACGAGCCAAAGAAGCATGTCGTTCTATATGTTGCAGAGGATAGCATAAACAAGCTAACCGAGGTATATGTCGCGACAAGAATAAACGAATTCAGCGGAAGGTTTGCTTCTTACAAAAAGAAGCAGCTTGGCATAAACGCTACTTTCAGTGCGAATTCGACCATATCGAACACGATAACGACTTCTGGAGTGAGCGAGACGATAAAAGACGTGAAAGCAAAGATACGCCTTTCGTCGGAAAACAAAGTAGTCGAGAAGTATGTGCCGGTGGCGCAGTATAGGACGATCTCGCAGACATTCCCTTCATTGACTCCAGCAGGAAATATAATACCTAGCTTGACATATCCAGGAATTCCATTGTCTATACCAGCGACGCAGACGAATTTTCTTTCTCAAAACGTCGTCGGAATGAGAAAATCTACAACAGCAGGAACCATCGTGCTCCACTGGGGATTGACTCCGGTCGGATATTTTGGACCTGGGTGTGCATCGGCAAGCAACCTACCTCTAAAATACGTTCTAAACAATACGATGATTAGTACTTACGGACCGACATACCAGGCGAAAGAGAGAGTTTTGGATCCATTTACGAGGGTAGAGATAAGCTCTACCCCCATACCGACATTGACTATGTATTCTACAAGCGACGAGATATACGGATACAGAATAGACATATCAGAGGATCATCTTTTTGGGAGCTACTACGCACAATACGAAGTTGGTGCAGTGTATTCGCATGTCGTTACCGGGCTTGATCCGAATAGATACTTCTATTTTAGAGTATCTGAAATCAGGTCTTCTGGAATAGGCTCGCTAAGGATAAGCCTTTCGTCTCCAAGCGGGCAGACGATTTGCCTGAAGGAATTCAACGAAGGAAACGTAGACACGGACATGGTTGGAGCTATATTCTCATACGACCAAAGCTTACCTGCACTAGATTCTGGAAGACCGACATACACAGGCACGTTCAAGATGAAGCTTGGAACACAAAGCAGTCCAAACAATTGCCAGGTGCTCGAATCCACATCGATGACTACGCGTTCGCTATTGAGCAAAAACAACTTTGCAAACTTCTCGATTCTGACAGGAACAAAGCAATATGCTAATGGAAACTGGACTCTTTCGATAGAGAACACGAGCGGAGTAAACATAGGGCATCTATACGACTGGGAGATACAATTTGGATATTCCGACGAGATAGGTGCGCAGCTATACGACAAGGTACCTGCCATAGACACAGGACTGAAGATAGTGAGCAATTTCCAATACGCGAATTGGAAGACCGGAATATGGACGAACGGAATCTTCGAGGATGGAGTATTCGAGTCGGGAATCTGGTATAACGGAATATTTAACGCGAATTGGGGATAAAATAATATTTTAATTTAATATATACGTTATGGTAAAGAAATATTTGCAATTCATAAAAGAAGCGATGGACGACGACAAAGTCGACTCTTCGAAATACGCCGAGATAAAAGGCGAGATAAAGTCGATGATCGAGAAGACCATCGAGAACAGCGGTGGCGAGTTCGCTTCGTTTGTCGATAAATTCGCGAAAGAGCCAGACGAGGTAAAGATTGAAGGGCTTATAAACGATTCAGACCTCTATGACTTCTATCTGAAATTCAGAAACGACATCGACGAGATGCTGAACGACCTCAAGTTTTTCGGAAGCGCTCCTAGCGAGGTAAACGCTCTTGGCCTCTATGACTACCTGATAAAGGGAACTCAGAAGGCCATAGAAGAAACGGTAAAGCTTCTTAGCGAGGAAAAGCCAACAGAAGAACCAGCAGAAGAACCAGCCAAAGAAGAATAGAAAGTTTTTGCCAAACAGAAAAAGAGATTTTTATATATAGAATATAAAATAAAAACTCACTTAAATGGCAAGTACACCACTTTACAAAGGATTGAAACCAAAAGGAACTTCGTTCTACGCTTTTCCTGGCGCGGCAGAGGATATTTCGGCAGCATACCAAAACTCCAACTATAAGATGTATTTCTCGAAATACGCCTTGCTTAACTTTCCTTCACAGAACCTAAGTGCGGGAACGCAGTCAAAACCGATCCAATTCGATTTCCAAAACGCTTTCAGAAGGTCGGTGAACGCTACTCCGCCAACGGGATTTTCTGATCAGATAGTAGAATCTCTTAGAAATTACGTCGCCAACCAAGAAGTGGTTATAAGAGAAAGCCGTCTGAACAGCTCAAAATACTACTATGACACGAACGCGTTGGAGACTACCAGCGAGAAATTGTTCTTCAAATGGTGCAAATCGCTGAACGTCATCGATTTCGAGCCTGCGATTCCTCAGGATGAATATTTCGCGAACCTTTCCGAATTTCAAAGCAACAAGCTTAACGACGACGCGTATTTCCCGGAATACCTTTGGAAAGAAAGAGAAGTGATAGAGTGGGACACTAGGTATTTCTACTCAAGTTCCGTTATAACCGGAAAGATGGAGATAGAGTTCAACGGAATCACGAATTTCAGAGTCGGTGATACCATAAGAATATTCAATGTTGGAAACTCCATCATATACGGAAACAGCGGAGAAGATAGCTTTGTCGAAGCAGGGACAGAGGCAGGACAATTCGTAAAAATATTGAACATAATACCGGTGGGTGCGACTGCAGGTCAAAGGATTGTTGTTGATGTGGATTGCCTTTTGAGTAGAGAGACTGAATTTACGGGACAGGCAGAGCTTGTCTACCACAGGCTTATTCAGTATTTAGGAGAGATAAACGGAGTAAGCAACGTGCAGGAAGCCAACAGAGCTTATACTGAAGTTTATGCACATATTCCAGATCATACGGGTATGACACCGGATATTCTTTTTAGAACCAACTATGACGTTAACTACAAGCCAAACATGATATTCCCGATATTACCAAGCCAATACCAGACAGAGATAATGGGTGCGGAGCTTTTCAACTCTCCTATCGTCAGTTCTCCTCAGAGCTATCCTGGGTCGTATTTCGGACAATTCGACACTCTTGACTTCACATACGAGACTTCGTCTGGAGACGTTCTAAGAAGAAGCGGAAACTATTTTGGAGTAAAGGGAGACATAAACAATCCTATCGTAACGCCGGAGACGATCGACGGAATAGGAATCGACTTCGATCCAAGGCACTATGTGAAGATGAACATCGCCAACAGGAAAGTAACCAATTTCGATCAGTTCAACGCACTGGAGGTAAACAACACTCCGCCAAACGATTTCGAGTTCAACGCGATATTGTGGTATTATACGGTAGAAGACCAAAACGGAGTTTCTAGGACCAACGTCTATGGAATCTCTTTCTTGGACAATCCTAACAACAGCGAGAAAGAAGAAGAGATTGGCATAAAGTTTCCGACCTACAAGAAGCTTGTGTCCAACGGACAGCAAGATGGAAGCTCTTACGCGTTCAGCTTGAATCTTAACTTCAACATAATAAACGACAACCCGCAGGACACATACAATCCTGAAGCGATAAACTCTATGTTCAGCATGAACCTCTTCAATAACGCTATGAAGAAGCTTTCTTCCACGAACGACAGCTTCCTTAACATACTGGCAGAGCAGGGAATAGTGAGAGACGAGATAAACTCTATAAAAGGACTGATATACACACAGACCGACATAAACACGATAAACGCGAAGGTGAAGTCGCTGGAAGACCTGATAAGGCTATATTCAACGAGACAAATCGTCAATTCCGGAACAATAGAGGTATCTACGTCAGGAACGAGCATATCGCTGAACAACGTCGACTCAAACTACGCAAGGATCGAGCAAATCAAAGCGACGGATCTATACAACGCACAAGGAATAATACCGATGAATCTGGTGGTTCCGAAGAACAAGGATTTCATGGTTCACTTCATCAACAACGACGAAGTCGCTCTGTCTCTTCAGAACAGCGACAAGCTTTCTATTTTGCTTAGCAGAGATTTAGACTACAAGCAGACTGTCGAGTTCTACATATCGGGAACGGAATTCTCTTCGCAGAACAAGATGTTGAACATATACATAAACAGCGACATCGCCACGACGACCAGTGCAAACACTCAGGTATTACTGGTAGGAGAAATCGACCTTCCGGTCTACTACAACACTTCTAGGCAGCTTCCGAACTCGGCAATGCTTTGGAAAGACTTCAATTTCGAGATAGACTTCGACCAGCCGATGACGCTTGTAAGCGGTGGCTACCTAGACGTTCCTTTCGTAGGAAACGCCTATCTGATAAACAACTCGATTAAGCAGGGAGACGTCTTGCGAATGAACAACCTTTTCGTTGGAACTTCTTCTGTATACGACTTCTCTGGACAATACAAGGTAGATTCACTGCCAGGTGCGACAAGCTCCTATGTCAGGTTTGACATAAACAGCAGCGTGGCGTTTTCTACATACGCAACGATGAACAGTACCTCTCTACCGATGCAGCTGCACGGGTCTAGCTCGTCTCTGCTTTCGAACCATCCTTACTTCAGCCTGAACAAAGGAAAGAAGATACTGGTAACAAGAGTTTCCAGCTCGTCGACGGTTTTGTCCGAAAGATATAGGGTCGATGTGAGAGATTTGTAGTTTTGTACAATTAAATTTTAATATATACTTAAAATTTAATTTAAAAATATGGGTTGTGGAAATTCACTATTCGGAAAAGTCAGTCAATTTATAAAGATAAACGGCGGAGATTTCGTGGCGATCGAGGGTTCTAATACCGTAGAGAAGCTTATTACCTCAGATGTGAGGATGCCTTACAAGCAGTTGCTAAAAGGTCGGGTCATATTGAAGCCTGGACAAGTCAACTATCTACTGAATCATCTAGGAGTCGGCGACAACGCTACTTTCCTTTCGATAAAGGTCATTTACGATCCAAAGTCTGTCATAGAGATGGACAATTACATAAGCTATTCCTATTACAACTATCCGGTGCAAAGCCTTACTTTCGCACAGCTGCTCGTTCTTACTGGAAATTCCAGCAACAGGATACCTCAGCTCTATCTGAACAATCCCAACACGAAATATGCTGTCATACTAGACGTGATGGTCGGGGTCATAGACGATAGCTATTCGTTCTTCAACGACGACATAAACCAAACCGGAACGTCTTTCACAGGATTGGAGTATACGGACATAAAATCTTTCGTGGTTGGCGAATCTATAGCGGTAGTCGACAAGGACTCGAAAGTGCTTATATACTTGGGCTTGCCATACATAAATTCAATAACGCTAAACGGGACTTTCCTTGTCATCGACGACGAGAGTTATGGTTCTGTATTCTTGAATTTCATCACGGAATACGACGCGGTCCAAGCACATTCGCTGCTTAACTACGTTCTTGAGCACCCAGATGTGGATATCGCAACAATCGGTCCAATCGCAGACGCGACAGCACCTATCATATATTTCAATTCGAAGGCGGGAGCGACCGGATCTTATATCTCGTTCAACGGAGCGACGAGCTCGACTGGATTTAACACTTCGCAAGGATTCACTTTCTCGACTACGATTCCTCTTTCTTATGGAACCGCAGGTGTCATCTATAAAGACAGATTGACAAATCTATTGATAGACTATATCGACGACAACAGGGACGGAGTCATCGAATTGATGGATTCCAACCTTTTGATAAGCGGCACTGCTGGAGTCGTCAACTCGATTGGTGCGACTGGATCATATTCGCTCACATTCGACTTTACGGATCTGGCACACAACAGCGTGTCTGGAGTGAACGTTAATTTGTATATAATTTAAAAAAAAATAGAAAAAAATGAGCTATAGTTGGGATAAATTCTTGAGGCCTATTTCTGCCACAGACACCAATATACAGATATTGGACAATACAGGCGTTGCGACGCATACCATAAATCCATACACGATACTAAACGTATTGATTGCCAACAATATCGTAAAGGTTAGCCTTAAGAGTGGAAAAGTTGTGATTATACCATTTTCTACTATAAACGAGGCCAAATTGGCACTGCCTAGGATCAAGCAGATGATAGACACACTGAGTAAGAGAACTCCATTTTTCGTAAACAACGAATTGAAGAACTACGTATACAGCACAACCGATGTTTTCTACTATCAAGAATATGCCGACATGGCAGGAAATGGAACAGATGCAATAAAGCCAGGTACTCTTTGGTTTGACAGTGTATTAGGATTCCTATATATCTATATCTATGATCCAGATTCTGGATTTGGATGGGTAGGTGCGGCTGGTGAAATTGGCCCAATGGGTGCGACTGGTTCGACTGGTCCGATAGGTCCAACTGGTTCGCAGGGAACGTCTGGTACTACTGGAACGTCTGGTACTTCAGGGACTTCCGGATTTGACGGCACTTCCGGATTTGACGGCACTTCTGGAACGTCTGGTACTTCAGGAACTACAGGAACCTCTGGGACTTCTGGAACTACAGGAACCTCTGGAACGTCTGGTACTTCAGGAACTACAGGAACCTCTGGAACTTCTGGAACTACAGGAACCTCTGGGACTTCTGGAACTACAGGAACCTCTGGGACTTCTGGAACTACGCCTACAACAGATTGGAGTCTAAGTGGATCATTGACGGTTTCAGGAACTTCTTCTCTTAACGGACATACCATTTTATCAGAAATATCTGAAGTGATAAACGTAACGCCTGGTGCAACCGCATCTACCGTAGTCTATGATTTCAACACTGGTGCTATATGGTATCATGCGACTGCGTCGACCAACTATACTGCTAACTTCACAAACTTGCCGATTGATAACAACAGAGTGATAACCGTGACTATTATGATCAGTCAAGGAGCGACTCCTTATATACCGACCGCGGTTCAAATAGGTGGTGTCGCATCGACGGTAAAATGGTCAGGAGGCACAGCATCTGGAACTGCGAACAAACTCGATATAGTTGGATTCACATTCGTAAGAGCGGGTTCTGTTTGGACACAGGTGTTGGGGCAAATAAACTATTTTGGATAAAATATGCTAAGCCGAGCATCTTCATTTTCAGGACCACTAGCAAAACTTTTTAAAGCACAGAGTGTGACTGCATCTTTGACAACATCTGGTCTAATACTTCAATGGGAGATAGGTGAATCGTATTTAGGGTACGGAACGACCATTGAGGATATGACAACTAACAACACAGATGGTGTAATCGTAGGAACTATTGCATATGGTGGAGGATATCTATCTATACAAGGGTCTTCAACCGAATATGTAAGAACCGGAGATCTCAACGCTTATCTGATTCCACCAACCAGCGGTACATCCATATCGGTATTTTTGTGGGTATATCCAACAACAAACGGAATAATTCTTACAGAGGAAGGAACTACCAGCGGAGACGCAGGTGCATGGTATGACACACAGATACAAAGAAATTCAGCAGGAAACTACCTGTTCAGTGTTTGGCCTTATACATTTGGAAGTCCGCGTATAACATCAAGTGCAACATATTCGCTCAATGACTGGCACTATGTTGGTTATTCATATGACGGAACTACAATGAGAGCATACGTAAACGGAGTGCTTGTTGGTTCATCGGTCGTTGCTAGAGAATCACCTGGAAACTTCAGTAAGGGAATGTACTACTATGTAGGATATCCTTCTTCTACCAACATGGTCACAACTCCTGGTGGATTCGGTTTAGGTCCTACCTGCGCTTTCAGATTCGGAGCGATGCAAGTTTACAACATAGGAATTAATGCGACGGAAGTTCTGAACAACTACAACTCACAGAAAAATGGATATGTAGAAGTGCCTACGGCAGGACTTCAACTATTATTAGACGACTCTAGCTATCCAGGAACGGGAACTACATGGAACGATATGAGTGACAACGGTAAGAACGCAACACTTGTAAACTCTCCTACATTCGTATCGACAGACGGTGGATACTTCTCTCTGAACGGAACCAGTCAATACTTTACAGTTCCGTCTGGATTCTCTGACTTCACTTCAGGAATAACGGTATTGGCATTCGCCGACTTCGGTGCAGCCAACTCGTTTGAACGTATAATTGACTTCGGACAAGGTTCACAAGACGACAACTTTGTTTTGGCAAGGAGAAGTACGACTGACGCACTCACATTCGTAATCGTCGATGGTACATCCACCGTACTTTCCGTCGACCTTAACAACGGAATATCCAACAATGAATGGGGATTCTACGGATTCAAGGCAGACGGTGCGACATACAGGTTATTCAACGCCACTATGTCTGTTACCGCATCAAACACTATACTACCTACAAATGTCACAAGAAATCTTAACTACATAGGTGAGAGTAATTGGGTCGCAGACTCTTTCTTTGAAAGATATATAGGAGTAGTCGCAATCTACAACAGAGCTTTATCCGATTCAGAGATAGATACTTTCTATAACTTATATAAAGATAGATATATGGGATATGTAAGAAGTAATCTAGTTTTACACATAGATCCATCTAAATCGTTATCCTATCCAGGAACAGGAACTACAGTCTATGACTTAACGACGAATTCGTTGGATGGTACGGCCACTGCAATCACGTTCACTAGTCCTCATATGACATTCAATGGTTCGACTTCTCAGGTGTCTATAACAGACAATACTTCGTTAGAACCTGGTTCTGGTAATTTTACTATAGAAGTTTGGTTTAATCTATCTTCATATAGTTCGCAAAGTCAGACTATAATCGGTAAGTTTGATCCAGGCGGACTTTCTGCAGATATATCTTATGCTATTAGAATAGGTAATAACACAGGCAATGTTCGTTGTGATTTTAGTGATGGTTCTACTGCAGTTTCAACATCCAGCTATACTTTATCATTAAATGTTTGGTATCAACTTGTTTATGTTTTTGATAACACATCAAATAATATAATAACGTATGTAAATGGATCATCAACAAACACAACCGTTAATAATAGTGTTAATAGTATATTAAACACAACCGCCAATCTTTATTTAGGTTCATATAATAATGGTGAGTATCCTCAATATTTTAATGGCAAAATGGGTATTGTTAGACTTTATGGATCTGCTTTAAGTGCATCTGATATTTCTAAAAACTTCGAAGCAAACAGAGATATTTACGGAATATAAGATTTTATAGTCAGATTTTAGAAAAGAATAGAAAAATACTTTAAAAATTTATAAGTAGTTCAAATAATTATTATTTG
>Ga0247722_10000190_pt1 | contig 39018 bp, 30 predicted proteins | sample MSEWelMarce3H_FC_FD_189094 | JGI IMG/M metagenome (GOLD analysis project Ga0247722, IMG submission 189094) | Subsurface sediment microbial communities from gas well in West Virginia, United States - MSEEL Well Study Marcellus 3H_FC | ecosystem: Environmental > Terrestrial > Deep subsurface >... | reverse complement strand
TACTTGCCCTAAGCAGCGGCGCTTGGGCTGAGCCCGCCAGCGTGATTCGCGATTCTGATTTACGCGACAAGCCTTTTCTGGACGCAACGGTGATTGGCCAGCTCAAAAAAGACAATGTGGTGGATATCCAAATGCGCCAAGGCGCATGGATGCAGGTCAAGAGCGATAGCAAGCTGGTTGGCTGGATTAAATTGCTCAATGTTAGAACAGGCAAAGCAGGCGAGAGTAGCACCAGCTTAGCCTCATTAAACCCATTCAAAACGGGCTCTTCTGGCAGCACCGTCACCACCGGCGTAAAAGGGCTATCCGCCGAGCAGCTGCAAAATGCCCAGCCCAATCCTGAAGAACTTAGCAAGCTAAAAAACTACACGGCAAGTGACTCAGATGCGCAAAAAAGCGCCGCTAAAGAAAAGCTGATCGCACAAGAAGTGGCGTATATCGCCATGGAAAAAGCCCCTAGCAGCGATGACAGCAACACAAAAAACAGGAGAAACTAATCATGCGTATCCGTCTAATGATGTTGGCCTGCTTATTCCCTGCTGCTGCCTTTGCCTTTGATTTTGGCAAACTGGATATCAGTAATTTAATCGACGGCGTAAAAAACACCGCCGACGCCTTGCATAAAGCCACCCCTGCTGAAGAGCAAGAAATTGGCTCTTCAGCCGCCTCGCTCTTACTCGGCGCAGCCCCACTCGTTGCCTCGCCAGCCTTGCAACAATATGTAAACCAAGTTGGCATGTGGATAGTTAAGCAATCAGAGCAGCCCACAATGATGTTCCACTTTGGCGTAATAGATAGCCCAAACATCAACGCTTTTACCACACCCGGCGGCTATATCCTGCTGACCAAAGGCCTGTTTGATACCTTTCGCAATGAAGCAGAACTAGCAGGCGTATTAGCCCACGAAATTACCCACACACTGAAACGCCATCACATGCAGGCGATTGAATCTGGCAAATGGCAAAAAGTAGGCGGAAATGTTGCCAAAGCGGGTGCTGATAACGTTAAAAACAGTGCCGCTTCACAGCTGGTATCGCTCAGTAGCCGAGGCGCTTTAGAGCTATTCGTTCGAGGCTTAGACAAAGGTGACGAATTTGAGGCGGACATCGGCGGCATGGTTTTAGCCGCCAGAGCAGGCTACAACCCCTACGGCTTAGTCTCGGTATTGCAAACACTAGGCAGCATCAACCCTGCGGAGGGCACAGTGGCGCTGATGTTCAGCACCCACCCCAGCCCAAGCGATCGACTCAACACCATTGAAAACGTCATTGGCGACAAATTAGAAAATTACGCCGGCGGAGCAGAAAGCACCAAACGCTTTCAAACCATTAAAGCATCCTTAGGTGCGGCGAAAAAATAGGCCCCACCATGTAGGTCGGGTGAAACCCCATACGCGCTAAGCAAATCGCTTTTTGTATTAGCAAACAGCGAAAAAGCATAATAGCCACACTCTTTGCATAGGGCCTTTTAAAGTCCCCTTGAAACACGCCGGAGCGAGGAACAAGCGGGGCGGGGGATCGCTTGGGGGCGAGGAACGAGCCAATCCCGCCCGCCGCCGCCTCGATTGTCCACAGCGCAGGGGCCTTCGTGTTTTTGAAGTTGTGGCTTGGCTTCGTTTCTTGGCCACACAAGAAAGGAAGGTCCACCGGGACGCCCGCACCTAAATCAACGTACCGAAGGCACTAATAAAAAGTCTTTTGACTTTAGTTAGCGCACATGCGGACTTCTCCGATCCCAACACAATAAGTAAAATCCACAAGTAAGTAAAAACACGTGCTGCACTACGCCTCGCCGTATAATCTGCCTACCATTCTTTGGGAAAGACACCATGCAGCCTTACGTAACCCGCCGTGCAACCTTGTCCACACGCTTACCTGCTGGTGTGGTTATTATGCCGAATACGACAGAAATCATTCGCAATGCCGATACAACTTATCCATTTCGCTATGATTCGAGCTTTTACTACCTCACGGGTTTTAACGAGCCCGATGCTATTTTTGTTCAAATAAATCAAGCAGGCAGCATGCAAAATATTCTGTTCTGCCGCCCTAAAGATTTAGAACGCGAGATCTGGGATGGCCATCGTCATGGGCCAGAAGAGGCCAGCAAGCTGTTTGGCTTTGATGCCGCTTATTCAATTGAAGAGCTCGATAATAAAATGATCGAGCTTTTAAAAAATCAACCCCGCATTCACACCCCTTTTGGCCACAATGCCGCCTGGGATAGCCGAGTCAGCAGCTGGGTAAACGGAGTGCGTGCCAAGGTGCGTAGTGGCGTTACCGCCCCCAATGAAATCCATGATGTACGCGGCACGATCGCCGAAATGCGCTTATTTAAAGATGAATTTGAACTAGTGCATCTGCGTAAAGCGGGGCTGATTAACTCTGTAGCTCACACCCGCGCCATGCGCTTTGCCCGCCCAGGCCAAATGGAATACGAAGTAGAAGCCGAAATTCTGCACGATTATTATCGTCAGGGTAGCCGCTTCCCTGCTTACTCCAGCATTGTGGCCGCAGGCGAAAATGCCACCTGCCTACATTACGGCGAAAACAACAAACGACTTCAGGATGGCGATTTAATCCTGATTGATGCCGGTTGCGAGATCGAAGGATACGCATCTGATATCACCCGTACTTTTCCGGTGAATGGCAAATATAGCGGCCCGCAAAAAGACGTTTACGAAATCACCCTAGCCGCTCAATACGCCGCGCTAGACGCTTGCCGCGTTGGCCAAAGCTGGAACGCCCCACACGAAGCAGCAGTGCGGGTGCTCACGCAGGGTATGCTCGATTTGGGCCTGCTCCAAGGTTCTTTGGATGAAGCCATTGAATCGCTCAGCTATAAGCAGTTTTATATGCACAACACCGGTCATTGGATGGGGCTAGATGTGCACGACGCAGGCGCTTACAAAATCCAAGGTGAATGGCGCAAGCTAGAAGCGGGCATGGTTATGACGGTAGAGCCAGGCTTTTATATCCGCCCTGCCGCCAATGTACCCAAGCACTTTGAAAACATCGGAGTGCGTATCGAAGATGATGTACTCATTACCCCAAATGGCATGGAAAACCTCACCGCCTCTTGCCCTAAAACCGTAGCAGAAATTGAAGCGGTAATGGCGAGGTAGTTAGCTGATTTATAAAGTGGGTGTACCCACATATTGCAGCTATGCATTCGCGTGGGCAAAAAAACGTTTTGCCCACGCTAAATCCACGCACTTTATTAAAGCCACAGAATATTCCCACCCTTATTCATGGGCAAAAAGCTTGCATCGCCCTACAATAGCCACCGTGATTCAAGCTTTAGGTTTTAACCATGCTTTTAGAAAAACTTCCCCTTCATGTAGACGTGCTGATTGTTGGTGGCGGCCCTGTGGGCACGCTGGTCTTGCAAAGGCTGGCGCAAGCGGGCATTGATGCCTTGCTCGTTGATGCAAAACCTAAAATCGACGCTGATCCACGCGCCCTAGCACTCTCTTGGGCCAGCTTTGAGGCGCTTAATCGGGTGGATTTATGGGGGGAAGATTTAAACGCTACGGCCATTAAACACGTACATATTTCGCAACAAGGCAGCATAGGCCGCACCGAGCTAAAGGCCGAAGAGCTGGGCCTGCCTGCACTAGGCTTTGTAGTGGCTTACGATAAACTCGCCAGCCACGCTTTTAATACGCTCAGCAAAAGCCCAGCTAAGGCCGCATTAGGCTTTCGTGTAAACAGTATCAAACGCCTTGCCCGCTTCGCCCAAATCAACGTAAGTGGCCCTCATGGCGAAGAACAGCTCAGCGCTCGTTTAGTGATTCTTGCCGATGGAGGCCAGCTGATTAGCCAGCTTGATGACATCAAGCAAACGATTAAGTCTTATCAACAGCACGCTATTCTGGCGAGATTAACCCCGCTAGAACCGCATTGCGGCATGGCTTATGAGCGCTTTGCGGACGATGCCACGCTGGCGCTACTACCCAATGGACCAGACTTTATGTTGGTTTGGCCGCAATCGCCAGAGCTTGCAGCCGAGCGCCTAGCCATGAGTGAGAGTGATTTTATCACCGCCGTCATGCAGCGTTTTTCTGGGCGTCTAGCAGGGTTTTCTAGCGTAGGCTCAAGAGCCAGCTGGCCTCTAGCGCTTAAAACCTTAGATTCTGTAGTTGGGCAAAGAGTAGTGCTAATCGGCAATGCAGCGCAAACGCTACATCCTGTAGCTGGCCAAGGGCTAAATCTGGGGCTGCGCGACGCCAGCACTTTGGCCGAACTATTAATCTGCTCCCGCCAAGATGAATTAGGCGAGCCCAAACAACTGGCCCGCTATGCACGTTTACGCAAAAAAGATGCTAGTTTAGTCACCCACTTTACCGATGGCTTAATCACCATTTTTGACCAGCCAGGGCCACTACTTAAACATGGCCGAAGCTTAGGGCTGATTGCGATGGATCAGATGGATAGCCTGCGTAAAGGCTTTACCAAGCGGATGGTGTTTGGTGCCAGATAAAAATCCTGCATAAACTCTAAAACCAGCAGCGTGCCAGATTAAGAGCTGACATGCTGCAACTACCCGAGAAAAAACTGTGGCTTTTCGCTTTTAGAGCCCATCCTTGTTGCAAGCATGCTAAAAAAGCATGGCAGATCATAAATCTTCATACATAATTCAATGTACGTATTAATTTATGCAAAAAAATACTATAATTATCTATGGGTAAATATTGTATAATTTGCAATAATGATTCAGTTACCCCTGTGCTTTATTTTCATAAACAAACAACATAAATTTAATATTCGTTGTTAAAAAACAGAAAGATCAACAACAATTTAAAAATAAAAAAATTAGAATAAAGTGCAATTATTAATTAATAAACTACTTGCAAATAAGACTATCACCATACAAAATAAGATATAATTTATAATTAGCATATTTAAAAATTAGCTATTTTAATGGAATCTAAAAGTGGCTTTTTCATTTATCCGCAAAATCATTGCGCCAAATACCTCAAGCAATACCACTTTAGAAAACGAGAGTGATACCCCACCCATCGTTGCAGAGGAGTCTGGTTTTGACTTAAACCAGCTCAGTATTGAAGTGATTGATAACGATTCACTCCTTACCCCCATCCAAGAAGAAGTGGCCATGCTGCACGCCAACGGCCAAAGCATAGCTGCTGCAGAAATTCTGCACTCTGAACTAAAAAAAATAGCAGGATTACACCAAACTGAAGCATGGCTCATGCTTTTTGAGCTTTTACAGCAGAATAATGATAAACAACAGTTCGATAAAGTAGCCCTATTATTTGTTTTAGAGTTTGAAAAAACACCCCCAACTTGGCACCAACATTCAGCAAAAGCCAGTAGCGAAGCACAAAACTATTATCAGTTTCCTGCCATCCTCAACCATAATAATATCGATAAAGTACTCATCACATTCCACGCCGCCCTACAAACTTGTAGCAGCTTGCGTATTGATATGGCAAAAATCAAAGAAATAGACACTATTGCGGCGGCAGAACTATTAGCAGTTTGGCAGCGTAGCGTTAAAAAAGGTATACGCTTACAGCTATTAGGCAATCACGAAATAGAAACCCTGCTGCGCAGCCGAATTCAAACATCAAGAGCCATTCCTGCTGAAGCGCCACTTTGGTTGCTCTTGATTGAGTTACAGCAAATTCAAGGTTTACAGGATGAATTTGAAAATTTAGCCGTTGATTACGCGATCACTTTTGAAGTCTCGCCACCTTCTTGGATCGAGCCTAATAAGCATGCTGCGCCTATCTCAGCGGCCCCAATTGAGCCCGTCAAAAAGCAAGATCGTTTATATATTGAAAGCGATATTCTAAATACTAAGCCTGAACAGATTGCGGCCATTCGCGATTACATCCAGCAAAGCGAGTTCCCAGTGCTTGATTTTAGCAATGTACGCCGAGTAGATTTTGATTCCGCAGGGCAATTGCTGGGTCTTTGTATGGATAAGCCACAGCAAATCACCCTTTGCAATGCCAATGCCTTAGTCGTTGCCTTGTTTCGGATTATGGGCATTACTGAGCTCGTGACGCTATCTAGCTAATACCCCCCCCAAGCTCCCCCGTGAAAAGGTATTTCTTGGCTACAATCACAATCATGCTTGTATTTTGCAGCCCAAGCCGCCATCTGTCCTACATGCTTATTAAGGATGCTTAAGATGGAACAATTTGATGGCACCACGATTGTCTCTGTACGTCGTGGGGATTTAGTTGCAGTAGGCGGCGATGGTCAGGTCACTCTGGGGAATGTAGTTATCAAAGGCACAGCGCGCAAAGTGCGTAAGCTTTACAACGATAAAGTGATCGTTGGCTTTGCAGGGGGCACGGCAGATGCTTTCACCTTGTTTGAGCGCTTTGAAACAAAACTAGAAAAGCACCAAGGCCACCTAACCCGCGCCGCCGTAGAGCTAGCCAAAGATTGGCGCACCGATCGCATGCTACGCCGTTTAGAAGCCATGCTGATCGTGGCCGATAAAACCGCCACGCTCATTATCACCGGCAATGGCGATGTGCTAGAGCCCGAGCACGGCATTGCTGCTATTGGCTCTGGCGGTGCATTTGCGCAATCTGCTGCCAGAGCGCTCCTAGAAAACACCGATTTAGCTCCCGATGTCATCGTTAAAAAAGCGCTAGAAATCACCGGCGATATTTGTATATATACCAATCAAAACCATACAATTGAAACAATGTAAGCTAAAGGTTCAATTGGCGTAGCTGGTACTCAGTGAAACGCAGCCCAACAATTCTATTCAGAATGTTGGGCTTCACATGCTCAGCACCAACCTACTTGTTACATCAGTATTAAATACACATCATGTATTAAGCATGCTCACTTTCATCTAGGGCCTGTTGACGTTTCATTCACGGCTGCGTTTGGCCCAGTTTTGGAGCTGACCCCGAAGGGCTGAGCCGGAAAATGGCTATTCACTGCATTATGCTCCTCGACAATAACCCGTTATTGCCTTCGTCACACGCCTTGTGCTTGGCCGTTTTCCGGCTCAGCACAATGGCGAATAAAACGTCAACAGACCCTAGCAGCCTGTCGGGCTTAGACGGTCGAAGCGCAAAATCGTATGATCGAGACCAGATTTTGCCGGATTTGCAGCGCCAATAACGAGTTATTGGTCAAAAATCTGGTGAAATATAGGCCGATCAGGTGGTTTTGCAGCTGACTGATGCTAAGTCCGACATGCTGCTAGCAGCCTGTCGGACTTAGACGATCGTAGCGAGGGAAAGACCGGTTTGAGACAGATTTCGCGGGTTTTTGAGGCGAATAGCTGGCTATTCAACGAGAAAATGCGTGAAATATGGCCAAATCCGGCTTTTCCGTAGTAGATCAGTCTTAAGTCCGACAGGCTGCTAGCCAATTCTTCCCTTTAAAAAATCAAGGGCAATCATTCCACCGTAAATCATGTTGTCCAACAAAATGCCCATAGCCAGCTATAAAGAGATGTAAATTTAGGCGGCGATCCATCATGGCAAAACACTTTTCTATTGGCGAACTACGCGTTATTTTGCTAGAGCCATCTCCAGCGCAAAATAAATTGATTACCTCTAAACTAAAACTACTTGGCATTGGCGATATCATTGCTTTTGGGGAGGGTTCGCAAGCCCTAGCCTCCTTAAAAGTGGATAGCAGCCCTAATCTGATCCTCAGTGCCATGTATTTAAAAGATATGACAGGGATCGAGCTACTTACCCAGCTGCGCAACAACCCCGATACGCAAGACATCGCTTTTATTTTAATTTCTAGCGAAACCCAACCCAAAGTATTAGAGCCGCTTCGGCAACTTGGCGCTTGCGCAATTATCCCTAAGCCATTTACCTCAGAAAACCTAGACCATGCACTTTGTGTATCGTTGGATTATTTATCCGAAGATTTAACGTTAGATCAAGACGATTTTGAGCTGGATAAGCTGCGCGTATTGTTAGTTGACGATTCTAAAGCCGCACGCAATTACATGCGCAAAGTATTGGAAAACCTAGGCGTGCGTAATATCAAAGAAGCTGGCAATGGCCATGAAGGAGTACAGCTTTTAGAAGAGAGCGTGTTTGATTTATTAATTACTGATTACAATATGCCCGAAATGGATGGTAAAGAATTAATTGAGTTTGTACGCAAAAATAGCTGGCAAAGCAATATTCCTATCCTAATGGTTTCATCCGAAAGTGATGGTGGCCGGCTTGCCGCCGTTACTCAAGCAGGCGTATCAGGCATCTGCGATAAGCCTTTCGAACCCTCTGTAGTACGCGGTTTACTTGAGCGAATCTTACGAGAACAACAACCTTAGAGGCTATTCACGCTTACTTTACTTTGGGCAAAACCAAAACACCGGCTTTAGTCCTCACAGCTTTAAGCTGTTAATATAGATTCTTTAGCTCTACAGTTCATGATTTTACTTTAAACCACGAGCAATCTATCGAACTAAGCATCAATCGGCTGAAAAACCACCTCAACAGCCCATATTTCATCATTTTTTTGACCAAAAACACGTTTAGCGGCTCAGCATGGCCTTCAAATCAGGCAAAATCTAGCCTCGTTGATGAGATTTTTCGCTTTCGACCGCCTAAGTCCGCCAAGCTGCTAGAATGTCGCCATGTTACATACACTTACAATCATACGTCAGCTCAATGCTGATGAATTCACCTCTGGCGAAGTGATTGCCAAACAATTGGGCGTCTCACGCTCAGCGGTTTCAGCCGCGCTTAACCGCAGTGCCGAATTTGGTATTGAGCTAGAGCGGCGCCATGGCGTAGGTTACAAACTCACCCAACCCATTGAATGGCTAAATGCCGAAAGCATCAAACAAGCGCTCAACAGACATAGCCCATTTAGCCTGAATTTAATCGACGAAATTGAATCGACTAATCGCACTTTACGCCAAGAATGCGCCACTAATGGCTCAGTATTAGCTGCAGAATGGCAAACAGCGGGCCGTGGCCGCCTAGGCCGCCACTGGGTAGGAAGCTTAGGCGGTAGCTTATTGTTTTCTGTGGTGTGGCGCTTTAATGGCGGAATCAGCCATTTAGCTGGCTTAAGCCTTGCCGTGGGTATTGCACTGGCCCGAGCATTAGAAAAACAAGGCTATCAAGATATAGGGTTGAAATGGCCAAATGATTTGCACTGCGCCAAAGGCAAACTGGCGGGTATTTTGATCGAGCTATCTGGCGATACTTTAGGCCCCGTAGATGCGGTGATTGGGATTGGCCTTAACTTACGCCTATCCCAAAGCGAACGTCTAAATGCCAATCATGCCGCAGACTTAAGCGATTGCAGCGGCCCCAGTCCTGCACGTAATCTGCTTTTCGCCCGCATTTTAAATGAGCTAGCCGAGCTATTACCAAGCTTTGATCAAAGCGGCTTTGCCCCCTTACGCTCAGAATGGGAAGATCGACATATCTGGCAGGGCGAGCAAGCAAGATTAATATCACCAGACGGCCAAGAAAGCAGCGGCAAAATCATTGGCATTGCCGATGATGGCGCCTTGCGCATCGCAGGGGAAAATGGCTTGCAAGTGGTTTATGCTGGAGACATTAGCTTACGTAAGGTGACCGCAGCGTGAGCTTACTACTAATAGACCTAGGAAATAGCCGAATCAAATGGGCCTATGGTGATCACCCTTGGGCCTCTGTGGGCTATAGCTTTACCGCAGACGTAGCCCAATTGCTTCAGCAACTGCTCACCCTGCCGCGCCCCGATGCCATTCATGCCTGTACGGTTGGCCAACCCGCTGCTGCCCTTTTGCTTGAGCAATTTTGCCAGCAGCAATGGGGTCATAGCATTCAATGGCTAAAAGTAAGCCGCAATGCTTTGGGAATACACAATACCTATCGCCATTTAGAACAACAAGGCCCAGATCGTTGGGCGGCAGTGCTCGGCGCACGCAGCTTGTTTCCAGAGCGCGCTTTGGTGATTGCTAGCGCGGGCACCGCGCTTACTGTGGATGCACTCACCGAAGAGAACGAGTATCTAGGTGGCATGATTTTGCCCGGGTTAAGACTGATGAAATCTGCTCTTGCCCAGCAAACAGCAAGGCTCACTTTAAGTGAGGGTGCTTTCCATGATTTTCCGCGTTGCACCACCGATGCCATCGAAACGGGCTGTATCAGCGCAATGGCGGGCAGCATTATTGCCATGCAAACGCGCTTAACCCGCCGAGGCGATACACCGCTTTGTATTATTTCTGGAGGCGATGCCGCCTTGATCGCGCCTCATTTACCTAATCAACCCATTATCGCCGAACAGCTCGTCCTACACGGGTTAGCTGCACTTGCTCAGGATATTTATCAATGAAATGGTTGTGCGCACTGCTCCTTGCTGCCAATTTTACCCTTTGGGGCTACAACTCATTGCAAACCACGCACATCAGTACTCGAACCAGTGCGCAGATTAATGCCGATAAAGTAAAACTGATAGCTAGCCTGCCCGTGATTGTGGTGAATCGCCCTAGCCCAACACCGGATACTGAAGCAGCACCACTCTCGGACCCCATACCTACTCCGAGCCCAGGCCCGACGCCAACACCACGCCCTACCCCACCACCAAAAATCACGGTATGCATGCGCTGGAGTGGCACAGGGCAAGAGCAAAGCGACACCATGCGCCAGCGCCTTAAATCGCTCGGCTTAACCAGCAGCGAAACCAATATCAGCGGTAAAGTTTGGGTCTATATTCCACCACAAACAGATTTTGAGCTGGCTAATCGTAAAGCCCAGCAGCTTAGCGGCCAGGGCGTGCAAGATTACTACGTGATTAATAATGGTGGTAGATGGCAAAACGCCATCTCACTCGGCGTATTCAGCAGCCGTGAAGGTGCTGAAAGACGTTTGAATGAATTAAAAAGCCAAGGGGTAAAATCGGCAGTAGTAAGAGAACGTGACGATAGCCCATCCCATACCGTATTTACGCTGCGTAAAATTACCCCAGAGCAGCAACAAAAACTAGAAAAGCTCAACAGTCAGCTTAAGGGTGCACAACTGCAGATCAGCAATTGTTCTTAATAAAATGACGAAGCGGCTGGGGCAACTTACACCTCAGCCCAGCACGATCCGTGGCAATAGCCATGGAGCTGCGGTGGCTATAACAGGCAGGTAACGCTCCCGCATCAGTGCAATGCTATCGTCAGCAAGCAACTCGGGGAGATGACCTAATTCATCACTCCGCGCAAGCAGGGTTAGCTCGCGGCAAAATTCGCCCTCAGGCACGGGTAAGCATTGCACGTCACCCGTTTTAATGCCGCCATGTAATAGGCATAGCGGCGTGGTTAAAGTCCAGCCTAGGCCTGCCTTGACCATTTGTAAAATCGCGTAGGAATTATCCAGCTGCATGCGCAATGGTGGATGAATACTCCAGGTTTGCAGCTGGTTTTCTATGCTGCGGCCAATCACGGTGGATTGGTTGTAGCGAATAAAATCCAATGCCGCCGCCAGCGTGCGTAAGCTATTCACAGGCCCTTTAAAATCAAGCGGCAGCACTAAAATAAAAGGCTCGCGTAGTAGGCGGCGGCGAAAAAGCTCTGCATGCCCGCTCACTGCATCGTCAGTTAAAATCAAATCAACTCGGCGATTAAGTAAGGCATCTGCATGCAGATGCGATTGTCCTGTAACCATCGACCAATGCGCAGTGCGGTGCTTAATCGCCGCAACCAATTCTTTACCTACGCTAATCGCTAACGAATCCACTAGCGCAATCCGCACATGCTTAAGCGGCGTGGCTTCTTGGCGACGAAACTCCAAACTTACGCGTCGAGCCTCGCCTAATAAGCGCTCCGCCTGCTCATAAAACTTACGCCCCAATGGGGTTAGCATGGGTGGGCGCTGCGAGCGATCAAGTAGCTGCACATGCAATTGCACTTCAAGATTGGCTATGCTTTGGGAAACGGACGACTGCGTCATCCCCAGCCGCTGCCCCGCCGCTGTCATCCCACCCGCCTCAACAATCGCGGCGAAAACTTCCAAACTTTTTAAATCAAAACCAATCGGACTCGCAGCCATGCTGTTTCCATTGCGTTAGTTTTACTAGCTGATTTTTTTTGCCGCAAAACCCAAATCTTGCGCCCAGACAGCACAGAATTTCATAGAGAAAAATGATTTAAAACTAGGGTGAAATATCCAGAAGTACGGCGCAAGCTTAGTTTTATCTGTGTACTCAGTATTCTCCTCACCGTGCGCATCTACCTATTTTGTGATCAGCAGCCTTGAGGCTGGGCATGTTTCTGATGCCAGCGCGGGCACTGTCCTAGGAAACCTCCTCAATTAAAGAGAAAGCTTAAACCAAACCTAGCAGCCTGTCGGACTTAAGACTGATCTACTACGGAAAAGCCGGATTTGGCTATATTTCACGCATTTTCTCGTTGAATAGCCAGCTATTGCCTCAAAAACCCGCGAAACCTGTCTCAAACCGGTCTTTCCCTCACTACGATCGCTTAAGCCCGACAGGCTGCTAGCCAATCCCTATCACACAAAAAATCGCTATATAAACGCGCCTCTGGGCTGCCTGCCTCCGGGTGGTAATCATAGCGCCAGTTCACCACCGGAGGCATAGACATCAAGATGGATTCGGTACGGCCACCTGATTGCAGACCAAATAGCGTGCCGCGATCAAACACTAGGTTAAATTCTACGTAGCGGCCACGACGGTAAGATTGCCAATCACGCTCACGCGCGCCGTATTCGGCGTCTTCATGGCGCTCCACAATCGGCACATAAGCGGGTAAAAAGGCGTTGCCCACGCTTTGCATCATGGCAAAGCTGGCTTCAAAGCCAGCGGCGTTGTAATCATCAAAAAAGACGCCGCCAATGCCACGTGGCTCATTACGGTGTTTTAAGTGGAAGTAACGATCACACCAAGCTTTAAACTCTGGATAAAGTTGCGTGCCAAAAGGATCAAGCGCGTCTTTACAAGCTTGATGAAAATGCACCGCATCTGCTTCTAGCCCGTAATAAGGGGTGAGATCCATACCACCGCCAAACCACCATACATCTTGCTCGCCTTCTTTATAGGCTCGGAACAAGCGCACATTCATATGCACGGTAGGGATATAAGGATTACGTGGATGCAACACCAACGATACGCCCATCGCCTCAAAAGCACGCCCCGCCAGCTCGGGACGACCGGCGCTGGCTGATGGTGGAAGGGCATCGCCCATCACATGAGAGAAATTCACCCCGCCGCGCTCAAATAAATTGCCGCCTTCAATCACCCGCGTCATACCGCCGCCGCCGCCCTCTCTTTCCCATTGATCGGTATGAAAAGTAGAACCATCGAGCTGCTCTAAGGTGGCGACAATATTTTGTTGCAGACTGAGGAGGTAATCTTTAACGGCAGTTGAATTCATTATTATCCCTATATTTTTGTAGCGGCACGGCATACCGTGCCATTAATGCCGCGCAAAAAACAGGCTGCCCCTTAAGGCAGCCTGTTCATCATGGGCATACAAGCCAGCATTAAGCCGCTTGCTCTGGCGCATCATGCTTAATTTCTTTGATGCGGTTATCGCCATCCACAAACACCAGCTGCGGGTGAAAATTAGCGATTTCGGCTTCTTCAAACTGAGCAAAGGTGGCGATAATCAGTAAATCACCCACTGCAGCTCGGCGCGCTGCAGAGCCATTAACCGAAATAATCCCCGAACCACGTTCAGCCTTAATAGCGTAGGTAGAGAAGCGCTCGCCGTTATCCACATTCCAGATATGAATCTGCTCATGCACCAAGATATTGGCGGCTTCAAGCAGGTTTTCATCAATCGCACACGAGCCTTCGTAATGCAGCTCTGAATGAGTAGTGGTACAGCGATGAATTTTCGATTTAAGCAGGGAGCGTTGCATGATGTTTCTCCAGCCCGTTTCTGGGCAGGGCTGTTTCAGAAGGGATCAGATTATAATCCCAGAAACGACGATTGGACAGGGTAAGGTTTAAATCAATTGACGCAGCGCAGCAATTGATAATATGGATGCGATTCAAACTCAAACAGTAAATTTAGCCTCGATATATAAAACAACCATCTAGCAAAAACTCACCATCCGCCACGCGAGCATCGGGGGAGACACGGTCAAAATTTAATTGCTGACCATCAACCACCACCCATGCAGGGATAGGCTTTGCTTGATAGCTGCCGATCACTTCAATGGCACGCTGAATATTTGCGGGGCTTATAATTCGAGGCGCTGGGCTGGCCACCACAGGTGTAGTTTCAACCTCACGCGGCGCAGCAGCGGCTTCAATTTCGGCCGCTTGCAGCGGCAAATTACGTAAATATAAATTAAAAGCAAATTGCGGCAAGATCAGCCGACGTACTTTTTTTTCATCATCAATAATGCAGCACACACCGAACTCTGCATCGCATTTAGGGCAATGTGCTTTGGCGGCGATGGCAATATGGTTTTCTACCAAACGCGCAATACCGAGCATATCATTGGCTTGTAACATTTCTCCACAGCTCACGCAGGGCTTAGAGAATTGTTTAACCAGCGCACCATTTTTAAATTTTAATGGCAGGCATTGCTTAAGACGTTGATTAGGTAGCATTTATGATCATCATGGTGTGTTAAACAGGGAGTGGGGAGCAGAGAGCGGGGCACAAAATCCACCCTCCACGCCCGCATTATCCCCGCTTTTAAATCATTGCTATACGACTTTGAAAATGCGAAGGGGTGAGCAAAAAGTTAAGCACGAATGCTCTCTATTTTGCTCACGCCCTACTCCCCGCCTTTAAATCGTTGCCATACGCGTTTCAAGTAGCAGTTCTAATAAATCAATTTTCATCAATTGTAGACTGACCGTTGTGCCCGCTGGTAGTTCCGGTATGCCTGCACGCATTACCAAGGGCATGCCATCGACTCGAACTAAATTCTCTTTAATCACCACGGCGGTAATTTCACGTTTGTTTTCTTGCTGCAAGTAACGCAAGCACCAGTACCTTTCCATCTTATCTTGTAATTCAGCGTAAGCGGCGTAGGCAGTGTCGAAACTTCCGATAATCGAATACAGCTCAGCGTCGTTCTTTTGGAAACGCGGCTTGGTATTGCCCAGCAAAGCCAAAAGTTGCAGCTGATTCACGTAATCCACAGCGCGGCGTAAAGGGGAAGACGCCCAAGAGTAGCACTCCACACCCAGCCCAATATGCGGGCCCGCCTGCGTGGTGAGGCGCACACGCCCACCATTTTGACCGCGATAAATACCCGCTACTTGGCCCTGCATCAAATCCTTGCCCCAAGTACTATTGGCCAGAATCATCAGCTCGGCCACCAGCTTATCCATCGGTGCGCCACGTTTACGCGGCACAATCCGCACACGTTTTTCGCCGTCTACCTGATCAATGTAAAAACTGTAATCGATCTTTAGCGGTGCAGTCGGGTCAGCTTTACCACGGCGGCCTTCTAATGCACCGGCAAAGTGCCATAAGAAGGTGATTTCTTCTTTCCAAGGGAAATCGGGCGCATCCGCTTTACCTGCGGTGTTTTCATTAAACACTGGCTCAAGCTGTTCATGACGTAAGTTGGCAGCAATCGGCACCATCTCTACGATACTGCGATGTGAAAGCACATCAAAGCCCTGAGACAACTCTAAATACATGCTTAGCGCGGGGCAGGTTCTCCCTTCTTGCAGGGTAAACACCTCAACCACTTCGTTGGGCAACATAGTGATTTTATCGCCTGGCATATACACGGTAGACAGGCGATCCAGAATAATTTTATCGACATCCGAGCCCGCCACAATCCCCAAAGCAGGCGCGGCAATATGGATACCCACCTGCCAATTGCCATTAGGCAGACGCTTCAGACTGAAAGCATCGTCAATTTCTGTGGTGGTAGAGTCATCAATACTAAAGGCACGCACATCGGCCAGCGGTAAATCGCTAGGGCAAGTCACCGGCTCGGTTGGGGCAAAACCACGGCCCTTAGGGAAGGATTCAGCGAGGAAACCATCGAGTAGATAATCGGCCACATCAGGAATCGCGCCAATTTTTTCCATCAAACGCAAGGTAGACGTTTGCATAGCGTCCGCAGCGGCAGCCAGTGTTTTCCATTCAATGGTGTTTTTATCTGGGCGATGCAGTAATTTGCTCGCCAAAGGAATAAATGACTCGGGCAAAGCGCCAGCTTGCAGCTCGGCTTGCCAAATGGCCATTTGCTCGGCTTCTTTTTTCTTTTTTTCGACCCCGGCCAAGGCGGCCTTTAGATTTTCTTCAGGGGCAGCCTTATAATGGCCACGCCCCTTACGGTAAAAATACATAGGCGCTGCGTGTAAACGAATCAACGCTGCCGCTTGCTGCTGCACCGATGGGTTAGCACCAAAGTATTCTGCGGCAATATCATTAAACGCAAATTCTTCCGCACCACAACATTCCCACAGAAAATCGATATCAATTTCATCTGCGGCGACCTGAGCCGCTTTTAGAAAGTCATCCAAGCTAATCCGCTCAAAGCGCAGCAGCACATTCGCCGCCTTCACTTTAAAACGTTTACCACGGGTATCTTCAAGCATCAGGCTAGCAGCCTGCTCTTCCTTGATCGTGGCTACCTTGAAATTACCATCTTCCTCAAAAAAAACATTCATTCTCAAGCCGCCAGCATTCATTTATTGATTTAGCCAAGCATTATAACAAGGTCCGCCCTACGTCGCTTGCTGGTGATAAGCCTGCCCTCATCAAACCCGAATCTTAAACCGCAAAGAAAAAGCAGAACACGGAGGACCACGGAGACAAACATAATAAAAACTAGGTTTTCTCCGTAAAACTCCGTGCTCTTCGTAGTTCAAGATTTGGGTTTTGTGGAATTACTCCGCCCCGCCCAATTGCGCCAGCAGCTCGGTTTGATGCTCGTTGACCAGGGCTTGCGTAAGGTCGTTCATGTCGCCATCCATGATGTAATCGAGCTTGTACAGCGTGAGATTAATCCGGTGATCGGTCATACGGCCCTGCGGGAAGTTGTAGGTGCGGATACGCTCGGATCGGTCCCCCGAGCCCACCAGTGATTTACGCTGTGCGGCCTCTACGGCGTGGCGTTCGCGGTCTTGTACGTCTTTAATGCGGGCGGCCAGCACAGATAAAGCGCGGGCTTTGTTTTTGTGCTGGCTGCGATCATCCTGGCATTCCACCACAATACCGCTTGGAATATGCGTGACCCGCACGGCCGAATCGGTTTTGTTAATGTGCTGACCACCGGCACCGCTGGCACGGAAGGTGTCGATGCGCAAATCGGCAGGGTTGATGTAGATTTCTTCTGCTTCATCGGCTTCGGCCATCACCGCTACTGTACATGCCGAGGTATGAATCCGGCCCTGTGTTTCGGTGGCCGGCACACGCTGCACACGATGCGCGCCGGATTCAAATTTCAACCATGAATAAGCACCAAAGCCCACAATACGGGCGATAATTTCACGGTAGCCGCCCAGATCAGACTCACTGGCGGACACCACTTCTACCTGCCAGCGATTACGCTCGGCAAAGCGGCTATACATGCGGAATAAATCCCCTGCAAACAGTGCCGCTTCATCCCCGCCCGTACCCGCACGGATTTCCAAAAAGATATTGCGCTCGTCATTAGGATCTTTTGGCAGCAGCGCTTTTTGTAGCTCGACTTCTAAAGCTTCAACCCGCACTTTGCCTTCTTTGATTTCTTCTTCGGCCATATCCTTCATATCAGGATCGCTGAGCATTTCTGCTGCGTCGGCCATATCGGCTTCAATCTGGGTAAAGCGGTGATAAAGCGCCACCACTGGCTCTAATTCGGCACGCTCTTTGGTGAGCTTGCGATAGCTATTCATATCGCGAGTGGCTTCCTCGGTCGCCAGTAAGGCATCGACTTCTTCAAGACGGTCAGCAAGCTGCGCCAATTTGGCAGCAATAGAAGGTTTCATTTTAGTTCCACGAAATTATTTAGTAATCTTAAAAGCAGATCTGTAGACACAGAGCTGAAGTAAGGGCACAGAGCACACAGAGAAAAACAATTAGGATCTGATTCAGATTAATTTCCCGCTACGAAACGTCGTCATTCCCGCGCGCCTTTGGCGGGAATCCAGCTTCGCGGCTAGATCCCCGACTAAAACACTCGGGGATGACGCGTTGGTTTGACAAGTCACTACGGGATTTATTTCGAGCTAGAGATTCTTAATGCTTTTCTCTGTGTGCTCTGTGTTCTTAATGTTCTCTGTGTCTACAGTTTTTTTAAAGCGAATGAAAGCGCAGCTACTCGTGCAGGCGGTATAGGCGGCGTACAGTGGCGAGGGTGTTTTCTTGATCTTCGGGGAGCACATTATTTAAGGCTGCCAGTGGGGCGTGCATAAATTTATTCGCCATTTGCCGCGAAAATTCTTCCAATACCGCTGCGGCATTGTCGCCTGCGGCTAATTTTTTATGCGCTTTTTCTAATTCATGCCGTGCAATTCTATCGGCGTAATCTTTTAAATCACGAATGGTAGGCACTAGGGCGCGGCTAGCTACCCAGCGATGAAAATCACCTACCCGCTCGAAAATAATCGCTTCGGCAGATTCTACTTCGCCCGCCCGAGACTCTTGACCTTGTCGGACTACCTCTGCCAAATCATCCACCGTATACAGATAAACATCGGATAAATCGCCGACTTCGGCCTCTACATCGCGAGGCACGGCTAAATCCACCATAAACATTGGGCGGCGCTTACGCTCTTTGAGTGCTCGCTCCACCATACCCTTACCCACAATTGGCAAGGGTGCGGCGGTAGAGGTCACCACAATATCAAATTCGGCTAATCGAAAGGGTAAATCAGAAAGCAAAATGGCCTCGCCACCAAACTGCTTGGCCAGTGCTTGGCCGCGCTCAATGGTACGATTGGCCACGGCAATATGCTTAGGATTACGAGCATGAAAGTGCGTAGCGCAGAGCTCGATCATTTCGCCTGCGCCGATAAACAGCACCTTACAGGATGCCACGGAGGGGAATAATCGCTCCGCCAAGCGCACCGATGCGGCGGCCATAGAAACCGATGCCGCGCCAATACGGGTTTGCGAGCGCACTTCTTTCGCCACAGAAAACGCACGTTGAAACACACCATTGAGTAACACGCCCATCGTGCCCGCATCACGCGCAAAGCGCTCGGCGTCTTTAAGCTGGCCTAAAATCTGCGTTTCACCCAATACCATAGAATCTAAACCACTGGCCACCCGAAACGCGTGCGTTGCCGCCTCGCCACCATTGAGCAAATACAAATGCGGCTCAATATCTTGAACACTATGCCCACGCGTTTGTGCCAGCCATGCCAAAACTTGCTGTGGATCACGCGTATTACAGTAAAGCTCGGTGCGATTACAGGTCGACACAATGGCCGCTTCTGTCACGCCATGTTCCGCGCTGAGCATGGCAAGCGCGGTCGGCAATTCTGCTGGAGTAAACGCAAGCCTCTCCCTGACTGCTACAGGCGCAGTATGGTAATTCACTCCGAGAACAAGCAGGTTCATAGGGATTTATCAGCAGCGAGCGAAAGAAAACCGCCCATTTTACCCTGAAACGGTAAGCAACTCACGGTGAAGTGGCGAATGCCATTCTGCATAATTCGGCTTGACCTTTTAGCTAAAGTTTTAATTGCCGATTTACCGCTATAAAAGCAAAAACAATATTGGCAACAAAAGTGAGCAAGTAGCACGCAAACATAAGCGATACAGCCAGCATGAGTTCATTGATTAAACGGCAAGCTTGCAGCCTTATTCGGCCTGATATTCAAATAAATCGTAGCCCATTTGCTGCTCTATTAGCTTACCTGCTCGCATCAGGATTTCGCCATTTACAGTTAAAACAGATAACTCACGCTTGGCAGCAATATAACTCCCCTTAGGCGTAAGCATCATGGCCGATTGTTTTAAAGCGGGGACTTCAGGGAGCAGCAAGCCCGGCTGATATTTCACCCCAGCTAAGCCTATCGTTGGCTTAAACATCACGGCAGAAGCACGCACGGTCATAATTTGCAAGCCAATTTCGAGCTCATGACTATTCATTTGCTGCAACCATCGCACCGATGCAATCATCCAGTTTTCGCTACCCTGCGCGCGCATCGCCACGATTTCTCCGGCCCGTACCCGCTCAACGGGAATATGCTCTGCGGAAACAGCGTAGCCACCAGGGCTTTCATTCAACACTTTCCAGTGCGTAATCGGTAGCTCTTCATTGGCGCTACTCGGCTCTGCGTCTTCCAGTAAGTTTTCTTCTGGCTCGAGCAGTGCATGACCTGCGTTCACGCACAGCACAGCAGCACGAATACCGATACAAATATCCACCGGCGTATCAGAGTCAATTCTTTGGAAAGTTCGTTTGGCAGAAATAGTCCACTGTCTACAGACCCGACGCAGGATTTCCATCCACATCAAAACTTTGCTGCGATCGCTAGCCAAAGGCACTTTAACATCTAAAGCCACCAAGGATTTATGCAATTGCCGCACTAATTCTGAAGTATCCAGTAAGACTCCCCCGCCTAAATACCCTTCCATAGTGCGAGCGCCGATATATTGCGGAGCCTTATCTTCATCCAAGCTAACTAGGAAAAAACCAGCCGAGCTGCCCAATTGGGATACCGGTTGAAAATATGCATAACCCGCATAACTTTCAACAATATCAATGACTTTATCGAGCTCAAGCCCAGAAAAGCGCTGCGGCTCAGATAAAGCCAGCAACAAAATATATTTATACGTACGTGCCACGCTTGGGGCGTTTTTGTCGGTGGAGGCTTGCTCAATCAGCTGCGACTCAACGGCATAGCGAAAAAGCTTATGCATCTCTAGCCAAATACCCTCAGGCATAGGCATATACACCCGATAGCTAAGCTGAGAGAGACGATAATATTGCGCTAATATTTTTTGAATCAGCACAGGGGCCAGCTTGGTATTGCCAAAGGCAAAACGTTTATCCAAGCGATCGGTCAGGGCAACTTTATATCCATCTGCTAATTCCAAACACAGGCGACGCGCCAATAAGGCCGCCGTTTGCCCTTGATCTTTTAATGGCAAACCTGGCACGCGATAGGCCCGCTCCAAACCACCTGACAGCAGCTCCAAGGCAGTAGCGTATTCATCCAATAATTTAATTCTATCGTCAGGGGCAATTTTTACCCGATTACACGCCGTCAGTGCATCACACATCTGCCGGCCTGCCCCAAGTGGATTGGCCATAGGCAAAGCGATCAACCACTCACGTAGCCGCTTGGGGTTCGTTTCCACACTACTTGCGAGATTAGGATCGCAAACCGGCAATTTAAGCGACAGCAACATCAATCAACTCCGACTTCTCTTGTTCTGCAGCATCAAGTGCTGCCAATGTACCCACTAATAACTGCGCCGCTTCTTCGTCAGTTACACAATAAGGTGGCATAAAATAAACCGTATTACCAATCGGCCTGAGTAATAACTCTTGTGCTAATGCTGCGGCAAAAAAACGTTGTGCAAAGCCAGGGGCGACATCGATCACATCAAAGGCCCAAATCATCCCTGTGCGCCGATAATGCCTTACCCTTGGATGCGCAGCCAGTGGGGAAAAAATGACATCCCAACGCAGCGCTTTGCTGGTATTACGAGCAATAATGTCATCCGCTTCAAAGATATCCAACACCGCCAAAGCAGCGGCACAAGCCAAGGGATTGCCGGTATAAGAGTGAGAATGCAAAAATGCGCGGCTAATATCATCATGATAAAAAGCGGCATATATTTCATTTCTAGTCAGCACCACAGCCAAAGGCAAAAAGCCACCGGTAATCCCCTTAGAAAGGCAAAGAAAATCCGGCTTAATATTAGCCTGTTCACAAGCAAACATAGACCCTGTTCGGCCAAAACCCACGGCAATTTCATCGCAAATCAAGTGAACACCATAAAAATCACACAGAGCACGGGCTTTTTGTAAGTAAAGCGCGTCATACATCGCCATCCCTGCTGCACCTTGCACCAGCGGCTCCACAATCAGCGCTGCTATCTCTTGATGATGTGCGGTGAGTGTGGCTTCTAGCGACTGAGCTGCCCGTTCGGCCACGCTTGCTGCCGACTCACCTTCTGCTGCTTGACGTGCATCAGGGTTCATCACTACAAAGTTATCTCGCACTAAAGGTGCGTAAGCTTCCCGAAAAATAGGCACATCGGTCACGGACAAAGCCCCTGCCGTCTCTCCGTGGTAGCTATTTTCTAAATACACAAAGCGATTTTTTTGCGGCTGATTTTGGTTACGCCAGTAATGCGCCGACATTTTTAAGGCCACTTCAATCGCCGAAGCACCATCAGAGCCATAAAAAGCATGGCCTAAACCAGTCAGTTTGGCTAAGCGCTCGGATAATTCCACCACGGGCTGGTGAGTAAACCCCGCCAGCATCACATGCTCTAGACTATCCATTTGCTGACTAATCGCGGCTTTAATCCTAGGCTCACCATGGCCAAATAAATTTACCCACCAGCTAGAAACCGCATCTAAATAACGCTTGCCGTCCACATCATAGAGCCATGCCCCTTGGGCGCGGGCGATTGCAATCAGCGGAAATTTTTCATGCCGCTTCATTTGCGTACATGGATGCCATACCGCAGCTAAGCTTCGTGCCAGTAAGTTAGAGTGATTCATATGAATTTATAAAGCTTCGAATAAGCCATTTTAGCTCAGACTGCTCAATACCCCAGCAAAATCCATGTTGGCCACAATGATTAAAATTAAAAAAGGCGAGCACCGTGGCTCGCCTTTATCAAACTACCCAATAAATCAGCACAGTCTGTTGACGTTTCATTCACAATTGCGCTGAGCCAAAAAATGGCCAAGCACAAGGGATGCGACGAAGGCAATAACAAGTTATTTCCGAGGAGCATAATGCCGTGAATGGCAGTTTTCCGGCCCCGCCTCATTGCTGAGCGAGGAAAAAAAACCTCGCACGCTAAGGGTTGGCTATATTTTTGGAGCTACACGGCTTGCCTTGTTCAGCCCCAAAATTGCAGCCAACGCAGCCGCGAATGAAATATCAACAGCCCCTAATTCCCAGATTTACGTAACTCCTCTTTCACTAGTTTTTCTACCCGTGGCAAGAGTTTGTTTTCTACTTCGGCGCTCATATCTGTGATTAAACGCTTCAGCGTCTCTTCATAAAAGCCATTCATCAAGCTGGCGAAATGCTGTCGGGTAAGTTGCTCTACCTCAGTCGCAATTTCAACGCCTAATTGTGCGGCAACGGTGGCGCTTAGCTCTGCAATCGCCCGCTCACTCAGAGGCGGATCCCGTGGCAAGGGAGCGGCTACTGCAGGCTCGGAGATATCCTGCACTGGCAAATCAAAAATCAGCTCATCGCCCCACGGCACTTCAGTGACCACAATCTGCATTGATGTCTCAGTAGCTACTGGCGTAGGGATAAGGTATTCCTGCTCTGGAGCAGGCTTTATCTCTACAAAATCCACATGATTGCCCCAAGGGTTGACTTGGGATAGCGCATCCAAATCAAGCAAGGGCAAATCCATAAATTCTTTAAGCACTTCGGGGACATCTAGCGCAGGAATCTCTGGTTCTGACTCCAGTTCTAGATTGAACGATGCGAGTGCTAGCTCCTCTACAGGAGCTACATCAGCTTCGGTTTCTTCTAAAGCCTCAGTCAGTACCGGAATATCGTCTGCCTCATCCAAGAGCACAGGAATGGCTTCAGAGTGGCCGGCTCCGCGATGGCGCGCCAGTAGCGCATCCATTTTATCGAAGAGCGGGGAAGGATCAGTAGCAGCGTTCATCCAGCCCTATCCATCATGTCAAAAGAAGTGGGCTTAAAGCCTTGTGCCACATAAGCTTTCCAACGCTCACGCGCAAGCGTTCGTGCCTCATCATCCAGCGAAACCACTTCCATAACCCTCTGGTAGCGCTCAAAACCTGGCGCTAAGCCATTGGTCCAATTAAATAAGACATCGCGAACAGGTAATAGCTCAGGGCGGTAATCGAGCAAAATTGGCGTATCCGCAGCAATCGCATCATCAGCCAAGCAATGCGGTAAAAAGCCTGTTTGTGGCACTTCCCACAATAAACCATCCAAAGCCGAAGCCGCTGCTTGGCTACTGGTCAGGATATTTATGCTCAAATGCTTCGCTAAGGCTTTGCTCACCAACTGGCAAAGCGCGTGCTCGCGATTAGGGACATTAAAATAAAATGAGATTTCGGTCATAGGCTTAGGGTCTGTTGACGTTTCATTTACAATTGCGCTGAGCTGGGAAACGGCCAGGCACAAGGCGTGTGACGAAGGCAATAACGGGTTATTGTCGAGGAGCATAACGCAGTGAATGGCCATTTCCCAGCTCAGCCCTTCGGGTTTACCCCATTTTTGGGGCGGAACGAAAGTTAAAAATCGCTCATGGTACTCGTACCATGTCGCCATTTTCTCCTTGTTCAGCCCCAAAACTGAGCCAAACGCAGCCGTAAATGAAACGTCAACAGACCCTAGCTTATGAGGATAGGGGCAAAGCATGCGGTGCCCTATGTGCATTGAATTCAGCCAATATCATACAGAGTGAATCGCGTGTGGGGAGTGAAACCCGCCAGATTTAAGCCTTAAAACGCAAATGGCGGGCTTTACCCGCCATAAAATAACGATATCACCTTAGTAAAAATAGTATTTACTGGTGATAATCGCTTTAGCTAATACACATAGAGGCACGGCAAGCCATGCCTCTTACATCTAAATTAACCGTTATTTTTTCTTAGCTGCGACACGCTGAGTTAAGAATTCTACCAACAATGGTACAGGGCGGCCGGTTGCGCCTTTGGCTGCGCCAGATTTATGTGCAACGCCAGCGATATCCAAGTGAGCCCAAGTGTATTCTTTGGTAAAGCGGCTTAAGAAAGCAGCGGCGGTAATAGAGCCGGCTGGGCGGCCGCCAATATTTGCCATATCCGCAAAATTGGATTTAAGCTGTTCTTGGTAGTCATCCCACAATGGCATACGCCACGCTTTATCACCGGTTTCACGCGATGCTTTAAGTAAATCATCCGCCAGTTGATCGTCATTAGAGAACAAGCCACTTGCAACATGGCCCAAGCCAATAATGATTGCACCCGTTAAGGTTGCAATATCAATCACCAATTCTGGCTCGTAACGCGCCACATAGGTCAGCGCATCACACAAAATCAAACGACCCTCAGCATCGGTGTTCAGAATCTCAATCGTTTGGCCGCTCATAGAGGTAACGATATCGCCTGGCTTCACGGCATTGCTAGATGGCATGTTTTCACATGTTGGGATCACGCCCACCACATTAATGGCCAAGCCTTGCTCAGCAATAGCGCGAATCACGCCCATTACCGTGGCAGCACCGCACATATCGTATTTCATTTCGTCCATTTCTGGACCAGGTTTCAGCGAGATACCACCCGAATCAAAAGTAATGCCTTTACCCACCAATACGATAGGCTTTTCTGATTTTTTGCCCCCTTGGTACTCAAGGCAAATCAGCTTAGGCGGCTCGATGCTGCCCTGTGCCACCGACAAAAACGAGCCCATGCCCAACGCTTCCATTTCTGGCTTTTCTAGCACCGTGCATTTCATTTTGTAGCTGGCGGCCAATAAATGCGCAGCATTAGCTAAATAAGTAGGGGTGCAAACATTGCCTGGCAGATTACCCAAATCACGGGTTAAGTTCATGCCGTGGCCTAACGCCACCCCAATTTGCAAGCCTTGCTCGGCTTTTTCTACTTCAGATTTTTTGCTTACGGCAATATTTACAGATACCAGAGCAGCGGGTGCATCTGGCTCCGATTTAAACTGCACAAAGCGATAACCCTCAAACACCAATGCCTGAGAAATAATAGCAGCGGCATCTTTTAAACCCACAGCTTTAGCAGCGGCAATGGCTAAAAAGATATCAGCAGAAGTTGATTTTCCAGCCAGCAAAACCTTAGCAGTGGCAAGCGCCGCCTTGCGTAGCGCTTCGGTATCTAGGTTTTTTTCGCTACCCAATTGCACCAGCAAAACGCGACGGCCTGGCAATGGAATATATAAAGTGGAGCCCACGGCCTCACCTAATTCATTGCATGTTTCTGCCAACCAACCATCGTGATCCAAATCTGCAGCAAGTGCGGATAAGTGTGTACCAAATACAGGCAGCACCAGACAATCCGCTGCGGTTTTTTCGGGTACGGATAGATTTATGCTAAATTCCATTATTGCTTCCTATTTCTAAGATGAACCAGTGGTTGAAAAGGACATCAGCGTTTTGCTACTCGTTAAAAAACGGCAATCAAGCCAATTACTCGCTAAAAGTGCCGCAAAAACATCGATCTACACAGGTATACTGCGGTTTTTGTTGGCCTAGGGCTGATTACTCCGTTTTTTACAATGGCAGTTAACTGCGCATGCTTTAAGCAAAACCCAAGTTTACACTTGTAAATAAGGTTTTTTAGGCATTTTGTAATGTGAATCTAGGTTTCTCCACATTTCTGTAAAAAAAGTGGTACAAAAGAGCGTTTGTTTGCTCAATTATTTCCTAGCTGTTGGACAAATCCAAAGCTCCCCAAAAGTCAAAAACGCCCATGTTGTTTCGTAAAAGCCTAATTCAAGAAATGTCCTGGGTTGCCCTTGGAACATTCTTTGTGCTGCTCATGCTAATCATGACCACGCAAATTGTACGCCTGCTCGGCCAAGCCGCTATTGGTGCTCTCGCTAGTTCTGCGGTTTGGGCCATGATGGGCTTTGCCGCCGTGCGTTACTTACCCATCCTGCTGTCGCTGATGTTATTTTTCTCGATCCTAGCCGTATTAACTCGGATGTGGAAAGACCACGAAATGGTGATCTGGTTTGTCAGTGGCCGCTCCATTGTTAACTTTATCCGCCCAGTGCTCGAATTTACCCTGCCCGTAGTGGTGCTGATTGGCTTGCTATCGATGGTGCTATCACCTTGGGCCTTAGAAAAAGGCCAAGAGTACAAAGAAAAATCATTATCACGCCAAGAAGTCACCCAAGTATCCCCAGGTGTATTTCGCGAATCCCCTGCGGCCGATCGGGTTTATTTTGTGGAAAACTTTACCGGCGGTAATGGCAATAATGTTTTTGTACAGCTGCGCCGTGATGACAAACTCACCGTCATTTTGGCGGAAAAAGGCGGCCTCTATTTAGATAGCGATGGCTCACGCTGGCTATGGCTATCCAAAGGCCGCTCTTATGAAGGCCTACCCGGTACCGCATCGTATGAAACCCTAGAGTTTGCCTCGGCCAGATTACGTATCGAAGCGGGCGAAACACCCCGCTCTAGTCCCACCACCCAAGCCACCAGCACCCTCGCCCTTTGGAAGAGTAGCCTGCCCGAGCACAAGGCCGAGCTAGCTTGGCGTTTAGCGATTCCTATTTCAGCGCTTATATTAAGTTTGGCAGCCATTCCAATGGCGTTTTTTAATCCGCGTGGAGGACGCGCGGCCAATTTATTAGTCGCAGTATTTGCCTATTTCTTTTATTACAACTGTATCAATATTGCCCAAGCATGGATAGCAGATGGCAAGATCTCATCCATGCTGGGGATTTGGCCCCTACATGGGCTGGCGGGATTGATTACCTTTGGTTTATTTATATGGCGCAGCAAGCTGAGGGGAAATTAATATGACCCAATTGTCTCGTTATCTGATGCGCGAATTATCCTTATTTATATTATTCGCGCTGATTGGCTTATTGGGCCTCTATACATTTTTTGATTTAATCGCCGAATTAGGTGATTTAGGCGTAGGCGGCTATGGGCTAAAAGACGCTCTAATTTATGTTGCCCTGCGCACCCCCGCCAATGCTTATGAGCTACTGCCAATTGCGGTACTGATTGGCGGCATTTTTGGCCTCTCGCATTTATCGGGCTCATCCGAGCTCACCGTAATGCGCGCTTCTGGCGTATCGCTACGGCGCTTATTACTTTGGCTGTGCTTAATAGGCACCTTTTATGCCACGCTCACCCTACTTTTAGGGGAGTATATTTCCCCTGCGGGTAATCGTATGGCCAATCAACATCGGCTAGCGGCCACGCAATCGATGTTAGTGGGTGATTTTAGATCTGGTGTATGGATTAAAGACGGCAAGCAAATCGTAAATATCGCCGAAATGCTGCCAGATCTAACCGTAGTACATGCACGGATTTACGAATTTGGCCAAACACTCACACTAGAAAAAATCATTGAAGGCCATAATGGCCGGTTTCAAAGCAAAGGCAATTGGACGCTACAAAAAGCCACCATTACTCAGTTTTTACCTGAGCACGCAGGCGTTTTACTCAGTAAACCGAGTGCATTTAATTGGCAAACGTCGATATCGCCCGCCATGCTCGCCGTGCTGCTGGTAGAGCCAGCACAAATGTCGGCCACCTCTTTAATGAGCTATATCGAGCACTTAAAGCGCAATAAGCAAAAAACATCACGCTATGAATTAGCCCTGTGGGGCAAGCTATTTTACCCCCTCGCCTGTTTATCTATGGTGCTCATTGCCCTGCCCTTTGCCCAAAGCCAAAGACGCAGTAGTAATGTTGGGGTACGCATTTTTATTGGTATTGCCTGTGGTTTAATTTTTCACTTTTTAAACCAAATTGTGGTTTATCTAGGCGACTTATATAGCTGGCCACCACCGATCGTGGTATCAATTCCCACCCTACTGTTTTTATCGGCTGCGGCGTTCATGTTATGGCGGCAAGAGCGGCGTTAAAATCCTAACGATTAGAAAAGTACTAAGCCAACATGGCAAAATCATTTCCTGGGCAATTTAAAAACGAAAAGACGTCGCAAAAAACGGCAGCAAAAATAAAGTGCCCAATGCGCTGAAAAGAAATAACGAATGCATCACCTCATTTAACTACCATCGACGTGTGGGCAAAACCGCCCCCTAGAATAGGAGCTTTCCATGTACGTTTTACTCACTGGTGGCGCGGGTTATATCGGCTCGCACACTTATATTGAATTAATGGCCGCGGGCTTTAAACCGGTTATTTTTGATAATTTATATAATGCTCATCCAGAAGTATTAAACCGAATTGCCACCATTACCGGTCAAGCTGCCGAGTTTGTAGAAGGCGATATCCGTGATGCCACCGCTTTAAAAGCACTATTTCAACGCTATGACTTTAACGCCGTGATTCATTTTGCTGGCTTAAAAGCCGTTGGCGAATCCGTAGAAAAACCCCTGATGTATTACGATAATAATGTGGTTGGCACCCAGCGCCTACTCGAAGCGATGGTTGAAGCGGGGGTTAAAAACCTCGTATTCTCCAGCAGCGCCACGGTATATGGTGACCCCTACACCGTGCCCATTACCGAAGATTTCCCATTATCGGCCACCAATCCTTATGGCCGCTCTAAGCTGATGGTTGAAGATATCGTGCGAGATATTTTCAAATCCGATACCCGCTGGAACTTTGCCCTGCTGCGTTATTTCAACCCCGTTGGCGCACATCACTCCGGCCTAATTGGTGAAGACCCACAGGGCATTCCTAATAATTTAATGCCTTTTGTGGCCCAAGTGGCCGTGGGTAAGCGTGAAAAGCTATCCGTATTTGGCGATGACTACCCCACACCAGACGGCACCGGCGTGCGTGATTACATCCATGTGGTCGATCTAGCTCGTGGCCATGTGAAAGCCTTGCAAAAGCTAGCCACCAGCCCAGGTCTTGTTACCGTTAACTTAGGTACAGGCCAGGGTTATTCAGTGCTGGATATGGTGAAAGCCTTTGAAAAAGCCTCTGGCAACGCCGTGCCTTACCAAATTGTGCCACGCCGTGCTGGCGACATCGCCGCCTGCTACGCCAACCCAGCATCTGCGCTCGCCATATTAGGCTGGCAAGCAGAAAAAACCCTTGATGATATGTGCCAAGATAGCTGGAAATGGCAAAGCCAAAACCCGAATGGCTTTAATTAAATCCGGATAAATAAGCAAAGGCGCATCTTTTGATGCGCCTTTTTACTGACCTCATCATTTACCCCATAAAAAAACCACAGCTAACACCTAGCAGCCTGTCGGACTTAAGACTGATCTACTGCGGAAAAGCCGGATTTGGCCATATTTCACGCATTTTCTCGTTGAATAGCCTGATTCGCCTCAAAAACCCGCGAAATCTGTCTCAAACCGGTCTTTCCCTCGCTACGATCGCTTAAGTTCGACAGGCTGCTAGGGTCTGTTGACGTTTTTCGGCTCAGCGCAATTGCAAATGAAACATCCACAGACACTAAAAAAACGCTTGTATTTCAACAGATTACTCAGCACTAACAGTCCACTGGAGCTAGGCTGCCCAATGACGAGGAACTGCTGGATATTTTCTTGTAGCTTACGGATTGACTTGTACCTGTGAGCCGGTAACTACAAAAGTATAATCCACATTGGCTTGGCTGACTTACGCTAGGAATAAGGCCTGCGTATTAATCAAGGAGTAAGGGCCAGCAAGAAATGGAAGTAAGGCTGTACAAAACTAAACACTTACTGTGTATGTGAGATCTTTTTTTGAATATTATTTTTTCAATCCTCGCACCAATCAAATGAAAAGTACAAGCTAACCCAGTGCAGTACAACAGCTTAATCTTTATGTAATGATTTCATTGTGTTATATTAAGTATCTGCGATAAAAACGTAACTAAGCATCGCGCTTGTAGCACTACATAATGAAAGCACTATGAATTTAAACGACCCAACCATCTTACAGCGCACCACAGCCCTTAGCTACCGCAATGCACATAGCGGACAAGTGATTGCCATTATTGCTGCAAGCATTTTACTTATTGCCCACCGTAGCGATCATTCAATTTATATTCTGGCTGCGTGGTGGCTTAGCACTTGTGCTTTAGCACTCTTTCGCCTCTCTATTTTTAATCAATATGCAAAGAATGCGGCCAGGTATCATTTTAGTTATTGGCGACGAATTCATTTAATCGGTGTATGCCTTACTGGCTTGCTATGGTGCACAGGTGGCATTTACTTTATGCTCAGCAGCACCATTTTGCTCAAGATGTTTACTGCCTTTGTTTTTTCTGGATTAGTTGTTGGCTCTTTACCTATTTTAGGACCAATGCTTCCTGCAATGCGTGTTTATGCTTTTTTAATGGTATTGCCCATTTTAATTAATGCCTGCACCCTGCCAACACAAATGGACATGCTCTTAGGCGGAATGAATTTATTTTTCTTTTTTACCTTGATGAAAAGTGCTCGTTCTTATCACGATACAATTGTAGAAAGCCTTATTCTAGAGCTTGGCCAAACTCGCCTTGCTGAAGACTTAGCCAAAATGCGTAACCAAGCAGAAATGGCAACGCGATCTAAAAGCGAATTTATCGCCAATGTTAGCCATGAAATCAGAACCCCAATGAATGGCATATTAGGCATGGCAAATTTATTAGCGCAAAGCCCTTTATCAACTAAGCAAAAAGAAACAGTTGATGTAATTTGCACCTCGGCGGATTTATTATTGGCACTGGTTAATGATGTACTCGATTTATCTAAAATAGAGGCTAATTATCTAGAAATTTCTTCTCAGCCCATTCATTTAGCCAGCTTAAGCAATGAAATACTCAATATGTTTAAGCAAGCAGCCAAAAGCAAAGACTTAAATATTGTTTTACAGCATAATGGAAATATTGATATCACCCTACTTGGCGATGGCCTACGTTTGCGGCAAATATTGGTTAATTTAATAGGTAATGCCATAAAATTTACCCACCAAGGATTAATCACGTTACATATTAATGTAAAAGAAATAGCCACAGATTATCAAATAGATATTGCGGTTATAGATAGCGGAATTGGTATTTCTGCAGATCGCCTACCTTATATATTTGATGCCTTTGTGCAAGCAGATGGCTCTTCAACACGAGAATACCCCGGAACGGGTTTGGGCCTGACCATTGCACGCCGCTTAGTGCGGGCAATGGGAGGTGATTTAATTGCCACATCTAAACTGGCCAGTGGCTCGAAATTTCAATTTACATTACGGTGCCCCAAAGTAGCAATGCCTATTATTGAAACATTAAGCCCAGAAGGGCAACAGCAGCCGCACAAATTAAAGGTGCTTTTGGCAGAAGATAATCCTATCAACCGCATAGTGGCAACACGATTACTAGAAAACGAAGGGCATACCGTATTTAGCGCAGAAAATGGCCAGCTTGCCTTAGATTTTCTAAATAATGAAAAAGTGGATTTGATTTTAATGGATATGCAAATGCCTGAGATGGATGGCCTAGAAGCCACGCGTAGGATTCGCGCCCACTCCAATCCATTTATTAGCCAGTTACCAATTATGGCGCTCACCGCCAATGCCCTAGAAGAAGATAAAGCCTTATGTATGGAAGCAGGAATGAATGTATTCTTAACTAAACCATTACGCCCTGCGTTATTAAAACAAGCAATGCTAGAGTTAATGAAAGAGCATGCATAAAGATAAGCTGCTTGAATTATTCCACAATAAAATCCAAAACATAATTCATCCTCCTATTATAAAAAAACTTGAGGTTTTCAAATCTACCTACTGCACTTACTCGCTATAACTCGCCAATTGCTGCAAGGTATCAAACATCTGCTGTAGTTCTTGCGGGATGGCCTCTGCACCGGCAATTTCTGCTGCTTCGGCAATTTCTAAAGCCATCCCTGGCTTGGAGTGGTAACGCAGGGCACGTTGAATGATTTCTTCGTCAGGCCGAGGGGGCGCAGCATCCATAGCGGCTTGGTGCCAATGATTAAGCGGGCCCCTAGGCTTAGCAGCATTACGGTAAGTATCGGCAAAGCCGTTATCCCATAGATAATGCTCGATATCGCGATAACTAATGGCGGTGATATGCAGGGCATCGGGCCTACCATTGAGCAGGCTTCTGGCCTTGGCAATATAGCGCTGACCCGCTTCATCGCCATCGGCAATCAAGTGCCAAACTATGCCTAAGCGATCAGCAAATTTAATCAAAGGCGTGAGTCCTGCTTGGGCAAACTCCACACAGCGTATGCCTTCCATAGGGAAATTCACGCCGTAAATCCGCGCAAGCTCGGGCATCAGCCAAAATTCAGTTTCACCTTCAACCAGCAGCCAAACTCGGGCAAACATGCTGCTGGCGCGATTAGCACGAATATGAAATGCCACTTTGCGCGCATCGCTGGCCGATAAAGCTTGTTCCCCAACCTGATAAACGTGCACATGCTGATGGCGGCGCACTAAGCGACGTAAGGCTTGGTGCGGAAAACTCGCAAGCAAATCGCCATGATTGGTGGTAATCAGTTTTTGCAGCGGCAATTGCTCGATCAGCCCCCACATCATCGCTAGCTGAATCGGGTGTAAATGGGTTTCTGGGTCTTCCATGAGTAAAATCGGATGAGCGCCCTGTTGCAAAGGCAGATCACCACGGGCATTAATCAGTGCCCCCAGCAGCATTAAGAGCGCCACCCGCCGCTGACTAGAGCCCGCCCTACCGGCGATATCTAATAGGCTATCGTCATCACGTAAATTAAACGGGGTGCTGGCAATTTGCTTGGCAAGGCGCTGCAAAGGCACGGGGGCTTGCAGTAGCTCGGCGTGTTCAGAAAGAAAAGCTTCAACCGCATCAAGCCCTTGAGTCAGCTCCTGCGGGTGTAACTGGTGCGGTAAAGTAAGAATGCGCTCAAACACAGCCTGCACTGCGGCAGATGCGGGCTGGGGCGGATCATCCGATCGGTTTTTTTGCGCGAGGCGCGGATGCTCTAACCAATCGGTCAGCTGCATATCGCGAAAACGCAGCACTGGATGATGGCGGATCAATAACACCGCCAGCAGATCACTATCGGCATGCGGCCTTTCTGCACCCACTTTATCCACAAAGCTGCGGTGGCTACGCACCTCACCGTGGCCATAACGCTCGGCCGAGAAACGCAGCGCCAGCCAAGTACAGCCCGCTTCATCCTGCCAGCTTAAATCCTCTAATGTAGAGTCTGGTAAAGCAGCTAGACCATCCCCACAAAAAAACAACGTGATATTTAAGCGCCGCGCAATCGTTGCCCGTGTATTGGCTACGCGGTGAAAGTCTTCATGCGTAAACAAAGTATCCAGCGGCACGGCCTCGCTTAGGCAGCGGGTAAGCGCGGTAATCAAACTGGTTTTACCCCAGTTATTCTCACCAAACAACGCGGTCCGCTCTCGCTCTAGGCTCAAATCAATCTGGCTAATTCCGCGAAAATTAGTGATTTGTAAGCGCAAGAGACGCATGGTGGCTTCCGGTGGCAGGCTTGGTAAAAGCCTACACAACATCCGCCTGACTAGCCAAACAAAAACAACATGCAGTCGCCATTTTTTTAGCGCCTTCAGCAACAAAAGCACACCGCTACCCTTCAAACTTACGGTGTAATAGCTGGCATTAAAATGTGCTAATTCAGGCTTGCCGAGCAGCCCCATTGCAGCGGCAATCAGCATGCCTAAGAGCCAAAAAATCCAAACAATGGGCAAGGAGCTGATTCATTTTGCTAATTCCTGTCTTAATACGTAATGGCATTAGAATATCAACACAGATCAAACCTGACTCGCCAATGCGATAGCGTGTTGTTAGGGGTAAAATGCCATAGATCAGGATGAAGTAAGCCAATGCAATAAATTGCGCGAGCAATAAGTGCCTGTGCACAAATTGGTAAAAAGCGAGCGCCCGCCAAGTGCGATGCCGCGATGCGGTACAATCGCGACTTCATTTTTTAATATGCGCCGCTATGTCGCTCGATTCTCGCCTTAAATCCAATATTTTTGCCCTGTACTTGGTGCAGGGGCTGAATTATTTGGTGTCGTTTGTCACCTTCCCTTTTCTGCTGGTGCAGTTGGGTACGGAAGGCTTTGGGGTGATGAATTTTGCTTTTGCCTCGATTCAGTACGGCGTTTTGCTGACTGATTTTGGCTTTAATCTTTCGGCCGTGCGTGATGTGGCACAGGCAAAAGATGATCCAGCAAAAGCTGCGCGTATTTTCTGGCGGGTTACTTGGGCCAAATCACTGTTAATGATCGCCTCCAGCCTGCTGTTGTTAGTACTGACCTTTACCTTGGGCAGTTGGGAGGCGCATTCCAGTATTTTCCTTTGGAGCCAGCTTTATATTGTTAGCTCGGTGCTATTTCCTATCTGGTATTTCCAAGGCCTTGAAAAACTACAGCTAGCTGCAGGGCTGATGGTATTAGCCAGAGCCGCCACGCTGGGCTTTTTACTAATATGGGTGAGCGGCCCGCAAGACGTGGCGCTAGCGGTTATTTTACAAGCCACACCGCAAATATTGGCCGGACTGCTGTGGTGGTTTACTGGCCTTGGCGTAGCAAAACCGCAGTGGGTGCGGGTGCAATGGCACGAGCTAAAAGACGCATTACGCGCCAGCTGGCCATTTTTTCTATCTGCGATTTCTACCAGCCTTTACACCACCTCTACCACCGTTTTACTGGGGATGTTTTCGGCCCCCCTACAGGTTGGCTTGTTTGCCGCCGCCAATAAGCTGGTTTATATCGCCCAAGGCTTAATTGGCCCGCTGGTTCAAGCCACCTATCCGCGCATTGCCAGCTTAGCGGTGAATAATAAGCCCGCTGCCTTGCAACTGATTAAAAAATCCTTTTGCATACAGGGCGCGGTGGGGCTTGCTCTAACGCTAGGGTTGGCGCTGTTTTTGCCGCTCTTTACCCCGCTAGTGGTGCAAGTCTTTGGTGCTGATTTCGGCTTATCACGAGCGTTTCTGGCCTTAAGTCACTCGCAAGACGTGATGATTTGGCTCTCGCCGGTGATCTTGCTCGGCGCAGTCTCGCTGGTATACGGCCAACAAACACTCCTCGTGTTTGGGTTTGAGCGCTATTTCAGCCGAGTACTGGTTGCAGCAGGCCTCTTGAATGTGACATTAATGTGCTGGTGGGTGCCAGGCTCGCCCCAAGCGGCACTGCGTGCGGCGCAAAGCGTGCTGACGGTGGAGGGCTTTATTGTGTTGGCATTCTGGTGGCGGGCAAGAAAAATTTATAAAGAGATTAAACCGCTATGACGCCTCCTCCCAAAGTCAGCTTTGTATTGCCCTGCTATAACTCCGCAGCCTATTTACAAGCCACACTGGATTCAATCAGCCAGCAGAGTTTTAAAGATTTTGAATGTATTGCCGTTGATGATGGCTCAAACGACCATACCTTAGCCATACTGCAACAGCACGCCAAACAAGACCCGCGTTTTGCGATTATCACGCGGGAAAACCGTGGCCTGATTGCCACGCTAAATGAAGCCATTGCGCTAGCTAAAGGCGAGTGGATTGCCCGCATGGATGCGGATGATATTTGCCACCCACAGCGTATAGAGAAACAACTCCAGCGCTTGCAAGCCACCGGCAGCGATGTGTGCGGCAGCTGGATTCGTTTTTTTGGCGACAAAAGCGGTGAGTGGATGACTCCCAGCACAGATGGCGCAATCAAAGCCATGCTGTTATTTAACTCCGCCTTTGCCCATCCCAGCGTGATAGCCCGTACAACGCTGTTAAAAATGTATCCTTACCCGCCACACGCCGTGCACGCAGAAGATTACGCGCTTTGGTGCCTGCTCGCCGAGGTGGGAGCGCACTTTACCGCCGTGCCAGAAGTGCTGCTGGATTACCGCTGCCATACAGGGCAAATCACCCAAAGTAAAAAAGACCAGCTACGCAGCACGGCTCAGGGCATACGCAGTAAATACGCCGCCCGCACCCTGCCCGCCACACTGCAAAAAAATGCGGCTCACTTTGTAGAGCTCGCTGAACCAGCAAGAGTACTTTCCCGTACTGAGTTTGACTGGATGTGTAATTTTTATTTAACGTTGGCCGCCGCTTGGCCAGCAAGCCGCGATATCTTAGGCGAAGTCTGGGTAGATACCTTGCAACGCACCTCAGGTAGCAACCTGCTTCTGCTGGCTAAAATCCACTCATTAAGCAAGGCGCTGCCGGTGCCTGCCAGCGAGCGGCCTAAACTAAAGCGTCAGCTGATCCGCTGCTTTGTTGGTGACACGCTGTGGCAATGGCTTAAACGAGTAAAAAAATCATGACGCTCTGCACCATGAGTCCCCCTCTTCCCCCTAACCCTCTGCCAAAACGGGAGAGGGCTATATGCTTGCTTGCGCCACATTTTTTGATTAGAGCCCGCGCATGAAGATCGTTTTCTTAGTCAGAGACTTAGGTCTTGGTGGGGTTGAGCGTTGTGTAGCGCTGGTGTCAGAGGGCCTCATTGCCCGTGGCATGGATGTCAGCATTGTGATGCTAGGCGGCAGCCGTAATCTATGGGCTGCACGTACTGGCACGGCTAAAGTGATTGATTTATCCAGCGTTTGGCAGGGTAAAAAACCGTGGACGTGGCTGGCTGGCTGGCTGGCAACAAGACGAATTATCAAAGACGCTGATCTGGTCATCCCCGCCACTTTTTTAATGCCGCTCTATATGGCTTATGCCACAACACGCGGATTAAAAAATACCCGCATCATGGGATGGGTGCATGGGCCGCTCTATGAGCTAGACCAATTTGCCACCATGAACCCTATCCACCGCAATGCCTGCCAGTTTATTTATCGGCGGCTGGCCGAGCTGGTCTTTGTATCTGAACACGCCAGAGACTCGCTGGCACGCTGGCTAAAGCAGCCGATACAAAACGGCTGGCGGGTGTTGCCTAATTTTGTGGATGAAGGGGTGATAAGTGCTACATCAGCACTTGAGCCGCGTGGGCAAGATACGCCGCTTTGCCCTCCCAACGAAAACCATCAATCGTTATCCTCCCAAGCATTGCAGCTCCTCTTCGTTGGCCGTATCGCCAGCGAGAAACAACCGCATTTATGGCTAGATACCTTAGCCAGCCTGAATCAGCGTGCTGTGCAGGCTGAGCTGACCATTGTTGGCGATGGCCCAATGGAGCAATGGCTGCGCAGCGAGGCAAGCCAGCGCGGCCTTGCCAGCCAGATCCACTTTGCCGGTCACCAAAGTCATGTCAGCGCTTACTTAGCCAGCGCCGATGTGCTGCTACTGACTTCCAGCTTTGAAGGCTGCCCGCTCGTTGTACTAGAAGCCATGCCACTGGGCGTGGTGGTGGCATCGACCAATGCCGGAGGGGTGTACGAGCTATTTGGCAAACGCCGCGCCGAGTTTGTCACCAACACCGCCAGCGGTGAAGCACTGGCAACGCTGATCATTAGCCAGCATCGCCCAGAATTATCCTCATGGCTAAAACAGCGCGCAAAACACTACTCTGCCAGCCAGATACTGCAACAATGGATGGATCTGTGTGAGCAATAGCATGGCTACCGCTTGAACCACAGAACACACAGGGGGTACAGAGTGCCACTAAGAAAACCCAACGCCTCAGGCAATGAAATTTAATTTTTAGTTTTCTCAGTGCGCTCTGTGTTATCCCCTTACTTTTTGTCCACAGACTTGTGATTTTTTTTTGAAGTTTTTGATTTTTGTTTATTGATTTATATAAAGAGATTTTTATGCTTAGCTACCGCCACGCTTTTCATGCCGGCAATCATGCCGATGTGCTTAAGCATTATATCCAAACGCAAATTTTGTCTTACTTTAACCAAAAAGATAAATCCTATTGGTATATCGATACCCATTCTGGCGCGGGGGTTTACTCGCTGACAGAAGGCTACGCCACTAAAAATGCGGAGTTTGAAAGCGGCATTGCTAGGCTGTGGAATCGTGACGATCTACCCGAATCCCTCGCCGAGTATGTAAATGTAGTACGTGCACTCAATCCTGATGGCAAGCTGACTCTCTACCCTGGCTCGCCCTATGTGGCCGATCAAATCCTGCGACCAACCGATAGATTACGTTTATTTGAGCTGCACAGCTCAGATAGCAAGCTATTGCAGGCCAACTTTGCCGAATCAGGCCGCCGAGTTGCAGTGATTGCAGGAGATGGCTTTGCAGGGATTAAAGCCGTATTACCGCCTCCACCGCGCCGTGGCGTCACGCTGATTGATCCGCCTTATGAAGATAAAAATGACTACGATTACGTCATTGATATGCTGCACGAGGCGCTCGGCCGCTTTGCCACAGGTACTTACGCCATTTGGTACCCACAATTGCAACGTGCAGAAGCGAAGCAGCTGCCCGAAGAGCTGAAAAAACTAGGAGTAAATAGCTG
>Ga0247722_10000189_pt1 | contig 39428 bp, 43 predicted proteins | sample MSEWelMarce3H_FC_FD_189094 | JGI IMG/M metagenome (GOLD analysis project Ga0247722, IMG submission 189094) | Subsurface sediment microbial communities from gas well in West Virginia, United States - MSEEL Well Study Marcellus 3H_FC | ecosystem: Environmental > Terrestrial > Deep subsurface >... | reverse complement strand
ATCTAAAGATGGTCAACATCGTAGGGGATGCGGCAAATATGATGGGAGGGAAAAAGAAAAGGTGTACTCGAAAGGCTAAAATAGAAAAAGAAAAAATGCAAGGAGGATATGTAAAAGGCGTAGAAAGTAACAGTCTTGGTTCAGCATCTACAAATCCAGATACATGGCTTACATATCCTGCAGGCGCACCTGTTCCTCCTGCAATACAACCCAGTCAACCGAGTCCATTATTGCAAGGAGGTAAAAATGATACAAAACAATTTAAAGTTGAACTCAAAAAGAAAATCGCACCTAAGAAAGTGCATCTCAATCCTAAAAAGGATATAAAATCGAAAAAACAAACAAAAAAAGTTCGCAAATTTACACTTGGCATTTCAACATTTCACAAACGTATCACTCGTGCAAAGAAATTACATAAAAAAGTAAAAGAATTATCACTTGAAAACCTAAAAGAAAAATTAATCAAAGAAGGTTTGATAAAGTCAACATCAAAAGCACCAGAAAGTGTGTTAAGACAAATTGCATCCGATGCAGAAGTCGTTTCTAAAAAGGCATTATGAGTTTAAAAAAATATTACTATAGTTTACAGAAATGAGCCTTCAAAAAGACAATTTATATATAAAAAGTATTATTGAATCAAATAAACCTTTTTTTATAGGTAGAATCGCAGGATGTGAATTGAAAGTGGCATACAATTTATTACAAGGAGATTTAATGGATAATATTTACGATCTAGTAGATCTCGAAAATAATGCAGGAATTTTAGCAAAGACAAATGATTCTCTTCATACATATGTGAATAAATTACTAGAGGCATATGATAATTGTACAGTTATTGCAGAATGGGAGGGGAAAGTTTTTGAAACCGCAGGTCTAGGTCAGAAACTCATATCGAGTAGAACTCCAAACACTCCTAAAATAAATGCAATTGCATTGGAGCCCTATTATTTCAAAGATTCTTGGATGCCTGCATTAAAAGGTAAAAAAATACTAATCATTCATCCATTTTCAGATACATTTAAAAAACAAATACATAAAAATATTTTCCCAAATTGGTTCGAAGATTGTACATTTCAGTTTATAAAACCACCACTTACATTGGCTGGAAATCATGAAAATAAAGATTGGCAAGAACATTTTCAAGAATGTATAGAATCATTTAAAGTAGATTATGATATAGCATTGGTTGCTGCAGGAGGATATGGAATGTTAATTGCAGATCACATTTTTAAATCAGGTAAATCGGTGATGTATATTGGAGGAGCGTTGCAAATTTTTTTCGGAGTCATTGGGAAGCGATGGTTTACAAATAAAGACATTTTGAAATTAATGAATAATAATTGGATTCGCCCAGAAGAAAAACCAGATAATTTTAAAAAAGTCGAGAATGGATGTTACTGGTAGCTTAAAAGTATACCGCTATTCATCTAACATGCATGAATTACAATTAATAGTTCAATGTTGCCTTATAAATGGATATTGTCCTTATAGTACAACAGAAACGTATTTACTTTGTACTATTATTATATTAATATTCATTATGGCGGTAGATAAAATAGCTTAAAAGGATTTTATCAGTTAATAATTATGGAATTCTCTGCAGAACAAAAGAAATACGTAATCCAACGAATCAAATTCTCTTACGGAAAGGGATATTATGAAGGATTCGTATCTGGTCTAACAATTGGCGTCGTATCAGGATTCGCTATTTATAGCGTATTCCGCGATTACGCTATAACTTAAAGGATCTGTGTGATATATATATTGAAGATGTTTCAAGAATATTTCGAGTTTTATAAGACGTACACTCAAAAATATGGGGAAAAAACAGCAATATTTTTAATGGTCGGTGCTTTTTATGAATTATACGAATTTCAAAATGTGGAAACAGGTGAAACTCGTAGTAATGTGAAAGAAATTGTAGATATATTGGGTATACAAGTGTCAATTAAATCTGGTGTGGAGCCAGGATATGACGGATTGGTCGCAGGATTTCCAGATTATGTAATGCATAAATGGGCGGGGCGTTTAACATCCATTGGATGGACCGTTGTTATTGTTGATCAAATCAAAGATATTCGTGGTAAAGTGAAAGAGCGCAAAGTATCAAGAATTCTTTCACCGAGTACACATATTGAAAATACATCCTCGACTGATACTCCATATATTGCAACATTGTACTTCCAAGAAACCACAGGAGCGCCTAGTTTTGGAGCATCTATATTAGATTTAACAACTGGGACTACGCATACTTATTATGGTGTAGCAAATGGAAGACCTGATATTTGGACGGCAGATGATATTGTACAGTTATTAAGTGTATTTCAGCCAAAAGAGCTCTTGATATATTGGGACGGCACAGTACCTGATATTACAGTATTTCGTAGAATATTTGGACTATCTCACATTCCAATCCATATTCGACCGATTGAAAAAAACTCATTCTGTAAAGAAATCGTTAGAACAGAATATTTACAAAAGATCTATTCCATTAAATCGATTTTACCAATAAGAGTATATTTAGGCTTAAGAACATATTCTGAGGAAATGTCTCTGTTATTCTTATTACAATTTATAGAGGAACATTATCCCAGTATGTTAAAATCATTTCATCGAAATACACCATGGATTCCAGAGGAGCGATTGATATGTGGAAATCATGCATTAACGCAACTTCAAATGATGGGTATGAATCCGAGTGAAACGGTAGTCGGTTTATTTGATAAAAGTATCACTTCTATGGGAAAACGTGCCATAAAAGATAGGCTTCTGAGTCCTTCTTCAAATGCAGAAGAAATCCGTTCTCGTCTAAGAGAAGTTCAGGAATATATGATATGGCCGATTGAAAAAACAAAAATGCTAGAAAAGCAATTGCGGTTTATGTCAGATTTACCACGTCTTCATCGTAAAGTATTATGTGGCCTTGTAACTCCACAAGAGATTGTATTACTATTCCAGACATATGATGCAATTCAAGAAATTATGAAAATTACAAAAAATACTTCATTACAAGATGACTTCAGCCAAGAATTTATACAATATTTGTGCGTATTTACATCGAATTTTAATCAAGAAAAAGCAAAACTAGCTTCGAATGATATAACTGCGTTTAGTGAAAAATATACAGAAATATGCGAAAAAGAAAAAGAGATTCAAACAGTGTTAGACGCTTTTCAGAGTTTAAAACGTGAAATTGCAATAACGGGTGGAGTAAATGAAGACGCGATTCGTTTAGAAGAAAGAGAGAAAGAGCCCTATGGCTTAAAATGTTCTACTATTACACTTGCACATCTTAAGAAAAAGTCAAATCTAACATTTTCTGAGCTAAAATCGGGTGGATGGATCGATTGTCCAAAACTTCAGCAACTTAATACGAAACTCCAAAAGTTACGCGAGTCATTGAATAACATAAGTAAAATATATTTAGTAGATGCATGTCTAGAAATTTCAGAAACATCTATTTGGTCTAAGATCGAAAAATGGGTATGTCATGTGGATTGTACACAGTGCATTTCTCGTGTATCAAGAGAGAGAGGATTTTGTTGTCCTAAAATCGAAACAGGTGAATCAGGATTTCATATTAAGAGTATTCGTCATCCATTAGTGGAAGCAACATCGAGTCGCATTGAATATGTTACACATGACATTTCACTGGATACAGATACAAAAGGATGGTTGGTGTATGGAATGAATGCGAGCGGTAAATCGACATTAATGAAAGCAACGGGCATTTGTATTTTATTAGCACAAGCGGGATGTTTTGTACCTGCAAAAGAGATGATAGTAAGACCATTTCGATCCATTTATACCCGCATTTTAAATCAAGATAATATATTTGCAGGGCTATCATCATTTGCCGTTGAAATGTCCGAACTAAGAGATATTTTAAGAAATGCAACAAGTAATACACTTGTTCTAGGTGATGAATTGTGTGCAGGTACTGAATCCATTTCAGCACAGGCTCTTGTAGCAAGTGGTATTCAATGGTTATCTTCCAAAAATGCTAAATTTATATTTGCAACTCATCTGCATGATCTTCCTAGCATGATTGACAATACCGTAAAAGTGTGGCATTTACACGTGGATTATGACCCGATAACAAAAAAATTAGTATACGATCGTTCATTACGACCAGGAAGTGGTTCATCGCAGTATGGTATAGAAGTTGCGCGTGCAATGGATTTGCCATTTGAGTTCATCGAACAAGCGTTGAAGAATCGTCATAAAATAATAGGATCTTCGAAACAAATCGATATATCCGCATCAAGTTGGAACAAAGATGTTATGAAAAAGGAATGTGAAGTATGTCATATGCAAATAATAAACAATTTGGAAGTACATCATATTAAACCAAGAGCAGAGGCTATAAATGGAATATTAGATGATGGTACACACATGAATAATGAGAGAAATTTAATGGTACTTTGTCAAAAGTGTCATGATAATATTCATGCAGGGAATTTGGAAATTGGTGCTATAAAAATGACATCGGATGGACCAGAAAGGGAAATTATCGAAGTAAAAGAAATAAAGAAACAGAAAAGCAAATGGTCCGATGAAGAATACAAAACAATAATGGATACTTTACACAAGTATTCATCATTATCATTAAAGGCGATTAGAGCTCATTTAAGTTCAAAGCATGAAATTAATATTAGTGAAGGAATGTTGGGTAAAATCAGAAAAAAGTGACTATCGACGAAATCCTGCACCTTGTACCGTACCTCCACCAGGTTCTCTAGAGTTGTTTACGGATGATTCGGAAAGTGACATAAGATCACGAGTAAATTCCGTAGTACCATCTTCATCCTTTTGAAGTAACTTCATGAAGTATTTGCGATAAATGAGATTCTCTTCTGCCAATTGTTCAAGTAATTTCCGGAGAGTATCGACTTCACGTCTCACAGCTACAATTTCTTGACGAACTGGGTTACCAGCTTGAAAGTTTAGACCAGCACCATAAAGAACAGATGTCATTTCTTATGTATTAAACTTTTAATTGATAATTAATAACGCAAAAAAAATTGATCAAAACATTTCTGTATATTTCCGTAGATATGATTATTCCAATTCGATGCATGAATTGCGGAAATACACTTGCAGATAAATGGTTATTTTATCAAAAAGAGGTTGAAAAACATAGAGGGAAATCCAATCCAATTTATATGGATGGTAAATCCGTTCCGGATACAGTAGAATTAAAAGTGTTAAACCATCTTGGGTTAACTAGATATTGTTGTCGTAAACATATGCTTACACATGTTGATTTAATAGATAAGATTTAGGTAAAATCAAAAAACACTATAGAGTAAAATGGAATTCTTTATACCAGGAATTACAATAATGTTTATAACGATATATATATCATCTAGAATAATACCTAAGGTTACACCATTAATAGCTGCAGTATTATCAATTATTTTTTTAATATTTGGAGTGTATGAACATTATCAATTGTTTGCATCTGAATATAGGTTAAGTACTTGGCAAGAAGGTATGAAAGCCTATGCTCCGGCAGTAATGATAGTTGCTACATTTATATTTATTAGTTACTCATCGTTTTCACTTTTTGAAAATGGTATAGAAATGCCTAAACTGCCTCAGTTGCTACAAATGCCTCAGCTACCACAAATGCCAAAAATAGATATGTCTCCTATTTCAGAATCTATCAGTAATATATCAAGTTCATTTTCAAATAAATCAAATTCAAGAAACAATTCAAATTCAGAAAAAGAACCTAAGATATCAAGAAGCTATTTAGAAACATTATAGTAAATAGTAATAGAATGGTTCGCAAAACCAGAAGATCAACGAAAACGAAAGGTATTTATTCAATCCCTGAATTACGGCGGTCTTTTGAACATATTGAAAAATATGTGGATGATAAAATAAAATTAAAAGAATCAAAAGAGCATATTATAAAAGATCTCAAAAAAGAGTGGAAGAATGTGTTTTTTAAAGAACTTAATAAAACATCTGCAGATTTATTCGTGAATAGTCGAATGAAGTGTCAAAGAAAAACTAGGAAAATGAGCGGAGGATTTGTAGCCCCAGTAGACTATGTAACGCGCCCAGGTGTATATTTAGAACCAGGACAAATACCTGTTGAGGGACATGGTGGGCATTATGGAAATTATGTGGATTATGTAAATTCTGGTTTTAGAAATCCAGAGATTGCACAACAATATGACCCAGTGCCAGGTCAAACACGATTTCCAACACATACAGGAGGAAACACAGAAAGACATAAAAGACATAAAAGACGTTTAAGAAAAAGTCTAAAAAAGGGAGGAGGATTGGGTTCAATTCTAACAGAAATAGGGAATCGACCTGTTCCTGCAACTGTTCCAAGTCATCCATTACATGATATAATGAGTATATCAAAAGGGCACTCGTATAATTTTGATCCAAACCACACAGGTAACGCTCCAAAATATCAATTCAATAATATGTATCCAGCCGCTGTTACGTATTAATATCTATTAGATGAAAAGCTTTTTTGTAATATCGTTTGTTCTTTTGGTTTTCGCAATGCTTTATACAAAGGAAGGATTCGCTGTACGTAGTTGTAGTAGTATAATGAATTGTAAAGATTGTAATGGGAATCAATATTGTCGTTGGAATAAAATATATACTAAATCTGGTAAATCTAAATCGGGCACATGTATAAATAATATGCCGTCGGATAATAAGCGGTCAGATAATAAATCATGTTAAATGATGTACGGAATATTTTATATGAAAATCATATATATTATTATGAGATTGAATATAAAAGAGTATAATATTAGTTTACATAAATGGCATTAACAGGTGATCAATCACGCGAAATATCAAGATTGTTGATTGATAAATACTTTCTAACCGTTCCATATCCATATACAAGACATCATATTGATTCATATGATCAATTTCTTCAACAAGATTTAATAAATATTATCCAGTCCAATAATCCAATTCTTATTCTGAAAGATCATATAAAAGATAATAAATACAAATACAAAGTCGAAATTTTTGTAGGAGGTGAAGACGGTAATCAGATTGAAATTGGAACTCCGACATTAAGTCTTCAAAATACGGATGAAGTTCGTATATTATATCCAAATGAGGCACGTCTAAGAAATCTTACATACAGTTCCACCGTGTATGCAAATATAATTGTTAAAATCGAATACAGAACGCCAACGGACGAAATCGTATATTTATCTCCTCCTGCAGAAACATTTCAAAAATGGCCACTTTTCAAGATTCCAATTATGCTTCACAGTCGTTATTGTATTTTAAATAACAAACCAAAAGAATTTTTAAGAGAAGTGGGAGAATGTCCTTACGATAATGGAGGTTATTTTATTGTAGACGGTTCAGAAAAGATACTTATCACTCGACAAGAACAGTCATTTAATACATTATATATATCACCTCAAAATGATCCAAAAGTGGAAATATATGCATCCATCGAATGTTTATCAGCAAAAACAAGACAAATAAAACGTATCTCATTTTCATTAATGCGATATGTCGAAAAATCAACCTCACATAATCAACACATAGAAGAAAAAAAAGCAGTAACTTCATTATCACAGCATGCAACAATTCAGGTATCATTGCCATTTGTGAGAAAGCCAATCCCACTATTTGTCCTTTTCCGTGCATTAGGGTTTCAATCCGACGAAGAGATCATTAAATTAATATTTCCAGATTTTGAGAGTTCAGAAGCAAAAGTTCTTTTATCCAAATTACATCCTTCCATCGTGGATGCATTTCCATTTCTAAATTCATACACATCTGTTCAGTATATTAAAACACTTACGAAAGGATTTAGTATTGCACATGTGCTTAATATAATTAAGAATCAACTATTTATTCATATGCCGAATGATTCGCATTCACAGGCACTATTTCTAGGAGATTGTGTCCGAAAAATATTGCGTGTGTCAGAGGGATATGATCAAAAAACGGATCGCGATGATACTCGAAATCAGCGTTGCTTAACAAGCGGGTTTTTAATACAAGAATTATTCAATAATTCGTATAAATTGTGGATAAAGGCGTCTGCATTATCCATCGATAAAGAGTATAACTATAATAAAAATAACTTATACAAAGACGAAAACTTTAAAAATATATTTCAAGCAAGCAATGATTCAAAAATATTCATGGGAGGGTTTTTAAATGACATGATTATGAAAGGATTTAAAGGTAAATGGGGCACGGGTCTGGGTGAAGACAAATCGGGAGTATTACAAGCTCTTTCTCGTCTGAGTTATACTGATTTTATGTCACATTGTCGCCGTGTGATTCTAGATTTTGACACAAGTATGAAATTAACTGGGCCGCGTAAATTACATACATCACAGTATGGATATTTTTGCACATCTGAAACACCTACTGGTGGATCCATTGGTATTGCAAAAAATCTTAGTATCATGACGGCAATTTCGACGACTTCTCAGACAGCTACCTTTTTTAAATGGCTAAAAACAACAGGAAATGTATACGAAAATGAAAATGTAACCGAGCAACAGAGAATATTATTTGTACCTGTATATGTCAATGGTGGAGCATTTGGATATACATCTAAACCCTATCTATTAACGAAAGTGCTGAAATTACTTAAGAGAAGCGGATGTTTACCTTATTCTACAAGCATAACATTCTCCATTCGCGATAGAAAAGTATATATATATATGGATGCAGGCCGACCATTAAGGCCGTTGATCTGGATAGAAAAAATGAATGTACCGTATAAAAAATTAAAAGAATATCCTACGTGGAGATATTTGGTAATGGGAACATTAAAAGTTCGTGAATCAGCGAATCTGGAGTCAACCGATTTTTTTGATCCATTGGATGGTAAATTGGAAAACTATCCAGACATGTTATTACCACATACTGGAGCAATTGAATATATAGATCCATATGAACAAAACGAATCATTTATTGCAAACAACGCGGTATATATTACTGCAGAAACAACCCATATGGAAGTGCATCCATCTACGATTATGAGTATGATGACATCATTGATACCGTTTGCCCCGCATAATCAGTCACCTCGTAATCAGTTATCATGTTCTCAATCAAAACAGGGTATTTCTATTTATGCTACCAATTGGAAAAACAGATTTGATAATACAGCGCATGTATTATGTTATGGTGAAATGCCATTGACGCGTACGATTTATAATAACTATTTGGGCGAAGGTAAAATGGCATATGGTATGAATTGTATTTTAGCAATTGCCTGTTGGACAGGATATAACCAGGAAGACGGTATAGTAATGAATGGCGACGCAGTAAAACGCGGTATGTTTCGTACAATGGCATATCGATCCTATGAAGCATATGAGAAAAACGACGAAAAGGCGAATGTGCAAGTCAGAATTGCAAATCCATCACAAATTGGAAAATGGAATGAGTTGAGACCTGGATTTGATTATTCGAAATTGGATAATGATGGTATTATTAAAGAGGGAGAATATGTGGACGAAACCACCGTAATTGTTGGGGCTTACATGATGAATACACTCGATGGATCCATGAAAGATGCATCTACTACACCGCAGGTATGGACAAGGGGTCGCGTTGAAAAAGTTGTAACCATGATAAATAATGTGGGGTTAAAACTCGTCAAAATACGAGTAACACAAGATAGAATACCCGAGCTGGGTGATAAGTTTTGTTTAACAGATGATCACGAGGTACTTACAGAAAATGGATGGATTAATATAAAACACATAAATAAAACCCATTCCGTTCTACAAAGAAATGCTGAAACAGGTAAAGGTGAATGGGTACATCCAACTGAAAATTTCAACTTTTACAACGATGATATATTATATGATTTTTCTTCAAAAAATAGAAAAATTGTAGTAACAAAAGAACATCGTTTATGGACAGATAAAGGATTTATAAAAGCACATGAAGCATACGAATCAGAAAATATTATAATGGGTGATGAAACCACAATGGAAACATTTACATCAAAATGTATTTATAATAGTGAATGTAATGTATATTGCATTTCTGTCCCATCTGAAGTATTTTTGGTAAGACATATTGGTAAAGAGCCACTGTGGACTGGTAACTCTAATCGCCATGGCCAGAAAGGTACGATCGGTGCATTGTTAAGAGGTCACGACATGCCAAGAACAGCATCTGGAATTGTCCCTGATATGATAATGAATCCGCATGCAATCCCATCGCGTATGACAATTGCGCAAAACTTAGAACAATTGTTAGGAAAAGCGGCAGCATTAAGTGGAGCGATTGGCGATGGAACAGCATTTATGAATGACGGATCACCAGAAGGAGAAATTGGAGCAATTTTGGATAAGCTAGGATTCGAGAAATATGGGAATGAGATTATGTATAATGGGGCAACAGGTGAACAAATCAAAGCGGTCATTTTTATAGGCCCTGTATATGGAATGCGTTTAAAACATATGGTAGAAGATAAATGGCAAGCGCGTGGAATTGGTCGTAAAGAAATTCGAACGCATCAGCCGACGGGTGGTCGTGGAGCACAAGGAGGTCTTAAAATCGGTGAGATGGATCGCGATGCAATTATTGCGCATGGAGGAATGTCATTTGTAAGGGAATCATTTATGGATCGTTCTGATGGAGCAAAAATTCCAATTTGTGTGGCTTGTGGTACATTTCCAATATATAATCCTAAACTTGATATTGCAATGTGTTCGCTATGTGACGGCCCTGTACGATATTTGGGTGATAATGTTAGTAATTTAGAAATATTGCCGCCATTAGGTCGTCCTAAGTCTAAAATTGTAGAAGTAGAAATGCCATATTCGATGAAACTCTTAACACAAGAACAAGAGACATATCTGAATATATCAATGCGTTATATAACTACAAGTGGTGTAACACGATTAAATGAATTGGAATTTTCAGGAAATTCTAGTGAGATTGTAAAAGAGTTACCGCGATTGATATTACCAGATATTGTTGCACCAGCTTATATTGAAGAAGTTCCAAAAGAGTTGTTAACAGCGGAACAACGGCGTTCAATGGCTGCATCCATTATGGCATTAACAGAAGAAGAAAAGCAAGCAAATGATATTATAATAGAACCGACATTAGATGTTGTACAAATGCCATTTCAAGGTGAAATAAATCCAGACCAGAATGGAATCATACCAGGAATCGTATCAGAGTTGAAGAGTCAACCGATCATATCAGGAATAATGTCACAAGTACAAGATATATCCGAGCAAGTACAAGAACAAGTACCACAATTTATACAAAACCAATTTCCACAACAAAATCAACAACAAAATCAACAAGTACAACAAAATCAACAAAATCAACAACAAAACCAAGTACAACAAGTACCACTACAAAATCAACAACAAAATCAAGTACAACAAAATCAACAAGTACCACTACAAAATCAACAACAAAATCAAGAACAGTTGGAAGGTGAAGGATTAATAAGAGGCGGATTTGTCCCTGGATCTGGACCAATGATAGCTGTAAGAACGGATAGAGACGCAATGATGCATGAAGGATTGATTGGAGGATTTAGGCCACGTCAAATAAGAAGGAATCAAACGGAATCTCCGCAAAAGTATAATTCAGACACGGTAATTAGTGTTACTAAATTGGAATAAAAAAATTTGACAATCTAAAATCTAGATATGTTAGGAAAAAAAATGAGTGATAACTTTGTATTAATTGATAATGTCTACCGCAGTCGCATGAATCTATTAGATATTCTTGAAGAAAGAGGATATAACGTAGAAAAATATAGAAAATTCTCCCCGGCTGAAGCAACTGCAGCAGTAACTGCATTACCAAGTCTAAGTTTTAAAGTGTATAACAAAGATAATAAATTATGTGACGTAAGATATGCAAATATCAGTAGACAAAAACTCGATAAATTCTTCGATGATATTGAAGATGATGAGTCTGAAAATACAGAAGTAATTATCATGATGATCGTACCAGTATCCGATGCACATCACATGGTTGCATTAAAACAATATATTAAATTAAAAGAATCAGGTGAAAAACGAAAACTTCGTGTGTCATTCTTTAGTATTGATACGCTTGTTGTAAATCCATTGAAACATGTACTTGTTCCAAAACACGAAATTTTACCACAAGAACAGCATGCCGAACTAATGCAATCCATGTATATTACGGCAAAGTCTAAGTTTCCAGAAATAAAATTTCACGTAGATCCAATTGCGAGATGTATTGGGGCAGTACCTGGTGATATTATAAAAATCATCCGCCCTAGTCCATCTGCAGGTGAATCTGTTATTTATCGCGTATGTGCTCCTTAGTGTAAAATAAACGTTGTATTTTTGTAGGGATAACCAGAATGGATTGGGCTAATAAAAGATCTGATTTTCAGTCAAGAATTGATATTCTTGCGCAACAGGATATAACGGGAATTGTCCAAGAATTAAAACTCAAAGTCGCAGAGTATATTGCACAAAAAACACAAATAAGTGCAGCAGGAGTTGCAACTGGAGCGGGTCAAACACCTGACATAACAAGTATTGTACAATTAAAGAAGACAATAGATGATATTAAAAATAGATATTTAGACCTAAATAATGATATAAATACATTTATCATTACAAAATCAAGAGACACGAATATATCTGGATTAGTGTCTCAAAATGGAGAGCTTCAAAAGCAAATACACAAATTAGAAAAAATTCAAACGGAAATGAATACTGATGTTGAATCCGCAATTGCACGAGATGATTTACTCCGGTCCAGAGATACAAATATATCACGGCATAAACTATTTATGTTAGATCGCCCATTACGTAAAGGATTGATTCCATATTTATGGGTATTAGGTATTCTATTTATTGGAGTCGGATTAATAATATTAAAATTCACATTTCCATTATTTACCTTCAAAAATACACTTTCATCTATATTCGGAATGATGGTATACTACGTTGGAAATAAAAGTGTCTTAGGTATATTATTAGTATCTGCTATTATCGTTATAATATTATTATCATCACAAATACCAGGATATATTTCTAAAAAATAAAAGATTATAATTAAAGATAGTAGAGGAATGTCTTGTTCATTAAATGCTACATCATTCACAGAGGATGATTTAATAAAAATATATCCAAACCAAGGATTATTACCGTCTCCATTGTTAAGTGATTCCGATAGAGAAAATGGCATGTTAAAACCAGATGCTGTAAAAACGATTATACAAAATCTTAAAAGTTCTGGTATAATTCCAGCATTAACATCAACAAATGCAGAAGCATTTTTTACGAATCAAAAAAATCTTCTCGAAAATATTAAATCCGAATATTGTTATTATTATTCTATGTATGCATATTGTTTACAAAAATTATTAAAGTCAATAAGCGATGGGTATTTAAATACAGCAAATTCAAATACGATTACAACCTATTTAAATCATACTCAGATGTTAAACAAGAAAATGAATGATTTAATACAAATCATAAACGGTGTGAGTGAAGAGATGTTACAATCAAGTAGTATTATGGCTACCGAAATTAAGAAATTTGATAATGAAGCCAGTCAATTAAAACTGAAACTTACTGAACAGAATAGGATAATTTCTTCGAGTGACGCAGTAACGAAATTAAACAAAGAAATGGTGAAATATACTGAGGAAAAAAACAGATATACGGAGAATTTATTAAAAACGTACAGTGTTTTAAATATAGTAGCACTAGGATTACTTATATACATATATAAATCGACGTAAAGTATTAATTTCTTAAGGCGATTTAGGAATGTCATTAGATCAACTTATAAATAATACAAAATTATATCAAGATATTGAATTGGCCACTGCCATTGGAGAATTAAAACAAAACCCACAGCAATTACAACAATTTTTACAATCACAGCAAGATAAAATATACGAGGATGTAACAAAACAAAAAGATGCAACATTTCAAAAAGTCTACGGTGATTTAACACGTATCACAAAAGCACAAGAATCGACTATATTGTATAATGTAAAAAATATGGAACTATCTAAATTACATACAAATATATACAATAGCCAAAGGAAGAATGCAGAATCTCTTACATACGATAAAGAGTTGGCAAATCGAAAATACGAGATGAACGAGTGGTCTGTAAATAACAAAAAGGATACATTATTTATATATTCCATGTTATTTATCATGCTTTCAGGATTTTTATTATTAATTGTTTTATGGAGAGCACAGATAATAAATTCAGCATTATGTGTAAGATTAGGAACACCATTGCTTGTTATTTTTACATTTACGATTGTATATAGATCACAGCGTACAAAATATTTCAGAGATAAACGGTACTGGAATCGTCAAACATTTGGTAAATTTGGAGAAATACCGATGCCGTTATGTGCTGTTCCTATCGATCAGATGACAAATGGAATGAATTCAGTAAATAATTCAATAAACAATGATATATCTACAGTTAACGCAAATATAATGAATGAAATGAATAGCCCGTCTGAAATGAGTTCCGCATAATAATATAAATAAGTAGTAATGAGATCTCCGCTAGAAGGATTTGAAGATATAGATAAAACATATGAAGACAACATTGGCATAATTAAGCGTGATATTGATACATTACATGCATCTGTTACAAATTCATTATTGACAGCAGATGCAGTGTATGGTAAAGCTGGATCAACCAATATTTCCCAGCAAGTGAAAGATAAAAACAGTGAATTAAAAGAAAAAAAGGAAAAGCTTACATTAAGTATTAAAAGAAAAGATGCTACGATTGAGAGATCGAATCGAGATTTTTCAGATGTAAAAAATACATTACCAGAAATCCATAAGAAACAAATTCTGAATGTTCTGGATGATTATACAATTGCCTTTTTAATGTTTGCATATTTTTTTATGTTATTGTCGATCATGTATGTATACGTATATGTATCTGAACAAAAAATTAAAGCACTTCTAAAGAGTATCGGAGCTGGTGTATTCATTACATGTGTTATATGGATGTTAATATATTATTTTATGTAGCTTTATCATATTCTTCAATATCAGCATCATCTTCAAATAGTCTTAGCTGTTTGAATGTTTTCTTATCAGAAGGTTCACCGCATTTATCAGATAGGCGTTTATATAATTCCGCTTGAGATAGTTTTTTACCAACGCCTCCACCAATCGATTCGTACCAATTTTTATAGATGCGAAATATATCTTTGATGGTTGCTTCATATCCTCCTCGTTTTATTTCTCGAATACGAGAATTCATAAATTTAGCGACAGAATCAAATGATTCCTGATATTTATTTGATTCTTGCGTTACAACCGACGGAACGGCTCCTAACCCTTTTGGCAAATATTCCGTTTTATATATATATACAAGGCGTGACATAAATAAGGTTCGCCATTCTTTTAGTTTTAAATCCAATTGATTATCTCTAGGATAAATATGCATTTTAGGATTGGCATCTTCTACATTCGGATCAATAAACTTGGATTCAAATGGGACAGCACGAACGCGACGCCAAGTACCTCGGTCCATCGTATTAATTGCAGGAAATGCATTGCATAACATAAATATTTTACCTGTAATTTTGAACTTCGTCTGGTCTTCAAAGAGTCCGCGTGCTTCTACATCATCTTCACCAGTAAATTGCTTCATTCGCGAAGTATTTAGCGGTTCTTTATCATCAGGTTCGGCCATATAAATAAATCGTTTATTACGAATGGCCATAATATCAGGATTGGCTGCACCTGCATCAGGTCGCTTACGAGTCAACGCGGTAGATTGTAGAGAGGATGCATAATCTCCTAACGCCATCGACATCAAATCAACGAGTTTCGATTTACCATTACCTCCAACACCGATCCATGTCTCATAGGTTTGTTCTTTATTTGCACCTTCAAGACATGACGCCAGTTTACGCCACATATATTTGCGCAACTCAGGATTAGGGAATACTTTCTCCATAAAGTCATCAATTTCAGCATTTGTTTTAGACTGTGATAAATCATTTGGATTATATTCGATATATTCAATGGGGTCACAATTTTTAGTGACGTATCGTCCAGCCATAAATGTTATAAAGTCGGTTGGTTCTGCTTTGCGAAAATTAACATAATATTCTGAAGTATCATTTGTAGCATGTAGATCAATGACTCCATTTGTAAATCCGATCAGATATTCATTCGAATTCAATTTATTTGCAAAGTCTTCTTCGTAGAATAAACCAATACAGTCTTTCATAACGGAATCTTTAAAGCCAGATGTATAAAGGCATTGTTCTATTTTAGTCATTTTTTTCATACGTGAATCAATAAAGGCTTGGTCAGTATTATTAGTGTGTAATCTATCTCGTATTGTTCTGCGAGATTCCATAATAACTTCCGCAACTTCGGTCGTCATTTTATTTCGAAGTTCAATGCCTTGATGCAGTTTTTTCCAGCAATTTCCTGTAAATTCATACCAATCTACTTTTTTGGAATCAACTGCTGCACAATAATTATTTTCATACATACGTTTCATAAGTCTGGCAATGTGTGTATGAGTCGCATCCACTTCACGTTCTACAAAATCTACAAAACTATTATTCATAATTTTGCGATATTTTTTAGGATTATCTTGTTTTGCCCACATATGAAGGGAGCGAATCGTAAACTGTTTGTCGCGTTTTGACCAGCCACGATTCCAATCACGAAGAAGAGTTGCTGTATTGTTTTCACTGGCTTTCGCCGATTTATTACTAAACTCTAGAAATGTATGAAACATATCCTCAGATGGATCAATGTTATGAAGACACCATCCAACTTCAATCCAAGATTGGTATCCAGAGGCACGTTCTGCGGAAAGACATTCTAATGCAAGAAGTTTGGCCGTTGCGATTTTATCTTTTTCGAGTTGTTCATATACATTGGACGATGTTACCACAATAACCTCTTTGGGTTCTTCTATGTGTGAAATTCTCTTTCCAGCGTAATTTCCAGTACAATAGTCTAGCCGAGATTTCCATTCGTCTTGTGTTTCAGGAATACATTCAATTGTTTCATATGTAAGATTGTATCGGATAGATAACAGTTCCATAAGTTGTCGCGGCGTATATTGATTCTTTTCTTCCGAAAAAGCACCATTATAAACATAGACCGATTCTAAATGATATGCAGGAATATCAGGCTTTGATTCACCATAGAAGAACCATCCGTTCTTTTTAACAATCGCTTCATCGAATATATCTTTTTCTGAATTTATATATCCAGTATCTTTGAATGCATTTGTTAAATTACAAAATTCAATAGAGCGATTACGAAGTACTTGTTGATGTTCCGAATTAAGAATAATATCAGGGCACTGTATATGTACACCGTCTTTAATGGAGCGATTTGCAGCTTTTTTATCTTCATAAGGCGAAGGACGTAAGGTAATAAAGAATCGTAGCGGTTTATTTATTACGTAGAAATGTGTTAAATTCTCAACGTAATTACGAATGAATGCATGAATATTAGATAAATCAAATTGACGCTGAATAGCTTGTTCAGGTGGATATTTAAAGTCAAGATCGATTAAAATGGGAGAATAAAGATCATTTTTACGCTGTTCAATAAGATTAAGAGGACGTCTTCGCTCTTCAAATAAATAGTCATGGAGTAGGTCAAGGAAATTGGTGTAATCTTCATCTTTCACCATAAATTTACCTTTCATTGTTCCCATACCCGTAAAGGAAATATCACCTTTTTCTAAAATTCGACGAGAATCTAAGAAAACCCCTAAAGGAGTTTCAAGGAAGTTATCAGGCATTGTACGACTCATCGCTACTTTTTTAGACATGTCAATTTTTATTTATTAAAAACATCACAAAAAATATTGAATAAAAATTTGAAAATTAAAATTCAGTTTTACAAATAAGAAAAAAATGAAGGATAGCGATTTCTGCCCAACGTGTAAATATTACTTATATCTTGACCAAGTTGGTCCAAGTGCATTACTTCCTCCAGAAGCTGGTCCTATACCACGTGATCCTGAACAAGTTTATACAGGTGGTGAGACACTCCGACATATTTGTCGTAATTGCGGGTATCAAGCAGAAGATAAAAAGGGTGGTTTAATTTTGGAGATTAATCTAAAAGAAAAAATATCAGAAGGTTACAAAATTTTGATGAACGAATTTACAAAACATGATCCAACTCTTCCACATGTTAATACAATTAAGTGCCCAAATTCATTATGTGATACAAATACATCAAATAAACAAAAAGATGTTATTTATCTAAAGTATGATGCAGTAAATATGAAATTCCTTTATATTTGTAATAATTGTGATACACAGTGGAGATCCAAAACATAAGATCTAAAACATAATTTATCTACCTGTCCATACCTTTATAATTGGATATTTACTGTAATCTTTTGTCAAATAATCTACAAATGTAGTACCCCATTCAATATAAGCATGTATATCTCCAAATTGAGATTCACCCATTTTAGTATTATTATATGATATAAGAGCTATTATTCTTTCCATTGTTTGTCTATCTGCCCTAGTTTTTATTTTTGGCAATATATTAAATAATTTATGTTTATTATGAAGTGTATTAAGAAAATCCCATTTTATGACAGACATGCATCCAAAACAACCTTTCCATATTTTATTTTGTATTTCATATATTTCGGAATGATAATCTAAATTTTTAGATAATTCAGAAATTTCATTTAAAATTGTTTCACTAGTCCAATGTTCAAATGACCATAAAAATCTAATAGCGTCTGTATTAAAATCTATTTTTGACTGTATAAAAACACTATCATGTATAATAACGGCAGTATCAAATGGTTTTAGTTTATGAAAATAATAATAAGGAAGTATTTCACCAGCCCCTTTATGTTCTTTATCATATATGACAGTACAATTTGTAAGTTTTATATTTTCATTTAAAAAATCAGATCCATCATCGATTATGATAATAGGATTGTCATAGAATTTACGAATGCATGTATAACATTCTTTCCAGTAAAGATCTGTTATTTTACTATTTACATGACGAATAATTATAAATCCTAGCATTATTATGTACCATATAATAAACGTTTAAGCCAGTCTTTCGTATTTTTTAACAACATCAAAAATGATTTGTTTTGCTTCGGATAATCCATTCGGAATAATGAAATCTTCTGAGCCATCAGGACCAGGATCCCATTTTAAACAAAATTGTTCCAAAATTTCTTTTTCAATTAAACCTACATCATTTACATGACACTGTAAAATTAAATAAATCTCAGAACCTTTTGTATATTTATGAAGTCTTGTGATACGAGTATCGGGGCATTGAGATGTGCGACCAACTTTATATATTTGTCTATTAAGTGATTTAAATTCTCTTGTTCGAACTAAATATATATAACCGTGTTTTTCTTCTGTGTCATATGCCATGCCTTTCATAATACGACGGCGCTGACCTTGTTGCACTGCAACAGTTATCTGTTTTCTTTCCTCTGATTCGCTCATCCTTTTCTATAATTCTAAAAAGTAGCATCATATTTTTACACAGTTTAAAAAACAAATACGATATAAAAAATATGAAGACTGTCCACTTTTTAGTTCAAGGCAAATTTGGAGACAATCTTTTTCAGTATTTTGCAGCAGAGATCATTAAAAAGATATATGGATATGATGAAGTAAAACCTACATTTCAGATAAATCTAGAGTTTAATACAGTAATCGAAGACGACAAATTTAAAAGAATTATTGATTCATATATGAACGGACATACGTATGAATTGAATACATCAAAGGATATTCTAATGATGGGATTTTTCCAGCGCTCTGAGATTTTTCTGTTTGAACGTGATTATATTAGATCTCTTTTTAATGAAGAAAATATGAATAATATAAGTAATCGTATTAAAATCGGAAATATTGTAAAATATCAACCAAAACGCACGATTCGACCACAAGAAAATGATTTAGTATTGCATGTTCAATTAGAAGATTTTATGGATAATAAATCACAAATATATAGTCCAGACGATTTAAAGAATATCATAAAGGATATTCCACATAACACATTATATATTGTGTGTTCTGAGCCAAAAGCTGACTGGGAAAAAGAGTATCTGGAAAATTTCAATGATTTAAATCCAATATTGATATCAGGAATATTAGGAGACGATTTTGATTTCCTGTTAAAAGCTAAAAAACTTATTACATCGGCATCTACTATGTCATGGATGGCAGCACTATTGGGAAATGCAGAAACACATATTCCATACAATACATATTACGGGGGATACGAAGGTAATGGTCAGAGCCTGGCAATATGTAGCGATTCCTCTAAAATATACAATATTACATATTGGTTTCCTAAAAATTACACGATTCAAACCAAATGATCAAATCAGAGTACCTCAAATAGCAGTATTTCCAATTGCTTGTATTAAATCCTTATATGCAGGAGATGATTCAAACTTTTTAGGTTCCGCTAACATATATGCTGTAATTTCTCTAGGATGTTCAAAAGCGACTTCATCTAAATTAGAAAAATAATCTGATACATCTTCAGGAATTCTTGTTAGATGGTATCCTTTTGTTGGGTTATAAAACCATATGGAAACCATATTCATGGTAGGAGCCATAATATCTTTAAAGATAGGTACAGGGACCCACGTATCTTTAAATATCCATAAAGGGCAATCAATTGTATCAGGATTGTATCTGCGATTCTCTTCGAATTTATCAGGTAAGGTTCCATTCCATAATGTCCATCCAAGTAGTTTAAATATTTGTTCCCAATATGAGTAGAAATTTCTTTGATGAATATGCCATAATTCATGAATCAATGTAGATTCGGAAAAAGAAATATTCGGATAACAAATCATATTGGGCCTTGTATGGGGCATTCCTCCATCTGCCGTTGGCATTAAGTGCACGACATTAATTTCTCCTAATTCTAATTGCAGTTTTTGGGGTAATCTAACATTATTAATAAAAGTTTGGAATGAATTTGCATCTAATAATGACATTGAATTTGCAGAATAATTCAGATTTTGTCTTGCAATTGAATTTGATTTACTATCTGCACATTCTTCTAAATAAAAATCCTGTTTTTCGGCAATATGTAGAAGATCTTGCGCTTTCTTTTTATCTTGGATTACATTTAATTTTAATTTGGTTTCTATATTTCCCATCTTATTATAATATATAAATTATACTTGTTCTTTAATCTTCTTTTTCGCGGCCGTTGCAGCCAAACGTTCATTCTTTTTAATATTACTTACAATGAATGAATCTAGTAAATAACTACTAATTGGTTTCTGTATCATTTTACTAGTTACTGTAACACGATTTTTAGGGGCATTCGATATAGATTTAGTAATTACCGCATTACCTCCAAACATATTAAATATTGCATTGTGTCGACTAGATGTCTCAAACTTCTTTAAACAATCACTAAATAGAAGTTCTGCAGCAACATTTTCACGAAATGCAAGCCATGCACCCAATTCTTTAGGGCATTTTGCCAGCATAGATGGGATAAATCCAGGAACTCTTTCAAGTAATATACCAAATGCCTGTGAAATTGGATTTTGTAGCTGATGCTCAATATAATGTTTATAATCGGGCACTAATTTATTCTCTTTTACGAATAAAGGTGTTTCAATTCTATCACCTTGTAACTTTGAAGTCTCTTGCCCAGGTTTTGTAATATAAACATATCCGATTCTTTCACCTGATGCGGGTGCATTACCAGGATCTCTTTGAGCCATTCGATCAGCTAAGACTTTGTGTGCGATACTCAATGGATTTGCATAATCGGCTCTTAATGATTTTGTCACCGTTAGTTGTCCTAGGTTCACTTTACCTTCAACGAGCTCTAAACATTTCTCTTTTACAAATTGAAATGCACCTTCCACGTCTCTCTTATCTAAGAGCATTTTCATGGCTCCACCGAAAATCGTTTTAACGATGGGAGCATTATCACGCCGTTTTAGTGCAATCCCCATGTATTTGTGAACGTAATCGTCAGCATTATTTTCATACATATTTCCAGCATACCTCTTTTTAGAGAATAGTAGCATTGGATCAAATGCCTTGTCAAACTCAAAATCGTGTGGTGCAGCGAGTACTTTCGTAATAAATGCACCCGCTTCATCTGTTAAGTCAATAGTTGCCTGACGGGCTTCTCGGCCTTTCAATCGTTCACCGTTGGAATCGCGTGGATTGAACTCTACAAAGAGCGAGTCTGTGTTGTGAACGATTAGTGCTCCAGGTCCAACTCCAAAATGATGATTTTCTGTTTCTAAATCATATACATATACATCACCTGGATGTGGAAGTTCTCTTAATTTCTTAATAGCAATTCTATTTTTACGTTGAATCATTTTTGTCATTGTATATCTAAATGTATTTTCCTTTGTTGCTCTTTCATTTATTGAAACATTATATCCTAGACGTCTAGCAATAATATACATACCTGTTCCAATTTCTTTACCTTTTTGATCAAAACGAATATAACCATTATCATCTTTATCTCCGTCGCCTGAATAAAATCCATTCCAAAATGCTTGAATTATATTAGTAGGAGAATTAAGAATTATGTTTGGAATTTTCTTTTCACGATGTTCGTTATAAAATAATTTTCTATAATATTTAGCAGGTGTAATTATATCACCAACTGGTACTAATTTAAATACTCCTGAGCTTTCAATTGTATCTAAAATTTTAGTTTTAAATGGACATTTATTCATAGCAGTTACAAGAAGTCCAATATCAGATTTATTAATAGCCCATGTAGCTTTATTTCCAGATTTGCATTCATATACATCAGATGAACCATCTGCTACAAATAATCCCATAACAAATGCTTCATCTTCATTAATATGTTCTACATTTAATTTGAATTCTTTATATATATCATCATTATGAAGTAATTCTGTTCCAATTTTTACATCTATTGGTTTTACTACAGTTGAATCTTTTAATATTAAACTGTGATCTTCTGTAACATCTACTATACCTGTATGTGTATTAATTCTAAATAATTTCTTATCATAGTGTAATTTATGACGAATTAATCTATTAATTTTTGTAAATCCTCTCTCAGTCCATACATGGGTATTAGTTATATCAATACATTCTTTTGTATTATAAACATCCCATACACGTTCTGAATATAGTTCATCGATTCTTTTAATATAAATATCACCAGTATCATCTTTTAATATAACAGGAGTATCACCTGTAACGGAATCTCCATATACAACTTTAGCCATACATCTCGCATCACATCGAGAATCGGCCCCAGGCCCATAAAATTTCTCAATCGCATCTTTTGCAAAGAGAATCTGTTTCCTACCATATGCAGTAACGGATGCAGCAAGAGCTTGTAGGCGAATCTTGAAAGTTCCAGAACCTAACTGACCATAAAGTGAATTGCCAGTTATTTTATAGGCCAATTGTTCCGCATCAAGAAGAGCATATCTTTCAGGATCTTTTTCACTTTTCATTTCTTTCTTTTTTGCATCGCGGGCTTGTAGTAACCAAGTAGTAATTTGCGGTAAAGTGGATTTTGTTCCATCAAGAGGTTGTGCATATCGACAGATTCTTCGACCACATTTGATTTTAACAGGATGTTTCCGTTTGTCATCTGGATCGGGGCGTAAAATGTCAAATTCAATATCGGTATACGCATATCCTTCACATTCATCATACTCTTCGGATCCCCACACATGTGCAATGAGATTCCCATCATATTTGAAATCCTTAATCCAAAGGAGAGAGTCGTGACTAATATTTTCACTTACAATAGAGGAAGGATACAAAGAAGCAAAGTCGCAAACACCTATAGGACTATCTGAGTAGAATCCAGGCTCAGGATCTAATACAATGGCACCTTCATAAGTATCCTCATTTTGTGTAGGTGTAGGGAGAACAGGAATTAAGATATTACGTTCTTTACAGGCTTTAAAGATGAGAGATTCAATTTTGATACCTTGGCCACGAGTAAAGATATAACTAATAGGCACAGAGCATACATTGGCCATAGACATTGAGTTGTTAAATGTTTCCAGTTTCTTGTATAATTCCAATACTAGATCGCAGTCTTGCAAACAATATTTACCTACAATGGCACGGCCTTTGGAGGATTCGCGATGCAAACGGAAAATATCTTGAGGACTTACATCATCTTTTACGATAACCCATTTTGTGGCATCTTCTATTTCATCTACTTCACAATGAAACGTAATAGTATTACCTTCTACCGATTCAACGATTAGTTTTTCGGACACGGATTCACCTGTATCATCGAGTAATGTAATCGCACGACCAGGTTTAACATCTTTAATTGCACCAGCTACTTCCAAATGCAATTTCCCATCTTTATAGGTGAATTTTTTAATTTTACCAGACATAAAATGTTTTGTCACCTCATCAAGTTTATAGGATGGCAATGTATTGTTGCGTTTTATATAATGATATAAATCAATCTGTAAACGGCCATGAACGGACCATATATACATACGATTGTCTCCCATCGCAGAAGAACTTAGGAATTTTTCTTCTAATTTCATTTCGCCTGATAGTTCAAATAATCGGGTAAATTGATGAATAGGAGAATTTGCGGTAATGAGATTAAGTTCTTCGCATCGATGCCATAAATAGGACTCATCAAAACCAAATATGTTATAACCAATTAATATATCTGGATTTTGCAGAATCATCCATTCAAACCATGCCAGTATCATTTCTTTTTCGGTTTTATAAGAATGAACCACTATTTCAGGAATTGGATCACAATCTGGAAATACAAATAAGTGGCGTTCCAAATTCCCTCTTGAAAGCGTAGTTCCAATCTGAATAACGGGATCTCCAATAAGTTTTACACTTTTTATTTTATCTAGAATTTGTTCTAAATCAACTGGATTACTAAGTGCGTCATTGATAATGTTTTCACATTCAATTAGTTTTGTGTGAATCTCTTTTAGAGACTTTTTAAGAGTACAATAAATAGGAGTCATTCCTTTAGGAAGCGTTTCAGCAGGATGATCCGTTGACAAACTATTAATAATTAAATCAATTGCATGAGACCCATTCTTTGCCAAGCTACTAACTTCTTTTGCCGCTTTTTTCCAAGAACGTTTTGCCAAAGGAAAATCACCTGTCATGGAGAAACATTCTATATCCCACGAGGCGGTTAGAAACGGAGCAGTTAGACCCTCTGTAGGAATAACATCGGTATAATCACATTCAATCGTATCTGAAATTTTACAATTTTTAATAAGTACCCATCCACATGGTTGAATATTTTGAGTATGAATAAATCGAAGCATCGGATCAATGTTGGCTTCAAATAATTCCAATTTCATACCGAGATTGCGTTTTGTCGAGGGATTTAAATTTTCATCAAGGAATAAGTTACGAATGGTTCGAAATAGAGATAAAGATGGTACTGTAATTTGCAAGAATGGATAAAATGTATTTGCAGTGAATCCATAAAATATTTTTTTATTGATTCGTTTTATATCTAGTTTGTCCATAGGTATACCTTGAGATTTAATATATTGTTTAATGGTATCTGTTGCATTTATTGCATTTGCTGGCAATCGGATATATAATGATGGGTGAAATCCTGTCACATCGCATCGAATTGATTTACCTGTTTCATCCGTTCCGAAAAGATGGATAACAAATTCTTTGTCATGGTATGTATTTGGTTTTTTTCTTTTGTTGGATTTAAATTCTTCGTCTGAATCTGAATTTGATTCATATGTGATTTCGCGGACATCCTCTGTTTCGGATTCAATACACATATCACGAGATTGGATATCAAGCACATGGAATTTGTAATTAGTCATGTTTTTAAACTAATTATAAAATTTATGAGGGATCAAATTTTTTAATGTTTCGAATGTTTCTTTTTAGAATATTTTTTCATAATCTTAGACTTCATTAGTACATTCATAGGGGCAAGATGATATGCATTTTTTGACATAGAACTCATAAGACTTTCACGACTTACACGACTTTTGCCACGACTTCCACCAATAATCTGGTTAGATTTTTCAGAATAAGATGGAGGAGGTTCAACTGGTGTAAGAGGTTCATTTTCATTATATTCTATTTGTGATATAGGTCTAATTGACATTATATCATCTGCTGTCTTTTCATCTTGTGACATACTTCGTCTTATACTTCGTTTTACACTTGGTTTTACACTTCGTCTTATACTTCGTTTTACACTTGGTTTTACATTTTGTTCAGGAATATATTTAGATACAACAGAATTACCTGGATATGAATTAACTAGCCCTTTTTCTTCTAATCCAATATTTTCTAAGCTATATGTCATTTTATTCTGTGAATTTATTGCATTCTTTGCATTATTCGCAATATTCCCTGTATTTATCATAAGTGAACTAAGTTTTGCAGGATTAATTGGCTCAATTGGAAAAACAGGTCCTTTTGCATTCACTGCAATAATACTTGGATAACCTTCTACTGTTATTGGATTACCTGAATTCATCCTTGTATTAACTTCTGAAAGCATCGTTTCATTAATTTTGGCACATTCAACGGTATTATTAGGATTTCGTGCAGCATTATCAAAATGAGGCATTAATGTATGACAATGGCCGCACCAATCTGCATACACCATTACAAATGTAAGTGGTTTTTTAGTTAATACTTTTAAAAAATTAGATATATCCATTTCTGAACGCACATCTACAGGACTTTTCTTTTTTATAGTTCTCCGACCAGTTTTACGTTTTGGTTTTGTAGGCATTCTACTTTTGGTGTTTAATTAAATGTATAGAAGAGATAGGAGTTCGAATGGATAATTCAAACATATTAATCTTAATGGCAGCATTAATAGTTGTATACACTATATTTTATTTTAGTCAACGTAAATATTTTGAAAATTTTAAAGATGGCAGATTTAATGAAGATGGTAGCCCAAAGACACAATTAAACGATGTATTGTATGCACCGGACAAACCATATTTGATTCGTTCATATGATTCATTTTATCCAGAGAAATCATCCAATCCATCCAATGCAAGAAATCCATTTGTAAATGAATCCGTAGACAATTATGATGCATCCAATGTATTTCAAAATCAAGGATCAAAAGAAGCATCAAAGGAACAAATAAGTGATGCTATGACCCGGTATCCATTAGATTGGTCAGTACAAGGGCAAAATTCACAATACTTTCAAGATAATCAGATAGAATACGAAAGTAAACTCAAATTCCCAAAAGAACCGCAAGATGAGATTCTACCAGATATTGGATCAATGGATGCCGAAGAAAGAAAGATTCTACAAACGTATGTACCTGAATCAAGTAAGGGATTATTGCAATATTCGGTGGACGATGTCAAAACACTTCTTGAGAAGTTATATTTAAAGAAAGGTCTCATTCCTGTGGTTGAAAAATCAAAACAGGGCACAAATGTATGGGAAATTGTAGAATTAAAAGAGAAGAATCCTCATATTGTATGGGAAGATGACGTTCAAAATGAAATTCAGAGTCAAATTATGAAACAACGTGGGGAATCGAATATTGATGTTCCATATACTGTGTCCGATGTAGCAAGTGGATTAGATCCATTTCAATCTCGAAATAAATATAATTAAGTAACTTAAATAAAATATAAATATAAAGGTAGATGGGCGGCTATTTATCAACAGAGGTAAAACCATTTACAGAAATTGTTCCAGAAACTGTCACAGAAACTGTTAAACCTACAGAAGAATCGAAAGACCCAGTGACTCTTGTAGACCCTATAGATCCAGTGACTCTTGTAGACCCAGTGAATACTGTTAAACCAGTAGAACAAATAGAACCCGTCGAACCAGTCAAACCCGTCGAACCCGTCGAACCAGTCAAACCCGTCGAACCAGTCAAAGAAGAACCAGTCACACAATTTGCAAATGAATTAACAAATGAAATGAACAAAATTGAAGTTGCTCCAGTAGAAGTTTATCCACATTCCGATGTTATAAAGAAAAAGAGGAAAAAGAAGGCAAAAAAAGAATTTAAATTAGAAATGTGTTCATGTGGCACATGTGGATTTTGTAAAAATACTAAATCAAAAATAAAAGAACTTAAACTAGATTAAACTAAAAATGTAGTAATGTTTCTCGATACACGTGAATCAGATCTAATTAAGATTATTGAAGATGCAAATATAAAACAACTTCCAGTTGCTGATATTTGGATTGGTGAAGGACAATTAATTATTGAGCGTAAATCGATTAAAGATTTAGAGGCATCTATTTTGGACGGCAGATACAGGGAACAGCGTGGCAGAATCTTAGCATATTGTCAAGAAAACAAGGCCCAGCCGATGTATATTTTAGAAGGATCACTTGATTCAAGTACAGGGCGTTTACAAAAAAAGGCGATCATAAAGTTTATCAATCGTCTTATTTTTCATTATCAGATCCCTGTTATGCAAACAAGCAGTGTTCAAGAAACAGCTGAATTGATTCTGTCATTGGAAGAGCAATGGAAAAACGATCCTAAGAGTCTACAACGGACAACCGAATTGGTAAAAGTAACAGATGGAATTCATATTCAAAAGAAGGCAAATGCAGGAGATTCGAAACAATTTGGAATTTGTTGTTTAGCACAGTGTCCTGGTGTATCTGTAAAAATGGCAGAAGCCTTGATCCAAGCGTTTGGTTCATTAAAAGGTGTTATGGGAGCTCCAGTGAAAGAAATAGAGGAATTAAAAGTGGGTACAAGAAAAATAGGCCCAGTGGTTTCGAAACGTTTGAATGATATTTTGAATCAATGATTTAAATCAGTATAAATCGATCTCGATTGATATTTCCATTACATTCATATATATCACAAATGTATTTTTCTTCATGAACAATACACTTACATGTTCTTTGTTTTTTACAATGTGTATCATTATAACATATTTTTCTTTTTTGCGTTAATTCAATTATTTTCATTATTTTCATTACATTATGTAAATCGTCTACCGCTTTTCTTTTGGAATTTCTTTTAGGATATCTTTTTATATTTAAATCATCTACCGCTTTTCTTTTGCGCAAATCCATTTAATATTTAATAATCTAGATTAAAAAATTCAAATTTTAAGCTCATCTTTATATAAATTTAAAATTTCCTTCACTCCAATGGAATTTTAAAAAGAATAATAATCCAAATATGGTATCAATGAATAGAACAACCCATGCATTTTTATTACCAGTTATAGCTAAATATGAAAATAATGCCCATAATGATGCATGAAAAGGGCGTAGATTTTTCCACCATATTTTACCACCTAATACTTCTGGACCCGTATCTCTTTTTCCAATAAAAATAATATACAACCATCCAATAACAAAAATGAATGCAATAATTCCTAATAATTTTAATAATAAACCTGAGGCAAATGCACTAACAACTGTTAAAAGAAGACGAGTTCCAATACATCCAAATAGGAATAAAAGAAATCTCTTCTGTATACTGTTCATTTATTATTAGCGTTTAAAATATTTTCCCTCAATATATTTCCCAGTAAAACCTACCGTTTAAAATATTCAGGGACTGATTTTGGATAAACAACTTGATTTTGGGGATTTGTCATATTTTGCAGAAAACTAATTGGAGGTACATAATCACCAGCAGAAGGTGGAGGTGGACCTGCAGTAGGATTAGACAGTTTAAGTTGGTCCATTGATCGCGGATATCCTGTCGGTTTTGTATAAGACCCTTGGAATGTCCCAGGTGTTTGTTTCACAATTTTCCGCTGGCCTTTCCTAGGAGCAATTAGGCGCGAAGCTTCCTTTTCTTTTCTTTCAAGTTCCACACGATTCGAAGATTCAAGCATTGCTTTCATGATAGGTGATTGTTCGACCAGATATGATTTTTCGTGATGTAGCCAGGAAATGTAAAGCATATTGGGAGAAGAATATCGAACTTCATAGTTTGCATTGCGAAGCTGGTATATGAGATAAACAACACAATCTTCAATGTCCAATTTAGGTAATCCTAGAATAAAAGGAGGGACAGTATAAAGAACATAACATTGTGAATTTGGTAATTTACTGATGGTACGAACACGATTGTATATTTGTTCGAGTATTTTATTGTATGCACGTAATCTCCCAGCATCTTTTGTTCGTCTTTTATCATATAGGTCAGTTGGATTTAATTGAGGAGTATCCATTTACTGTTATTCACAAATTACTTTTTATAAACGTTTCACAAATGCGATTATAAATTACAATCAATAATTTAATAATGAATCAGAAATGATACCCTATAGGATATATATCTCTGGTGGAGGACTATGTGGTATAGCACACGTAAGTGCATTAATGGAGTTGTCTAAACATATCCCATTAAAGTCCGTAAAAGAATGGATGGGTGTATCGGCAGGTTCTTTATTGGCAATGTGTATATGTATCGGATATACACTGGATGAATTATATGAGTTGTGTATTAATTTTGACTTTAGTCATATTAAAGATTATGATTCTGTCCCGGGATGCTTATTACATTTGGGAATAGATACAGGAGATCGTCTGCAAAAGTTAATAGAAGCATGTATACATGTAAAAGGTTTATCATCTGATTTGTCTTTTAAACAATGCTATGAATTGTTTGGATTATCATTAAAAATAGTCGCTACTGATTTAAATGATGCAACGTATATTGTATTTTCTCCAGTCGATACTCCAGATTACAAGATATGTGATGCAGTAAGGGCATCCATGTCATTGCCATATTATTATCAGCCATTCATATGTCCTGTAACGAATCATTTTTTGGCGGATGGTGGTGTAATAAGTAATTATCCATTATCTATAATACCAAAAGAGGATCATATTAGAACATTAAGTATCTTAATAAGAACATCTGTTAATAAAGTGGACGATATCATGAATTTGAGTATTGATGAATTAGTAACACGGCCATTACGTATATTATTGATGGAAAAGGGTAATCTTGAATTAAAATTGTATTCTTTAAATTGTATTCAAATCCAATTGGGTAATATAAATATAATGGATTTTTCATTGGATGAAAACACAAAACAAAATATTATGTCAAAAGGAAAAGAATCCGTTATTGATTATTTTAAGAAAATTAAGATAAAACGGCGTAATTCAATTTAAATTTAAAAAAGTAAGTATGCTATCGTATGTTCTTTCACCCGGATACTCCTGAATATCTTCCTTATCCTTAATAAAAATAGTAGGAAATCCCTTACATTTTAATAAGTCAACTTCAGATTTATCTTTATCCGCATCTAATATTTTAACAGTAGCTTGTGTACCATCTTGTAAGGTTATCGGAGAAGATTTCAAAAGCTTTTGGAATTCAGGTTCTGCTTTTTTACAATGCCCACACCAATCGGCTTTGCAGATTATAACAGATTTAGAACTTTCAAAGCCTTCCTTAAAAAGATTAGGATTATGCTGTATTCTTAGTACAACTAAAATAATTAATAACACACACATAATTATTATATAAGACATTTTTCTATACTATTAGTATATAAAAAATTGAATATAATAAATTACTATAAAAGGTTATGTTTCATTGGAGTCCATTAGAAGATATACAAGTATGGGAACCTACATTTGGATGGAATAATATATTCTCGGAGCAAGATAAAATTCAATGTGTAACTCTCTTCTTCTTCTTTAAAAAGAAGGGAATAAAAGACAGTATTGCAGAGATATTATCACATATGATATTATTTAAACAAAAATATCATATAAAATATTCAGATGAGCAAGAAGATCAAATTAGATTATTCACTAGGCAATAACATTAATCCGAGCATTGTTAAAAAGAATAATAGTGTGCTAATAAGTATACTCGTGGTAGTTGGAGCACCTGCATGAATAAAAGTTACATAATTTCCAAAAAATCGTTGAAAAATAAAAGACGTCTCGGGATTCGCAAACAAGAAGAATACAACTGCACTATAAAAACTATATTTTGCTTTTAATAAGATACGATTATACGTAAAAGAATCAGCCATGTCTACTTATATATAAGTTCTTTAAATAATATAAAAATACTCAGTGCAATTTCCGAATCATTTAGATTTTTATTGAGAGATACAAAGTCATCTAGATCGGATGAATCGGATGAATCTGAATGAAATGGCTTTAGAGTATATGTTTCAATGTCATTTGATGTTACATCGATTGTATTAAAATCAATTTCATGTAATTTCATTGGAATACTTGATGATTCGGTGCATGTAATATATAAATCTTTTTTGTTAAAAAATGTTTTGATTCTATTATTTAATCTAGACTCGGGATGGATTGTTAGATTATCATCTACACTAAAAAGTTGTATATGACGATTTATATTCAATGTAGATTCTTTTAAGAACGTGGTTAAACGTATTTTAGGAAGCTGAGCTATTTTATCAATAAAGGTATCATTACTAATCATGTGAGATTTAGTATTATTAATAATATGTTTAATGAATGGCAGTACATTGCTAACATTCTTTATACGATATACACCAGGATTATGTATATTATTGCATATATGAAGAATATCTAAAAGTTCGGATACGAGCCTAGGGTTTATTTTATAAGATAATGCACAATCGTCGATAAATGAATATACAGGATCGTATAATTCTTTAAAATAATCAAATAAGGGTATCATTGCATTGGACATGTTTTTATCAAATTTGATCTTTTTTATGATGGTTTCTGTTTGTTCTTTTGATCCACCAGAAGTTTTAGATATTTTTTTAGGGGTCGTTAAATATCTTTTAATTTCAAGAATATTTAATAATGTTTTTATCAGTTTTTCCATGCCATTTTTAGAATCATCTACTGCGCTATTTTTGAAGAAATTGGTAGGAGTTTCTGTTTCCGTGTCTTGACCAAGCATTTTAACCATATGTTCTAGTTTCAAATGGGGTAGACTTTTAACAAGTTCCATCCATGAATCAATTACATCTTTATTTTCACTCTTAACAGTATCAAAATTTAGTAACATCCACGATATTTCCAAAATAAGTTCATAAATACAGTCTGGACTCAATTTTTGAATTGTTTTCGTAATGTATTCGGTATTGATAGTCTTTTTTGCAATTTTAGTATTTTTAAGTTGATTTATAATTTCTAAAATATTTTGAGCACTTCTACCCATTTTTCTATTTATTAAAATAGACTGATTGTAATTTGTATTTGCTGTCTCCATACTTTCTCCAATTTGTCTAACACGTTTTTCAAGAATTTTTATAAGATCTGTTTTATCCTTATCGTTATCAAAAACAATATTTTCTTTTGGGGTTACATCTTGAAACATATATTTCCGCAAAAGATATTCCGTATTTTTATCATATGTTTTAAATGTATTCTTAAAATCAATTTCACTGTAATCTCCTGCAAATACTCTAGTATCACTGCGTAAATTGTATACTATTCCACCAAGATCAATCCTATATGGTAAACTATCCAGTTTGGATGCATTGTCTGTCATCTTATATATTCATATAAATAATGCTTAAATCCGGAATTGAAAAATTTATAATTTTAGAGTTTAAAGATTTTGAGAAAATCACTCCAATATCCCCCCCAAGTTATCCCCAAGTTATAAATTTGAAACTGATAGGTTACATAAAAAAATACAAAAAATGAAGATATATAGAATTTTGACTGCCCCTGTATATGGTATAATGTTAGCTTTAGAAAAATGTGGCTTTAAAGATTTAAAAATGGTAGAGTTGTATTTGTATAGCGTGTATATAATAACGATGGTTCTATATACGATCGTCCTGTGTTATGTTTTATGTTATAAAATATATTTGTATCTAGAATGGATATATTAGATAAAGAGCAGTATATTCTTATTTATAGAACATCATACTTGCTATTATTAACAACTGTATACGCTATGTATCAAAATAAAAATTTTATGCTACCAGGTAGTATTTTTTTAACATCGATTCATTATTGGAAAAAACCAGATTATTCATATAGACGATATTTGGATATAGTTGTAACAACATCTGCTCTATCATATCAACACTATTTGGCATACAATTCGCAATATGCAATAATATACTATAGTCTAATGGGACTTGGAAAAGTATCATATATTTACGGAAAATATTCATATCAAAAAGATAATTGGAATTCTACATATGCGCATATGGGATTTCATGTACTAGCAAACATTGCAAGTATCATCTTGTATACAGTATAAAAGGGACTTAAAGACATTAATTAATCACTAATATAGGACCCTGTAGCGCAGTGGATAACGCGTTTCCCTTCTAAGGAAAAGATCGTGGGTTCAACCCCCACCAGGGTTATATTATATAGAAAATTTTTTTTACTATATAGTATAAAGATATGTTACCTATCATACATAATGGATATAAATTATAGTGTAAAACAGAATGTAAAACAGAAACCTAAAAAAAAGAAAATAATTCGTCTAAAGAAGACAAAAATACCACGTGCATTAAGAGAACAAGTATGGTTAATAAATATTGGGAAATATTATGAGCGAAAATGTGTAATAGATTGGTGCAATAACATCATGAATGTATTTGATTTCCATGTTGGGCATAATATTCCTGAAAGTAAAGGAGGATCTAGTAAGATTGAAAACTTAAAACCAATTTGTGCAAGATGTAATTCATCGATGAGTAATAATTATTCTATAGAAGAATGGTCAAAAATGGGCAAAGAATCTGGAAAAAAAGACCCCGTCAAACCTTGTTGTATATGTTGTTGATTGTACTCCGTATTGCACTCCGTATTGCACTCCGTATTGCGCTTAAATATATAAATTGTTAATATACAATGAATATAAAATGCCTTGCAGCTGTAGTAAAAAAAGTGGAGCTGTTCCATTAATCGGAAAAGATTCAGAACCTGAAATATGGGGTCCAATATTATGGAAATATTTGCATTGTATCGCCGAAAACATTGGACATTCAGGTGATATTATGGACACCGATCAAGCAAACTATGTATACACAATTATTACATCATTACATTTGATCATACCATGTCAAGATTGTCAGTCTCATACGCTATCCTATATTACTTCCAATCCGTTCCCGATATTAAAAGACCTACACGGTATTACACTTCGATCCACTGTAAGTAATTGGTTATTTTATTTTCATAATAGTGTAAGAAATATGAAAGGTCAGCCAATTATGTTACATACACCTGAAGAGTGTGTACAGTATGCTGGAAATGGTATTTCTAAAGCCGAATATACAAATTTTGTACAAAGTGTTACATTTGCAGTACGAAAAGGATGGGTCCGAATAGATAATTGGCGTAAATGGTATAGTAACTCAGAGCGTTTACGTATTATTGTTGGAAATATTATTATTTAGATGTAATCACATATTACGGCGACAAGTCCATTCGGTCCATGTACGATACGAAATGGTTTTCCGCACCCTAAAATCTGATTTGACTGGGCCAATCGATCGCATTCTTCCTTTGGAGCATGTGGATTCATTTGTTGCATGGTGGATATGACGACTCCATGACGAAAAATACAACAATTTAACTGTTCAATAATGACCGTTCCATTACAATGAGGGCATGATATTTCATTCATTATAATGTTTTCTACATACTGGTTTATAATTTATACCGATTTCTATCTCATTTTTAGTTCCATAATATTTGGAAAATACTCCCAATGTTCCATCACAGCACACCGCGCAAAATGCAGTAAGACGATCCACCTCTTCTGCAAATGGAATTAAACGCAATATGTCTCCAAAAGGTTTTCGATCACTTGTACCGTCCAGGCCAGACACAACAATATGAACAGATAATTCATCCGCCCATTTAGTAACATATTCATGTAAATCTGTAAAGAATTGCCCTTCGTCAATGGCAACTACATTATACATACCAGATCGAACAAGAGTATCAATTTCTTGCAATTTTCGGATGCATGTTGCATTTTCAGTATATTTGTCGTGGGATGCAATACAGCCTACGCCGTATCGTGTATCATCTATAAAATTCACAATGAGAACGTTGTAGTTAATTGATTTATATCTCCGAACACGACGTAATAATTCTGTTGTTTTTTGAGCAAACATGCATCCAATAATTAAAGATATGTAACCCATTTTTACATGTTGTCTATATTTTTTAAATATTCAAATTTATTATGGATGCAAAAGATGAAATACAAGGCATCGACCATTACGGTGTAGTAGCATATTTGAATAAAGGCCCAAATAAGGGTGAAAAAAATTATGTAAATGGTCAGTTTACAGGTTTAAAATGGGAATGCGTTGAATATGCCCGCAGATGGTTCATACAAATGAAAGGAATTACATTTGAAGATGTTGCAACCGCAGAAGACTTGTGGAAACTTAAGACTGCAAAGGCAAAATCAAAAAAAATAGCATTTACAAACGGTAAAGGAATTCCACCAGTCGGAGCTTTATTAATTTATAGAAAAACAAATAAAAACCCGTATGGACATGTTGCAGTTGTTGTTAAGGTAAACCGTGTTACAGTGGATATTGCGGAACAGAACTATTCTTTAAAAAAGTGGAAAGGGTATTCCAGACGTGTACACATGACTGATCCAGATATCATTGGTTGGAAAATGGTTTAAAACGTACTCTGAAGAGCCTTCCATGAAACAGGAAAAGCCTCCATCAAACAAGTGTCAACGAGGGAAGCATACACCCTAATTTCTTTTTGGGCATCCGCTCCTAAACGTAAATGACATAAACGAGCATATGCAGCAATCGAACCAGTCTCAATAAATTCAGTATACATTGATTGAGGAAGAATCGCACGCGCCACTTCAGGTGCAACTCCCTTTTTCAAAAGTTCATCGTATGTTTTCAAAGCGGATTTAACCTGTTCATCCATTAATTTCCATGCCTCAGAATCTTCAACAGCGGTTGCTTTGGAGCCTTGTTTTGCTTTTGGATCACGTTCTCTTACATCTTCTGGTGAAGGAACCCAACATTGAGGAGGAGTATCAACATAGCGACGACTCACCTCATTTCGAGCAAACCCAATAGTATGACGATACCATTCCCGTGCCACAAAAATTGGCATCTTGATGCGAAAACGAACTTGAGGATGAAAAAAAGGTGAAGTATGATCGTGTTTGGCCAAATAGTTAATGAGCTTTTTATCACCTTCTGTTAGACTCGTAGACACTTTATCAAATGACACACGAGCTGCATTAACAACGGTCAAATCATCTCCAAATTTCTCAATACATTCTACAAAACCAATACCGTCTGACAACATATAATTTTTAATATGAGTATTCCTTTAAATGATATTTAAGAGCGAGTCAAACCTAATGGAGAGAAATTAGGCAATTCTTCTAATTCAGCCTCATAATTGTATAATTGGTTAACATTTTGAGATAGTTGCTCACTAAATTGACGTTGCATAGAATTTGCAGATAGATGCTGATCGCCAGAGATACCACGCATCGTTCCAAGACATCCAATCGTCTGTCGTGAATATGGATCATGTCGACCAAGCATATTTTTAGCTTGATTCAATTGTTGGATAAGAATATCCCACAGCATATGAGGATTTTCTTTACATATAGTAATTTTTGCAATATATTCGTCAATCATTTCAGCGGTTGGTGATTCAAGTACATCAATTACTTCAAATCGTATATAATTTGCATACGCATTCAATTGTTCATTTATATCATTGACGGCTGTAACATGCGAGTTGATTACAAAGTGTTCCTGTGTCAATATATTGTATCCTTTTAGTGAAATAGGAGAATGATGCTGAATTTTTGCAAAGAATATCGCTTCAAATCCAGCAGTCATATCACCAATGATGACATTCATAGGTTCAACAGTAGCATACCTACTTTTTAATTCTGTATCTACAGGTAAGATAACGTGAACCTGTTGGGCAATACAAGTTACTAGGCCTCCAAGTACATCACCGAAAACAGTTGCAACGGCTTCCAAATTATTTACGATGTAGTATGATCCTCTCCCTTCGGTACTAATATTTTGCAGTAATTCCGTATTATGACAGAAGCCATAACCAATACAAGAGATAGTCGTACCAATAAATTTCTCAATCGTATTGCGCACAAGCTGAATGATGTCAGGTGTTTTTGTAAGACCCATGTTTGCTTCACCATCTGTAAGTAATAAAATCCCTTGTTTGTACATAGTATCAGTTAGAAGAGTTTCTTGTGCTTGAATAATCCCAGCGCTGAGATTGGTAGAAGATTCACTGTGAATCAAAGAGAGTTGTGCGCGAATATTCTCTTTTTCTGATCCAAATGCCTGGTTTACAACCGTTTTTGCATTATCGCTGAAGGTAATAATAGATATCTTATCTGCAGGACCTAAGAAGTCGAGAAGATAATACAGAGAATTTTTTACATTTGTTATTTTATTTTCATCTTGCATGGAGCCTGAAGTATCAATGACACAGCATAAGTGGACAGGGATGCGATTATTGGATTCAGGTGCTTTGACTTGGATGCAGGCCCACTCGGAATTCTTGGAAAGAGTAAATGCTTTGAAGTTCATTTTTTAACAGGTTTTTAAAATAAAATGTGGTTTCAATTTTATTTTAAAAACAAATAATAGAATGATTATTTTTATAGTGATAGTTATTATATTAATAGTACTATTTATAACGAAGGATTGGATACCTAAAAAAATATGGACATTTCATAAAATAAATAAATACAAAGATTACGAAATCACGGTGTTAACAAAGAAGAATTTTTTCAATTATATAAATATTCCTGTAGAAATATCATCACATCCGAATTTTAATTTACACTTTTCAGATCTAGTATGTATATACGCAATGGCTGAATTTGGAGGAATGTGGACAGATTCAGATATACCTGATTTGAATCACTTTCGAATTTTCGGAAAATCTGAATTTTCAGGAATTACAAAAAATGGAATACTTCAAAAGTCCTTTTTTGCATGCAATAAAGGGAGTCCATTTGTAAAATTATGGAGAGACGAATTTATTAAAATCGCAAAGTTCCCCAATGTAGAAAAATATGTAGAGTCTTTAAAAAGGGAAACTACAGTAGAAAATATAGAAAATGTACTTATTCTTTCAGCTGAAAAAGTGCTTGAAACATATCCAAAAGGTTCCCTTATTTTTACAGAACTATAACTTATGTAATTTCCATTTTTTATAGAAGTGTGTCCACTGTACAAAGTAGGACGATCCTAATTGTTTTACAGCCAAATCATGCAATTCCTTTTCTTTATCTGTAAGGGATGCATAGAACTCATCGAAATCATCAGGTTTAGGCGCAGGTTTAGGAGGACTATACATTTTAATAAACTTATTTAAAATATGGGAATAATCAAATTTTTTTTAAACTATGTATTTAGATGCATTTTAAAGATAAACGGATCCTAACAATTCGAACAAAGGAGGATATGTTAAAAAATATTAGAAAAAGGAAATTCTG
>Ga0247722_10000188_pt1 | contig 39495 bp, 45 predicted proteins | sample MSEWelMarce3H_FC_FD_189094 | JGI IMG/M metagenome (GOLD analysis project Ga0247722, IMG submission 189094) | Subsurface sediment microbial communities from gas well in West Virginia, United States - MSEEL Well Study Marcellus 3H_FC | ecosystem: Environmental > Terrestrial > Deep subsurface >... | reverse complement strand
GCTCAAGGAGAAGACTTATCGTTCGATACATTAAAAGAGAAATATATGAAAACGACTTCCTCTTCTTCGACACACGCTTGTACGCCGACAACAGCGATTAAAAAACAGATTCAAGACGAAGAACAATGCCGAGCTCGAGTTAGTACCGGAAATCGCTGTAGTCGCCGCTGTAAGAATTCGGACAGTTATTGCGGTGGACATATTAACGCAAGACCATACGGTGAAATAAATTAGGAATAAAATTGATTATACATTTTTATTACCAATCACAAATGGTTCATCAGACAAAGCGTCGTCGCTGCAAGCGGTTTCATCCCCCTACTGTACGTGAAGCTAAGAGCGAGTTCGAAAATTACGGTATTATCACTAGTTACAATGGCGGTTCAGGTCGCTACACAACGGTTCAAACATACTCTAACGATGGTAAAATTGTGGAACTTCGGCAAGTACGTATGAAGGGCTCTATCACCCCTCCAAAGTGCCGTCAACGCATCATGCTCGGGTCTTATGTCCTGCTGGAATACGGAGAGATCGCTCTGATTTACAAGGATAGCTCTCTGATTCCAGCGAATATCGTTCAGGCGCTCGAGACCGCAGCAGGAGAGGTAGATTCCGTAGCACGTGGAGGTAAAAAGCAAGATGTCGAAGACGAGTCCGATTTTAGCGAGGACTCGTCTTCAGATGACGAGGAGGAAGAGACTGCTAACCCAGACTTTATCTAAGTTAAAATTAAAGTTACTCGTGGAAAATATTTACTTTGTTTTACTAATTCTCGTCATCGATTGACTCTAAACTTGAACTTGTACTTGTACTTGAACTTGTACCTGAACCTGAACCTGAACTGTCGTCTCCTGAACCTGAACTATCATCATCGTCGTCGTTTTTATTTTTCCCTGCTTCTGTAACGATATTTGTAAAATCTACATTAATCAAAAACGCAGATAGTATATCGTTGTCCCATTCAAGTTCTTTGTGTGGAAGCAAATTTAACTTATCAAAGAAAATCTCTACTTCACCATCTATAGCAGAAGCAATACGATACAAATGCTCAGGAGTTAAATCGGCTTTATGTGCCTCTGCGAAGTTAGTCAAGTGATTTTCATACACGTCACTACTGTAAACGTAATATGTTACATCTTTTAAAGTTATGTCTATTACTGGCACGCCGCCATTTTTTATTATGTAAATAATCTCATCGTGAATAGGAATAGGACTTACAGAAAAGTCCAACTGGATAATATCGGTAGATGTTAAATATCCTTCTCTACGCATCTTTTGCCTTATAGCTCCGGCAATCTTGTTGTACCTCTTAGAATGCTTGTAGCGCTTAAATAATGTAGCCCTCTGAATCTCATCCGTCATTTTAGTTTTTAAACGTTCATAATCAGGTATTATAGTACAAAATACCTGATCTAAAACTATATTTATCTTACATTCACGAGAAATCCCTGTACGGCACTCAGGACAATTTAATACTCCTGCTCCACTACCAGCGTTTTTTAATGACTCGTAACACGCAGAGCATGTACTGTGTCCGCAACCAAAAGTTACAGGAGCTATCAGTGTTTCTAAACACACCGGACATAAATATGTAGACGACATTTATTTCTCTATTTTCTTTTCTTTAAGCATTTTCGTTTCTTTAAGCATTTACTTTTTCTTTAAGCATTTACTTTTTCTTTAAGCATTTACTTTTTTCTTTAAGCATTTACTTTTTCTTGCATTTACTTTTTCTTTAAGCATTTATTTTTTCTTTAAGCATTTACTTTTTCTTTAAACATTTATTTTTTGTCGTACATAACGCAGTTAAAATCCCAGGTACATCATGTACCGCTTGCTTCCCCTTATCCACGAGATTTGTTGTATTTCCCTGTGGATCAACGTACATAATCGTAGGAAATCCTTCTATTTGAGCAGCTGAAGCAAAAGCGCTGTTAATATCAGCCTCAATCACATACACATTTAAGCCTATTTTCTCGTCTTTGAAGCTCGCCGCCAATGCCTTGAAATCCTCTACCTTATTCTGACAATGAGGACACCATACAGCATATGCTTTTAATACACCTGGACCCTTGAATCCAGATGTAATTTTCGAACCCGTACAGTTAGCATCCGTCAATACTATTACGCCGTCGTTCTTGTTGTATAGGGATTTTGTCGACATATATAAAAAGTAATAATTTATTCTACAATTAGTATAATGTCAAAATCATCAGATGAATTCATACCATATCCTGATATCGATGATGAAAATTTCTATGATGCGTTGTTCTCAAAAAAAGAGTTTAATAAGACAGCTTACGGTTCTGACTTCCGCTACAAAACAACAGAAGAACTCTGCTCAAGAGGAGAATTCAAAATGCAGAATCATCAAGAATTCATTAGAAACTTTATCTCGCCAGAAACCCCCTATAACGGCGCTCTACTGTTTCATGGTACCGGTGTAGGTAAGACTTGTGCCGCCATCGGTACTACAGAAGGATTACGCGATTATGTTAAACACAACGGTAAGATATACATTCTTTCGTCGGAAAATATTAGACCTAATTTTTACAAAGAATTATATGATCCTGGTCGCGAAGCAGTAGAACGTGAGTATCACGGTATGCCCGGTAGTTATCAATGCGCAGGTGACCGCTATTATCCTTTAGGAGTAAGCGATATTAACCGAGAAGCCGCAGTCAACGCTCTTATTAAGCAATATTATTCGTTTTTCGGGTTCGGTTCGTTTGCGAACTTTATAGATATCGGTCTCGGTGCCAAACTCCCTTCCCATATCCCAGAACCTAAAATCACAAACGAAGATGGATCTCACATTGACATTGGAGATTACTTTGCAAACAGCGTTATTGTTATTGATGAAGCTCACGGTATCGCAGGAGAAACTAAACGCATGACAAGAGAAGAATCAGAGGAAACCGAATTCGAACAGGAACAAGAACAAGAAGAAGATGGTTTATTTGACGACCAACAAGCTGAACGCGGTATTAAAAAAACATTTAAAAAAGCCATAACCAACCGATCCTTATTTCAAGTACTGTTAACTACGGTTATACCGGCCTGTTTAGCCAAAGGCAATCGCATAAAGCTAATCTTATTATCAGCCACTCCAATGAAGGATAACGTACAAGAGCTTGCCGACTTGTTGCAATTATTAAACGTAAATGACGGTAGAATGGATCCTTATGATAACTCATGGAGAATGAAATACTTCCCTAAAATGACATCTTTGGATGACGGTACCGGTGGTGCCGGTACTCAAATTACACCAGAGATGGTTGAAGGCATCAAAAAGCTTGCGAGAGGATACGTGTCATATGTTAAAAGTAATAATCCAATCACCTTCCCCACACCACTGAATCCGCCTGCTGAGTTCCTTTACGAACCTGCTCGGAACGAAGAAGGCGCTATACGTCCAATGTATCCTTATCGTAGCGACGACGAGACACAGGATATCTCTACAGGTTATGATATTAAACTGGAAAACGGAGAGAATTTTAGATTCGATCTCGTTAAGTGTCCGATGAGTATATACCACTTTAAATGTTATATGGCTCAACTGAGAGGACGCCAAGTTAAAGCAACTGTAGCTAAAAAAGACTCTTCAGATACCCATACACGTATGGCATCTAACTTCGTTTTTCCGAACTCTGATATGAATAATTTCATTTCCGGTGGTGAACTATCAAATCCCCAAACCGTATACGGCAACAAGGGCTTCGACGCATGCTTCCGCAAATAAACCATAGAAACAGAAGGGAAGAAGTTTACATTTTATAAATACACACAAACAGCATTGAATTTAAGTGGCAATTTTCTCAAGCAAGGAGCAGATGGCCTGGAACTATTTTCAAAGAAGTTTGACATGTTTATGGACTTTGTTAACAAAGGTTCGAAGGGAGTAGTATACGCATATTCAGAATTTGTTAAAGCCGGAGCGCTTATGGGTGCCTTAGTTTTAGAAGCAAATGGGTTTGTTAGATATACTCCAAACCTTAAAAATCATTTAGATAAAACCACCGGACTACCTGTTGCGAATATTGAAAGACAATACCCTCAGGCTCATTTACTTCATCTGGATGGTCCACACGCCAGAAATCCACAAAAACATTATCGCTGTGCCCTATGCGGTGAAATATATCAAGACTGCCGAAAATCCACTGACGGACATAAATTTGTTATAGCAACATATATTTTAGTTACCGCCGCCATTGGTAGCATACTTGATATCGGCGAGGCAACGGCAAATAATAAAGATGGTTCTAAAATCCGCGTTGTGATGGGTACTAAAACTACAGGTCAAGGTGTAGATTTCAAATGGGTGAGACAAGTTCACATACTCGACCCCTGGCATAATAATACCCGTATCTACCAAGCAATCGGTCGCGGTTTACGTCATTGTTCCCACGCAGATTTACCTGCCGCCGACAGAACCGTAACCATATATCGCTACTCTTCATCGCCGGCAGATATTGATTTAACAGGACACGATCTCGACGAAGATGTTAAAATAGAAGGCTCCGATGGTAAATTACATTCGTTGAATCTTACTTATCGTGATTTCTATACAGAAACGGTAGATGAACACATGTATCAACGTGTAGTACTAAAAGATCTCGTGATTAAGCAAATAGAACGTATTCTTAAAGTAGTTGCCATAGACTGCGAGTTGAATCGTATGCGTAACTATTTCCCCAGCGATGTTGATTATTCTCGTGAATGTGATTATACCCTGTGTAAATACAATTGCGACGGTTTTGCGGAGCCGATAAAATACATCAGAAAAATCAGAAGAGACGCTTCGAAAACAGGAAAAATATCATGGTTCGTGATTGACGACGAAGACGAAGCGGTAAACAAGGACAATTTAACATCCGTAACTCAACTTATGGATCTTGTTCCAGTTAAGCAACAGCCTACCGTAATGAACAATCAGCAACTATGGAACACTATAAAGAAGAGTCACAAAGTTCTCGCAGTATCAGAGAATGTAGAAGACATGTTAGTTGACGTTCCGTTAATCGATATCGATAACAGTACATACGATATATATTTCTCCACACCGCAAGTAGATAGAACTATGAAGATTATTACGCGTATTTATCATAAATCTCTCGCGCATACGTTAGATAAACTTGTCTACCTTGTAAAACAAGCCGATCCTACACTGGAAGATCAGTTCATCTACGTAGCCATTGATCGCCTCGTAGGTAACCCTCCTGCTGTCAAACCGTTGACTTTCATAGATCGCTACGGAAGAACAGGCTATTTAATATATCATAACGGTTACTACATTTATCAACCATCGGAAATCAAAGATAAAACTACGCCGTTATTTTACCGTATGCGTCCACTGGATATTAAGAGAAGATTTTATAATATGGATAATCTTGCTCCTAAACAAAAAACAGTTACATACTCCGTATCTTCTTTGAACACCGAAAGATTAGATAAAACTGTAGAAAAATTCTCCATCAAACCCATATCTTCCGTATTAGATCTGGTAGACATGTATAAAACACTGAATGGTTTACTCTTAGCTGAACATAAATATGTACTGGAAAGAGCAATTGAAAGATCGTGGTCTGCCACTGGCTCCGTCGCCGATATCTACATCCTTGAATATTATCTGCGGACAGGTCTGCTTATGTTTAGAGGATGGACTATGGATGATGGTCCCGATTTGGCAACGATTATAAAAAATAAAAATCAAGATATGATTCCTATGCATTATATATCATCTGACAGAAACGTCCGTATGTATGAAAAACTAACCAGTGGATGGGGATGGAAAGCCAGAGATGTGTCTGATGTCCGCTCATCCGTTATTGTCAAAGACGAAGATCTTTATTGCCCAACAGCTCCAACATTTAATAATTCCCCAGCTCTGGCAAGACAGGTGTTCCCTAATCTTAATCTTAACGACACGGATGGTATTTACGGATTCCGTTCATCCAATGTTACGCGCGATAACAAACCTATTATAAAAGAAGGTGAGTTAGCTGACGTACTTGTCAAAGTAGTGGAACGCATAAATAAAAACTATCCTGATGAAAAGTCTATGGGTTTAAATAGTTTCAAGATTATTGACGAAACAACAAAACAAGAGACAATTACGAAAGCCTCTACAAGATCAGGAAGAACAAAACTTCGTGGCTTGGCATGCTCCAGCGCACAGGAAACTACCACAGGACCACAGATTGAACGCCTGCGTCAGATTATAGAAGAAAATTACGACAGATTTACAGAATCTAAAACAGCAGAACAGTTCTGGGCTGCTTCCGTTGCTGTAACAGGTAGAACCACCGACCGCAAGACATTATGTCGCAAATTAGAAGCGTTTATGATTATAGCAGATTATTACCAAATAGATGGCCTTAAATGGAATCTGAATACGCTTGAAACAGAGTTCTACCGTCCGTCTTCTATTAAGGCAGTAGAGACTGCTGAATAACATTTACTGTTTGTCAAATTTCGCTTTTTGGGATTTTGTGAGCCGACCACGATGAACTGTTGGTTCATACGCATATATTTTAAATGTTAAGGGCTGTCCCCACGGAACAAATAATGTTTCTACAGCTAAAAAATTTTTAACTCCAGAAATAAACTGTTCCATAAAAGGTACATTGCTTGCCGAGTCATGCGTGATACTATCATATAAAGCTTCTACACTAACTAAATTTTTTGCTGATTCGAGAAATAACTTAAGATGTTGTTTCGAGTTGTATCTATCCGGTGTCCACTGAATATATGTACCAATGTCAGTGAATATCAGTGAATATTGTGTATGCTTACGTAAAATCAAAGATTGAGCATCAGCAAACGAAGGCAAAGAAATATATCCCTCTTGTGCCTTGGGATGATTATGCCACATAACTTCATAATCAGGAATATCCGTTCCTTTGACAGTTGTAGCTTCTCCTGGTATCATACTCATTGCCTCGAATGAGCCGTTGAGCTTAAAATCTATAATACCTCCGTACTCGCGCTTTAGTGTCGGTAATAGCTTAACCACTGCTTGTATAGTTTGAGGTATACTAACGGTTTTTTCAGCTGGAGGATTAAACAATGAAATTAGTTTTGGTCTGGTCATATTTTTCTTAGCATCTAACCCACGAGATATAGCACAAGTAAGTAGCTCTTGTTTATTCATACCTCCGTTTCGTTGTTGCTTACCTGTCAACGCATTCGCGAGCCTTGTGTTGTCGCACATATATAATTATTAATATTAATTTAACAAAGCAATCTTTAGTTTTTCCGTCAACTGTTTATGTTTATCAGCACCCTCGCCTCTCCAATTGCCTCCTGCGCGATAATGTAAAATACAGTTATCGTATATCTCACAGAAAAACTTTCCTTGTTCATTTCTGTAGTCAGCTTTCAAAAAATCAATCAGAGCTGACTTATCAGCTAAGGATGATGGTAACTCACGCATGTTCCACTGACATGAAGACAGATGACGTAAGACATAAATCGTCTCTTTTGGTTGTTTACTTAACCATTCATGCATCATTCCTCCCGTATCAGTATATTGAACAAGCGCCCAATTCATTAGTTCCATATTACGTAATTTAGTTGTATCGAAATAGAAGAGCCCGTTCCAAATATAATGAATATCTGATCCATTTCCATTTTTCCTATATTGAGGCACAATCATACATTCATAATCATCATATTTATGGACATCAAAGTAATCTACAAGGAACATATCGCTATCCAATAATAAATATTTATCAGGATAATTACGTTGGAAACCTAATATATAATTCATTGCCTCTCCTGTACGGGTACTAGCACACCGCATCATCCGATGATGATCATTAGGAATGTTAATACAAGGAATATTCAGCTTTTTACACATATCCGTTATCTGTCCCCGCAAAGTAGGATCATTAAAGTTACTAAAGTCGGCAAAATCCTTCGCATCATTGAAAACTATAAATTCATAATCCCCCTTGACATATTTTTTCAAGGTGTAGTATTGCATCTCGATAAACATCGGACTATTTACAACAGCTGTTACGATTTTCATTACTTATCTCATCAGAGTTCTTTTAAGTCTCGGTAAAAAATGAATCGTTATTATTATATAAACATGAACCATTTTGTCGAGGTCGAATTCCCAGTAATTATTAATCTTTCGCCTAATCAGCTTCACAAGGACATGTACAATGAACTTGAGGAGGCGGTGAAGCGCAAGTATTCAGGCATCGCTCACGCTAAAATCGGCTACATTAAGCGCGATTCGGTACGTGTTGTATCTAAACAGATCGGAAAATACGAAGGCTCGCACTTAACGGGACACATGAGTTTTCATTTAACCGTCCGGTGCCTTGCCACTATGCCACTGAAAGATATGGAACTGGAAGCTATTGTAACGATGAAGAACGACGCCGGCCTCGTATGTAAAAATTTCAGTTATCCTTACAGCTTGTTTGTACCTAACATTCCTGGTGATCCTGACAGCGCTCAGTTGGCATCGATCAATACAAATGATTCTGTTCGTGTTCGTGTTATTGACAGCCGTCTAAAGGCACCGGCTCTTGACGTTAAGGGTGACCGCTCAAAGCCAGAGTACTGGGTTATTTGTCGATTGTCGTCTATTAATCTGGAGCCTATTAGCCGCGTTGATTTACCGTCCGCCGAAAAGCCTACAATTATGGTTACGACAACTACGGATATCGCAGCTATTAAGGAAGAACAAATGCGTTTATCAGGTGGCATGTTTCAGAATCTCCAGAATATCAAGGATGTTATCGACAGTATTCGAACAGACTACGCTGCGTATCTGATGAAGCTTCCCGATATTACTCGCGATCCCATTATCCGTTCACAGCTAAAACACGGAGAAAATTACGTAGTAGGAACAGTCTTGCATCATGAAGGAGAGTATGTTCGTTTAAAGATTAACGCAACAAGCTCCGACAGCACTTTTCGTATTGGTGACGAGATTAAATTCAATGTACCTATCGTGCCAATGATAGAGAAAGAACAACTGGTTCTCTTAACTGGATTAGACCGTAGGTTCGCGCGCAAGATGCGTGAGCTCGACATGTGGCTACTTCATGTAAAGTATATTATCAATCCAAACGAGATGATTCATATTACAAATACGTACGACAATCAACTACATGCCTTGCGCGTCATTGACACAAAGGAAATTCCGTATCAAGAACGCGTTATTAGTCGCGCTTATTATAAGATGGCAGAGATTCTCCATATCTATGGCGAACGTTTACTCCAATCTGGTGTTCCTCGTCGTATCGCTTGTCTCGCAGAGTCTCCTGGTGGGTTTATCCAAGCTTTAGTGGATCATCGCCTGCGCCTAAAGGAAAAGCATGAGACTTATATCTCGTCTATTTCTATGTCGCCGAACATTAGCCGTGACACCTGGGATGACTTTAAGCGCGTACAGGGTAAATATTACGCAGATACTATCTCATCGCGATATGGAAAACTTAAGATTAAGGTAAATCTTCAGTCTGGTGATCTTGTTTCGGATGAAGACCGCCAGGTTTTCAAAAGCAGTATCGATGAAGCAGATCTCGTAACAGCAGACGGTGGTTTTGATCGCGATAAGACATCATCCGATTTCGAAGAATTAGACACGGCTAAACTTATTCTTGCTGAAGTCATCATGGCATTAGAAATCCAGGCTCAGGGCGGAGCGTTCGTGTTGAAGATCTTCGATATGGCCACCAAGTTTACAGTGGACTTGATCAGTATCTTGGCATACTGTTACGAAAACGTAAGTATTATTAAGCCCAAATCCAGCCGGCCTGCCAATTCTGAAAAATATGTCGTGTGTACTGGATTCAAATTCTCTCGCGATAACGAGGAGCTTGCCGAGATGATCGAACAGCTACTTAAAGCATTGTATACGTCTATGACATCAGAATCAGATGTCTGGGGAGACAACGATATGTATTACAATACGCTGTTGGCTGTACCGGACGCGGACATTAAGACTACGGTAGTGCCTTACAATAGCATCTTTATGAAGAAACAAACAGAAGTTATCATGGCTGGTCGCGAATATGCTACGCGTTACATCGAGAATGGTTGCGATTATGAAGAATGTATGAGATCTTATGTCAAGGAACAGCTCGCTCGCGCAAAGGCATTCCACGCAGAAATATTTTAAGTCTAAGTCTAAGATTAATTTTAATTAATTATTTACTTTGTAAATAGCCAAAAAGATGGATAGCTATCTTTTTAGTTATTACGCTCTTTGTTTATTCTGAGATGCCTTCTTAGCGGCGGCTAACCGTTGAGCAAACATAGTAGAGGCACCTACATTTAACGTCAAACTTTTAGGTTTAGCCTCCTGTTCACGAGTAAATTGTAAAACAGCGGCAGCAGTTGGAGCCAGACGGTAACGGTTGGTAGCAGGATCCATTACCAGCGGTAATCCACAAGACAACATTAACTGATCTTCTTTCGTAGCCGCTTTTTCAAGCGCAGCTGCTATCGCATCAATAGAGCTCCCGCATGATGGCTTGTCAAGCGTCTGTTTTACTTGCTGTTTTACTTGCTTGACAGGGGTCTTGGGTACATACAGAGGTGTATCCATACTCTGAGAAGCCAGATCTATCATTCTAGCAAACTCAACGGGATCAAGAACCTGTTTTTTTGTAGGAGGCCTCTGCTGTGGAGTAGATACTTTGGCCTTGAGCGATCCCCAATGTTTACGCTGACGAACAGTATCGCACAGACTACGTTTGGTGTTGTGCCAAACATCGTTCTTCTTGTAGCAGGATGTAAATGCATTATCTAATTCTTTTCCGCCTGCCTTTTGCGCACTTAACTTTGATTTCTGCGCAGCCACAACAGCACGTGCCTGATCCTTGAGCGCAGCCCAGTGAGCACGCTGGCGAACAGTATCGCAGAGGGTACGTGGCGTGTTGTGCCATGTATTGTTTTTAGAGTAGCACGATTTATATGTCTTTACTAACTCTGAATCAGCTCCGCCATTTTGGTCACGGTATTTTTTAGCTAATTCCTTCATGTTCAACCCAGAACCAGCATGCTTTTTAACAAACGCAGGAAACGCTCCTAACGGCATATATATACATTATTATTTTTTCCTTAAAAACAACAAACAATCAACGTTAAATGGAACAGTATGTTATTAGGGGGCTGCCTAATATTGGAGCTACATGTTATCTTAATTCAATATTACAAATTCTATGCAACACAATGGAACTCCGTTCATTAATTCGTAGCAGGATACACTCGTCTAATCCAGAAACATCCGTAAATGAAATTTGTGATGCTTTCGAAGAATGGCTGTCAGGACATATTAACAACGAAATAACTGATAATACACGGGCATTGCGAAAATTTATTACTAAATTTATTAGTTATTATCAAAACTTTGGCAGTGGCATGCAAGATCAACACGAGTACCTGATGCTATTATTAAAATTACTTCATGATAGCAGAAGCTCTAAATGTATGTTCACAGTTAGCGGGACTAAACAAACTAACCTTGACGAGCTTGAAGAACGAGCATTAGATAATCTAAGGAAAGATGGTATGTGGACATCTTTTGATTCTTTACACACTAATAATCAAGGCTGGAATTCCGTTATATTTAGTACATTTACAGGTCAGTTCCACGCGCAAACAAAATGCAGTAACAGTACTTGTGGTTATACATCACATCGATTCGAAACCTTCCGAATTCTTGAAATAGATATTCCATCCGACGCAACAGGTCCTTTAACTTTAGAATCATGTTTAGCTTGGACAACGAGAGAAACGCAGTTAGATGAAGCCGATGCTTACGAATGCGACAAATGTAAACAACGAAATCGAGCTATCAGAAAAATAAACATATGGCGTATGCCAAAAGTATTGATCATATGTATAAAAAGATTCATCGCTGTTTACGCAAACGGACAAGTTCGGTTAGATAAAAATAATTCTAATGTTTCCATACCTGAAGAATTAGATGTAAGTAATTACATGACAGTTCCAGAGATAGCAAAGGGTAAAACAAAGTACGAATTGTATTCGGTAGCGCACCACATTGGTAACCAACACGGAGGACATTGTTATTCTTATCTTAAAACTCAAGCAAATGACTGGTTCGCAGTGGATGACGGAAATATACATAAACTTAATCACCCGTCATTAAACGGTAGCACACCATATTTGTTATTTTATCGTTAAATCATAAATGTTACGTAAATCTTATTATTCGCGTTCCGAAACTCATGAGGCAAATACATATCTCCCTTCCATGCGCTGACGTCCTCTGATGTATAACGATCGTCTCCTGTTTTGCCTTGCTTCAAAAGTACAAATGGAATACTTTCCTCTGTCGCAGTTAAACATATGTTCAATGTTAATGTCTCAGTAGCTACGCCGTTGGTTCGTGATACATTCTGAGGTATATAAAAACAGCTTTCTTTGGTAGAAGGATATACCTGATATTTATCCCCTCCCGAACTCTTTGCTGGCTGTACAAGCTTAAGTGAAATTGTTTTCCCTTCCATTGATATTTTAAATAAATATCATTTTTATATATATAATGTCGTTTGATATCGAAAAAGATATGAAAAAGGTTATAAATCTTTCACCAGGAGAGTCTACAAAATTTCTTTTTTATACAGTATATTTCTGCGATTTAACAAAACCAGAAACTATACCAGAGTGGTTTAACATTGAGACATTTGTCAAAAATAGTTATCAGATATGTCGTTCTGGAGGAACTACAGGAGGAGGTTTGTCTACATCTTATATTAAAAAAGCATTAGATGTTTCGCGTTATCTTGTAATTGCCGCCGATGAAGAGAATAACATAGGATCCTTTGTTTTCGGTCATATAGATGATATAGATCCGAGAGGAATATACGTTGAAGCATCTTGCAATACGATTAATGCAACTTTAGAAAAGAAACCCAAAGAATATGAACTTAAGACTGCTCAATTCAAAGAACAGGTTAAAGTAATGTCTGCTGAAGAAATCGTAGACAGATTAAAAACATTAGGAAAAGAAGCAAGTGTTCAACAAATAAACCTAAATCCTAACATCTATCGTAACGTATTAGCAAAACGTATGTTAGAAAACTTAAACTTAAAGCCTATCGAAGAAAAACTGAATGTGCGCACAGCACAGCTACTCAAAATAGCATTGTTCAAATATGCGAATAAGATAGGAATGAAACACGCTTACAACTCAGCCGCAAGTGTAAGCGTAGCACAGTTTCATGCCAGAAACGGCATGCTTTTACGTTCAGCTAATTGTGATGAACCAGATGAGGTTGCCGAGGAGTTTTCACGTGTACAATACGAAGAAAAACCAAAGTACATAGATGATGCGGTTAGATCAGGTAAATTTAAAGCAGACAAAACTGGATCGTATCCAATGAAATTATGCAAATATAATACAGATGTACTATTCACAGAGGTACTCCATCATACAGCAACTACAGTGCTTCGTATAACTTCAAAAGGATTCACGATGGAAGATATTAATTCTATAAATCTCTCTATGTAATTTGAAAGGCACCTTTACAGTTCTTCCAACGCAATAGGATCTTTATTTTTATCCCAGCAGGAAACGCAGTTGCTGTTCCTGTGGTAGAACTCATTGCGAAGAGACTGATACAGTTATTGGTGGCGTAAATATTCCTTCAAATGTGCCTTCATATACTTTCACACAATGGGCTGATATTAGAGGAGATAGTTTGCACCATGCTATATGAGGTCGGTTTCCTTTCTCGCACTTTTCTTCATGAGTTTGAATTTTATTCATTTTAATTTTTTTCCAAGTGTCTGAGTCACTTCTCAGATTAACACGCCATAATATAAACGTATCATTTAACCAGAGACGCATATCTAAGAAATAAATTACCCCAAACTTTTTTCTTGGACCAAATGATGACGGTCCATCGGATGTAAAGGCTTTTACTTCTGGCGGGAATTCAATACTATATTTTTCAGACCATAAGTCACCCTTTACTTTTTTACCTTTGATTTTAATACATTTCGCCCACTTACAAGAATGGTCGTTATCGTAATTTATTATGATATTTTTAGTAATATTTTCTGTGACATCTTCGGGTGGGTTTTGGTGGCGAATAGGTAATCCATAAGTCTTAATAATTTCCGCTGTATCAATATAGTTATTACGATACATTCTGTATCGTAATCGTAATACATCGGCTGTATAAGCGCATTCATCTTTTTTATGTTGTAAATCAGTCGGTTTTACAGCTTTTTTTTTAAAAATCAACTGTTTTTTAGGTGTTTCAGATAATGAAAATGTTGTCGGTAATGCGTCCATCGTGAATAAATGGTTGGTTATATTCTTTATAATAGTATTATATGGTTTCAATTTTATAAAGAATATAACCATTTAAACTTTTCAATATATATTATATCAATTTCTAATAGGAATAATATACTTTAACTCTGTCGTATTAATCGCGTTGTTCTCGAAGTACAAATCTACAAATTCCTGCGTCCGCGGATCATTGAAACTGTCAATAATTACGCGATAATTGTCAACTGGTCCGTATATACAAATAACATGATTCTCTACCAAATAAGGAAAATCTGGATTTTCCAGTAAACAATATTTAAACACATACTTGCCCTTACCGTACCCGCGATTCACCAGCAATACAGTATCCCTGGTACCCCGCTCATGAATATAATGCTTCTTCTCTGGATCTGTAAATTTAGATAACGTCAATCCGCTTCCTTCCGTAATATCGCTCGAATAAATTAATCTGGTCTGTGTATTATCATCCGTTAAAATCTTCTTACACTGATTCCATACAATCTTCCCTACGTTAACATCGTAACCCATTGCCGCAAGAGTCGTAGTTCCTTTCAGAAGATCGTTAATCTTGTGTACAAGATCAGGTGTATTGAATACTGTAAAATCAGTCATGTTCACACGGAACTTATCGTTAATGCCATTAGCAGGAAGTCGGTTTTGTAAGATAAATACACATGTGTTTTGCTCCGTATCGATGTACGAGGCATTCTTCTGCGCTATGATATCTACGATTGTATAATCACTATAAATTAGCTCTCGTAACTTATTGTAGTAGTGACAGTTCATAAAATTATTCGGCAATACAAATGCTAACACGCCATTCTCTGTTAACAGATCCAGGGACTTCAATATAAATAAAATATAAATATTAGGACGCCCCGTTACGTAAGGCGCATACTTCTTTTGAACCATCGTCTTTGGTACTACGAAATATGGCGGGTTTCCAATAATCAAGTCGAATTTATGTCCGATGAAATCCATCGTTAAAAAATCCCCGTTGCGAATGGTAGCAATCGGAAATCTTTCTTTAATTGCGCTGTAAATATCGTTATTAATCTCTACGGCAGTAACAGTGTCACACTTTGTCATATGTTCCAGGAATTGTCCGGTACCACACGATGGTTCTAAAACCGAACCGTAAGAGAAACCAGGAATTGCCTCTATACGATCAATGATATGCTTAACTGTACTATAAGGAGTAAAATATATACCGTTATCTTTTTTAACATCTAACGATAACTCTTTCGTCATACGTAGAGATAAATCACTGTATTCTGTCGGCTCTTGTTTGTTATCAAGTGTAGTTTTTCTTTTAATGTGAACTGTCTTTTTAACGGACATTATTTGTATGTATTTTAATATTCATTTTTGAAATTGATATTAAAATACATACAAATATGTCAGCTCCTCCAAGTACATACTTAACGGTATATGTCCCCAGCTGTCGCGTCTCTAATCGATGCGATATGTGCGAAATTTATGTCGTATCGTCCATGTTGATTGCTAAGAATGTTTTATGTACAATAAACGATGTTCGCCGGGTTTACGAACTTGTATTGTGTTACGATTGCTTTCCGGTTACAAAGTCAGAGTCTACAGGGAATACTACTCGTGAAGCTATTCAAAATGCAAAACGCAATTAACATAAATAGTTTTTATTCGTTGTTCCAGCACACTTATTGCGCCCAGCATTATAAAAAGCACACGGTAAACAGAAAACTAAACATAGAGGTAACTTAATCGGCAAACACAGTATGGTTGTACATTCTGTTCCTGTACTTAATCCCGCCGCCCAATCACTTAAACTCACAGGTACGTTTGAGTCGTCCATTGATACGTTTGAGTCGTCCATTAATACGTTTGAGTTTTCCATTAATTAATTGAAGAATGTTTATCAATTAATTAATGGATGTCAATCGTAATTTTAATTTTAAATGTATTAATGAGCAAGAGCTAAAAGCAAAGGGACTTTTAGTTCCACCGATACATGATATTTTTTTAGAAGAAGTGGATTTCAAACTGCTAAATAGGCACACAGTACTAATTTACGATACATTATATGGCGAATTTACTTATCATACAGTCCGTGTTCCAAGGACATACGAAAAGGAAATATGGTTGATAACAGAAAATTCATATACTGATAATTTGGACAACGAAACATTCACATACTTCAAATTCACGTTTTAAAAATGATAATAACTCCTTTTTTAACATTTAAACATGGAAGGACTTATTAGTCTAGTATGGAACACATATTACTCACATGTAACGGACCCGAATGATACTATTAAACTAATGAAAATTATATTCAAGGACGTATCAGAAGAGCGGATTTGTGAAATCTTATCTTTGACTTTATTTAAAGAAGAAATTCAGGTTCGAGAAGAGGAGGAAGTTCAAGAGGAAGAGAAAGAGGAGGAAGTTCAGATTCAAGAAGAAATTCAGCTTCAAGAAGCAGACGCACCTGAAAATTTATTAAATTCACTCAGAGCTCGACAGCTCACAGGAGACCAGCGTTCAAAAGAATGGTTGCTACAACGAGTTAATTATATTACTGCGAGTGTATCTGCTGCCTGCGCAGGATTAATGGGCGCAGGTTCTCGAGAAGCTCAGTTATTGGAAAAGGCATCCTACGGTTCATACCGTACATTTACGGGAGGCTATCATACCGATATTGGTAATATTTTTGAGGATATAACAGCAAATCATTACGGAAGACTTAATAATACAGTTGTTCATGATTTCAGATTGATTCCTCACGATAATCCAGAATACAGTTTTCTTGGAGCTTCAACAGATGGTGTCAGCGGTGATCTAAATAATATAGAAATTAAAACTTTAGCTGGTCGTCCTTTGGATCACAAAATTAAGAAGGAATATTATCATCAAATGCAACATCAAATGTCATGTCTTGGTTTATCTCAGACACATTTCTTAGAAGCAAAGTATGATACATTTAGGACACTGAAAGAGGCAGCTGATGCTTCCCGTGCTTCCAGTAAACTGCCATATGGTATTGTACTCGAGTTCTACAGTCCAGAAACAAAGTTTACATATCTTTATTCTCCTGCCGATTTAGACGATAATGGTAAAGAACGCTGGGAAATGGAACATGTACACGATACTGAACCTGGTTGTTACATTAGAACAATATACTGGCGCATGACTGGATATCAAATGAAAGTAGTAAAAAAAGATCCCCAATGGATCATAGATATGGGCCCTTCCTTAAAACAGTTTTGGAAAGAGCTCGCAGAACTACGCAAGGATCCAGCGAAAGTAAAAAAATTAATTCAGGCACGTGAAACAAAAAAACAAATTGCAAAAGGACGTCCGCCAGTTACGTTAAATTGTATGCTTTAAAATTGAACCGTTAAATTTTTTACATTCATCATGTCTTCCGACCTCATCATCATAAACGAAATTATCGCAGAACTTACGCGGGACAAGCCATGTACTATGAAAACAATACTTAACATAATAGATAATTTAAACGATCAAGACTCCTTTTATGGACTCTTGATTGGAGAAATTCAGTCAGGAAAAACACCAGCTCAGATGATTTTAATTTGGATCTTCTCTCGTCATCCTTCATTTATGGGTAGCGTATGTTTTATTACGAAGAACCTCGATGCCATCCGTCGCGACATTATGAGCAAATTTGATTCCGATCTCATTAATAATTATATTGTCCGCGTTTGTGCTCGCCATGGTATCGACCGAACTACGGCATTGAAAAAATACGGACTTACGTATTCTATTTATAATCAAAAATTTAAAATCAAAGAGGAAGCCATTAAAGGTAACGTTCAGGTAATGTTGATGCAAAGAGACAACTTTATTCAAGTTCGCAACTGGTACGCATCATTGACGCGTGATACACCAGTCCTTTTCCTTATCGACGAAATGCACGAAATGTACGGAGGAGTTACAAATATGATGAATAACAATGGACTGGAAACCCCACAGAAAATACCGAATGTAGGGATGCTACACTGGTTAAAGAACTTAAAGAATTTAAAAACGTATATTATCGGCGTCACCGCTACACCTTATTCTCCCATGACGGCTGATCCAATTTGCTGGCCTACTAAACTGTTCATGTTGGAATCAGACGCTCCTGCGGTAAATCTTACCTACTACGGTTACAAGGATCACGTATTAACAAATGTAGATATTCAGGCTTTTAACGATTCCAACATGGAGGCAATGACAGACATTATTCGTAGACCTCACAATGTTCTTGACAACGGCAATACAGAAGTGAAGTTTATTTGTATTACAACTGCTCTCAAAAACGAAAAACAGGAAGCCATCAAGGACAGCATAGAGAAGGAATACGGCAGTCTCGTTAACTGTTTAGTATTTAACCAGACAAACGACATTCCGCTTCATAGCTGGTTACATAAAAAGATTCTCACCCGTGAAGTCTGCTCCCGTGGAGCTATTGTAATTATTGGACGCGCTTGTATGGCAGCAGGCATTACTATAAAACCAAAAGAACCGTTATCAGTAAAATATGACGATATTACATATCAGTTAACAGGCATCACCGACCAATTTATGCCAAATACAGATATCAATATTACGTCGATGAAACAACTGATGCGCATACTTGGTTGGTTTCCAAATGGACATCGCGCAACACTCTGGCTTCCGTCAGAAGACCTATTTCCAGTATATGAAACAGAAATAGGTACAGTTACCCGCCAGTTCATAGATACTTACGATACAACAATCGGTCCCGCCAGTCTGGAACAAGTTATGCTCAGTAGCAAACATATTAATAAATTCTACGGGGACAGTTTCTATCGCGTAATCAAGCGGTTCGGCAAGCATTTATATACAACGCCTGCATGCCCTGCGGAGTTTGAAGTTATTCCAACTACATTCCAACCTATTCCTTCAACAATGGAGGGTTTAAATTTAACTTTAACTTCAAATTTAACGATTGGTTCATACTACAAGAACACAAAAGAGCAACATAAACTACGTACAGCGCTCTGTTTTACACGCACGAATATGGCCATCGGTTACGATAATGACCGTTATCAAGATATTATGAAATTCGCATTATTACCTTCGCAGAACAACCCTCTCACACGCATCAATGGTTTTCTATGGGGGCCTCAGGGACATAACTCGCTGATAAAGAACTGTTACATTGTTAATTTTACACAAGACTGGGATGACCCATGCCGTGCTACAGGAGATAACGCGACATTTCAATTACCTGATGGCTCTTGGGCATTGCTCAAAAATATTAAAACGTTAAAACATCAACGGATTCCTCAATTCAAAGATATTACTGTTCCGACAGATAAATATCCTAATTCTTTTTCCCATGAACATCACTCAGCACTCAACATACTTGATATTATATCCAAAATAAAGATGGGTATAAAACCAAGACAACTTACTCTAAAAATAAGACCGAAGACTCATTCTATCGCTTCTAAATAATCTTTAACGATGCGCAAGTATTCCGCCTCAGTTAATAACTTAGTTTCCACATAGTCTTTTCTTAGCTCCATATCTACAAACTGTTTTAGTTTTTCTGTATTATCTAAATCCTCTGTATAGCCGGCGATCAAAACCGGCACTTTGTCTGATAGCTCTCTACGTATGTCTTCAGATGATGCGATATTTACAATATTTTCAGCGTCGATGGCCTCTAAGGATTGTATAATTCGTGCGATACGTCCGCTAAGGCAACGACTCTGATCCAGTGTTAAAGAAGCTTCAGATAGCTGTCTAATTAAGTTATCTGTTAAATCTTGCTTAACTTTCTCATTTACAGGATCCATGATCCGCGCCCAGACCATATTCAGTACAGTTAACTCGTCTGTGTTTATAGACGATAGTTTACCATTATATTTCATCATCGTTCGTAGGGTAGAATAGGCACGCTCGGCCATTTCTACGTCTGTTTTTCCGTATTCGAATATGGCTTTTTTTATTTCTTCCGTACTATCATTTGCATGTGAAATCTTTTCACTTAACTTTGAGAATGATTTTACTAGAGATTCTTGTACAGTATGATCATGAACGTCTATTCCTTTGGTGTTGTCTATTATTTCTGGTAGTTGTATGTTAGGCAATTCGTGGTTAAATAAAATCTCAAACTGTAATACAGCCTCGTCGTCATCTCTTGCGTCTTCGCCTTTAAGATGTCCTAATAATACACGGAACATTGGAATCACGACACCACATATAAAAAAACACATGATCAAAAATGTACAAATGGGTCCCAATGCGTTATTGATCATTTCAAATATTGACATAACAATCTTAACTGAAGAATCATAATTTTAATCAGTTAAGAACGTTAAAGAAGGTAAAAACGTAAAGAAGTTAAAGAAGTTAAAAAAGGTAAAAACGTTAAAGACATTAAAGACATAGCAACACATCCAAATTATCTCTAAAATTATTAAATTTAGCCTCCCATCCCAACTCCCTTAGTTTCTCGCAGTCCAAATGATAACGAAAATCATTAAAAGGTCGATCGTCTACATATTTTATCCAATCATTCAATGAACCTCCCTTCATCTTATTAACTAAAATAGTTGCCACATCCATTACACTATATTCCTGTGTAGTTCCAATGTTGTAAATATTACTAATCGCACCTTTACGGGTTATCAAGTCTGTAGCACGAGCTACATCTTCCGACCAAATAAAATTCCTGCGCGTTTCCCCATTTCCGTGAATTGTAAGCTTCTCGTTATTCTTCAATAGATTAATGAATCTTGGAATAAGCTTCTCTGGATACTGGTTTGGTCCGTACACATTATTACACCGTATAATTACAATCGGTAACTTAAAACTATGATTGTATGATCTCACCAAAAACTCAGCTCCTGCTTTCGTAGCCGCGTAAGGATTCGTTGGATTTAATAGCGACTTCTCAGTACATCCAGGATGATCTAAGTCAACCTCTCCGTAGACCTCGTCCGTAGAGAAATGTATAAATCTATCTAACTTACCGTACTCTTTAGAGCATTGTAATAATACATGTGTCCCGTAAACATTATCCATTGTAAACTGTAAGGAGTTATCAAAGGAATTATCTACATGCGATTGTGCGGCAAAATGCACTAATACATTAATTTGATAATTTATCAGTATATATGATACAAAATCCTTATCAGTTATGTTTCCCTTGATAAAGACATATCTGATACCATCAGGATGTTTTACATTCTTTGAAGAAGAACAGTAGTTCATACAATCTATATTAACAATACGAATGTCGTCATACGTGTCAAGCATATAATTAATATAATTTGATCCTATAAACCCACTGCCACCAGTAACCAAATATGTAAGCATAATAATTTACATAATAAGTTAGTTTTAACTTAATCGCCGTATCGGCCATGTAAATTTAAATATAACCGACGCGATAGCAAACCCGAGTCCATATTGTACACTATCAAGTACCTTTGGCGAATAATGAGATACAAGAGTAAGTATGATAAACAAAGGAATAGTTAAATTTACGATTTTATCAGTTTGAAACACTGTACTCGTTACCCAAACAATTAATATAGATAATATAGCACACTGTATCATTAACGGTACTTTAGGAATTAACCACTCTATCAACGGAGATTCTTTTTGAAGTTTATCTAAATCCATATATCTTATTGCGATTTTTTCTTTATAACAACTGATTTTCGCACTTGTACCAAGCTTTTCTGCTCTTCAAGTGTCTTTGCAGTTGGAGGAGGAGGAGGGGGTTGACTTATGGTAGTTGGCGTTGGCTGTTCGCTTTTTAATTTAATCACAGGAGTTATTTTAACAACTGGTTTCGCAACGGACTCTTGTGCTTTTACCGTTACCGTTACATCTACATCCATGTTTAACTTCGCCATAATAGCATCTTTTATCTGTGTGTCAAGCTCCTTGTCAGCCTTATGAACATTTTTAAACTCGTTCCACTGATCGTAATACGGACTAATCTTAATATATTTCGCCAACTTATCAATGATCACCAATGCTTTCTTTTTCGATATATCTGAAAATTTGGATTTCGCTTTAACCGTCACTGCCGTTACACCGTCGTCGTCTAAACTAAACAAATTATAAGTATGTAGCATATCTACAGCTGATTTTATTTGCCCGCTTATGATCTGAATAAATATTAATTCTATGATTTGCTGAAGATCAGCAATACTGTAAGTTTTATGCTTCGACATATGCTGTAGCTCCGCATAAATGTTCTTCCGCAAATTCTGTGCTTGAGAATTAATAGACAATACACTTGCCCATTTAGCATCCACATACATTGTTTTAGACATCAGATTCATGTAATAATTAGGAATATGAGCACATGTATAACTCTGAACTGGTTGTAGACCCCAATTTTGAGTATTATACATAATCTTCTCTATCACATCCGATGTGATTAAACTGTTAACGACGACCAATGAGATATTAATCTTGTTCATCGCCGTGGTTTTTAATGCTGAAATAGATCTCAAATAGTTCTGATGAATCACCATTGGGGTTTTGCTCTTGTCGCCGTTGTAAATAGTTTGGATCTTATGCGGATCCAATCTCTTATTAATAAGCTCGCGAACAGCATCGGTGATATACAAATCCTGGTCTTTACGGCACAACAACTCGAAACACACATCAAGTTCATGATTCGTAATCAACTTTTTACCGTTCATCAGATCAACAAATTCAAGCACGTTCACCAACCTGCGAAAATCCCCCTGAGCATATTCTATTATAGATTGCTTCGTTTCTTCCGTAAGTTGCATGTTTTCTTTTTGAACAATACGATCCAAAACCTTAGCCATGGATACACTGTCAGCTATTGTAAATTCCAATGTAAAACAATCCTTCCGTAGATTGTTAATTGTATCTTTTTTTACGTTACCGATATTACAAATACAAATAATAGGTACCTTCCGCGTATGTTTCGATGTAGCGCTGTATTTCTCTTTAGGAGTAATAAAAGACATGAGCGCATCCACACCTCCGCGATCACCCTTAAACATACCGTCTACCTCATCCATAATAATCGAGTTTACTGGTGCTTGACCGGATCTGGCAACAAAACAATTAACAGGAGTATGAACAAGACCTGATATATGTTCTTCTATCAGGGACTTACTACGAATGTCGCTTGCGTTAAATTCCTTGATATGATAGTTATATTCTTTTAAAATAATATGAGCCAATGTTGTCTTGCCGAGTCCAGGAGGACCAACTAAGAGAACGGCCAGCTGACTGCTTATACCTTCTCTAAAATCTGAAAACCATTGTCGTAGCATGTCTTTTTTTGCGGAGGATATAATCAAGTCATCTATGTGTTTCGGTCGATATTTCTCGAACCAGATTTCAGAAATCATTTAACTGATATTAACATTCATTTTTAAATTGAATGCTTTTGATTAACAATGAAATTGTATATCGTCGGTCATCGCGACGAGAATGAACCTGCTCTGGTTACAGTAGAAACGATAGATAGCATCTCGGATTTGTCTAAGCTTGAGATTGATAAAATACCTAACATTGTATCTCCCTTTTACCGTTCAGTTGACTTGAACTGTGGAAAAATCATAAAAATAACAGATATGACAGAAAAGATAGAGTATTTCTGGGCGAATATAAATGGTATTAAACTTCAAAAAGGACAGTATTTCATAGCAGGAGATACAGATAAGATTACATGTTATATGTATAAGACTTCGGCGGCGGAAGACGCAGAACCTTGTCCGACTTTTTCTGGTGTCCGTTATAAACATTACAACAATGGACTCTTGAAGACAAAAAAATGCTATATGAACGGAGTTCTTGTCTGTTCATATTCATTTCGTAATGACATTTATAATACCGTTTCTGATACGGCTATGTTTAAAAACGGCAAACCCGAACTTGTAAATATTTTCAACGATCAAGAGGTGTTACAAGAACAGAAGGTTCTTACTGGCAAGGGCAAGGTGTTCATGACCTACCAAAGTAATTAATGTTAAAGTTAAAGCCAATGTTAAAATTAAAATTAAGCTTAATCCGTATGCCCAAGTCCGTCTGATACACGATCGATACAATACTCAATGCTATCCTCGTTATTAGTCTCTTCGTCTTCAACGCGCCAGTCAACGCTATTTATATAATAATCAATGCTAGCGTCTTCGTCTTCTGAGCGCCAGTCCCAATATTCTTGAGTCTCAGGAGGAGTAGCAAGCGAAGGCGATACTGGACGAGGCGCCGGAGGAGGAGGAATTATAATAGGAAGAACATTACTATTTAAACGCTCTTGTTGCTCCGCTGTAAGCGCATGACGATTGATGTTAAGCTCATTGCGATTATAACTTGCATAATACGGACGCTCCAGTGCGCGTTTAAATGCCCAGTCTGTCATCTTTCGCGGTACGTTAGTAAAGATAACACTGCGATACATACTCGACATATCCAATTGATAGCCAACTCGGTAAGGAACATCCGTATAATCGCTTTGTCCTGGTGCGAAGACCTTCATGTTAAAACCAGGGGGGCTATACGCCCTGATGATTTCATGCTCCAAACGCCCGTTTACAACAATGTAGGCATCATAGCCACTCGTCAAAATCATGTAAGAAGAAAAATCAGCCGGTCGAATATAATCCCATACGTAATAATTAGCAGCACTAATTGCGTTCGGCGCACACATAAGTAGACAATGACCAGTAATATAATACCAGTCACTTGGTACTGATACAGGAATAGGGTTTGTGTTCATGAATATTTAAATATTTAATATCAATTTATTTCTTTGAGCTATAAATTGATATTAATACTTAATTAATGACGACATATCTTGCCAGATATCATAGCGATAGTAAGAATATTAACAACTATGAATTTATATTTCGTATAAAAAACAACACTATTGACAAAGTGTTGTTTTTTTCTGATGCCTGTAAAATATGTAATAATGATACCATTTACAATATTACACAAGGAAATCAGCTCGAAGGTCTCAAAATAGAGACTATTGTGTTATATGAAAACGACAAACCAGATGTTCTTAAATTAAGCGATAATAAGTCTTTATTATTATATCGTGTATACAGGGCGTCACTAACGCAATACATTACAAAAGACGTAGTTCAGTTACTTGCGAAACAGCTAATTATGAATGATCCGTTACTTTCAGAGTATTCATAAATCTTTTAAAAGATACTTATTATATATAAATAATGTCAACGTGTATGGGCACTACTTTGATTCTATCCCTATTATTGGCACTGGATGCGTATGTGTTTGTATTAACAGGAAATCCTATTAACGCCGTCATACCATGCCCTGAACAACAGTGCGATTTTTCTGCTTTACAAAAATACTTATCAGATGATACTATTTTAGTACTTGATAACTTATGGTCGTCAAGACTACAACAGAACAATTTAAATGTCACGGAAGTATACTACTGTGGAAACGGTTTGAATATAGATATTGGTATTAGTCCATGTAATTTATTACATGAGCAAATCACATTTATTATATTAGTAATTTTACCGTTACTTGCCATATTGATTGTATACGTTGATACAAAAAAGACTAAAACTATGAAAACTATGAACTATGAACTGCCAAAATACGAAGAGATACCGACACTTAGTCGCTAAGAGTAAACATATTCTTTATACGCGTATAAAGACTCGGAGTTACTACTATTGTCTCTTCATCGTTGGTATCGTCATCTTCAGCTTCAGCTTCATCCGCTGACGCGTCTTCTTCATCTTTGGCCTCGTCTTCAGCATCGTCCTTGTCTTTGTTATCATTGGCCTCATCATCAGCGTCCTCTTCATCAGAGTCCTCTTCATCATCTTCATCATCTTCATCCGTTTTCGCGTCTTCGGCCTCCTCTTCGAGCTTTTTCTGTAGATCATTCAGTCGCTGATTCAACAGAAGAATGCTCTCATTTAAAGACTTAACCTCCTCAATCAGTATCTTATTTTCTTTAATAATCGCGCAGGCAATACGCATGGAACAACACTGATTACGACCAGTGTCGTGTCTATGCGTCCGTACACGAGATCGTGAGCAACGAGAAGTCTGTTTAAAGTCATCCTCACAGTTGAATGATACAGGCGCGCAACTATTTGTAAAATTCCATCCAGGCAACCCTGTAGGAGTACGAATATGCATAAAATTATTTACATCGCTGACATCAGTAAGAGGCTCGAGTGGTGGGCTACGGCTCGTCGGAGGGACTGGAACATTGGTTTGAACGGAGGAGTGGAATTCCTCAGCATCTAAAAGCTCAGGTAAATCATCGTTATCAGAATCGCACATTTTACATGAATATGTAAAATTCCTTTAAATTAAACCTCTGTAGAAGGAGATTCATGTGTACTATGGAAACTATTTTGACGCGCTAACGATACATCCACCGGTTTTTCGTCTATGAATGGTGTTAACTCAGTTAAAATAAACTTTACAAATTTATCATAGGTCGGTATATGTCGTAAATTAATAATAATACTGAACATAGTGTTGTAAAGCTCGCGACTATTGTCACTATTCACAAGCAACATACGATCACTATGAGTATTAAATACACGAATAATCCATATCTGAATGGTCTTCAGTTGATTACACTGACACCAAGGAACAGAGCATCGCATATTATAACAATCACTATGGTTATCTCTTACTAATCTTGGATCACGCTTAAAATTGTAAATGTATGGATACAACTCCTGTATCATTGTTAATCCATCTTCATTACATCCAATCATTGTTGTAGGAGATAATCCTCGCAACTCTTCCAACAATGATCCCGTAGTCAAATCCAAATCAGAATAAACTTTAACTCGAGATATTAATTCACGATGTTTCGTTGGGCTCAGTTGTTTAATGATCTTGTACTTAAAAAACTCACGCGGAGACGACATCAATAAAAAATTTTCTAAATAAGCGTTCAACAGATTACTATGTTTGATAATCATCTCAAAACACTTGCGATTAAGAATAAGATTCGAAGACAATATTAAATCCTCCGTATTGTAATAGTTTAACTTGATCTTTAAATGGTTAAACTGTAAATCATGCTTCGCGATTGTAAAACCGCATTTTGTAAGATACGCACAATCAAGTGTTATACCGTAACTATGTTTCTTTACAGAGCGCAGATCCATGTCGTACGAACTCATGTTGGCTTCCAGTCGTGAACTTATAAGACGAGATAAATCAACGTTCCGCATAAGGTCACTGTAAGATAACGGTAAATCCTCTGTGTCTAATTGAGACATATGCGATAACATATTCGTGAACTCTTTCATAGTATGAAATATAAACTTTGACTTAGCCAAGTCATAGGTTAACCGGAGTGTCTTGTTTTCATTTATATAATCCGTACGTTCCAAAGAAACAGACTGCGTTGCCCCATTTGTCTCTACATTAACACCAGCCGTGACCTTCTTGTCTTTGATATTTACTTTATGAATCATAATCTCTCTGACACCAAAGAGCTCAGCAACGCTAATAATTTGTGTTAAATCAAACTCCTGTTTAACACGCTCATAAAATTCTGGCTTAACTGCTATAAGCTGATCTTTGTAATAAAAACAACTGTAAAGTGTGTTGATCTCCTTATCGTCATTGTAAAATACAAGTCTTGTGTTGTTTTGATCAACTATATCATCCAAAGATATTTCACTATGATGATCCGACTCGTCAAGGTCGTTGTGCTGATGGAGCTGATATCTATCCTTATTTTCTTTTATCAATCGGTTTATCTGTTGCGATACAGAAGGTATAACTGGAGGAACATTGTTCGTACAAAGCTCAAACGGTCCGCCTTCTCTTACACGTCTGGTTAACGGTGGAGTCTGAGGAGGCTGTGGCGGCGGAGAAGGCAATCTTTCTTTCTGACTTTTAGATATAGATAAACCAACAGCAGACTTAACTACTCCACAAGAATTATAAATCATTCCGTGTCTCGTGAATCTAAGAACCCTACGCGTATCTAAACAGTATAGTAGTATGAACTCTTGTTTTAGTTTCTTCTTTTTCAGTGCCTGCTTCATATTTTTTATGACTGCTTCTCTGGTATTATTATCTATTGTATAAAGAACTATCATCTACGTATTAATATTTTTAGTATTTAAATGTGTGAACTGATCAGTTAATTAACATTAAGATGAAGATATTGACGATAAATGTGGTTACTAACAATGACATATATATCCAGAAATTCTGAAAATCATTATTATCAGTGTCCGTATGGACCTTAAATGATATCCCGTATGCCTCTCCATTCTGAATATCATTATAATAATGGACAGACTGTTTACTCTTCATGGCAGACCAGATTTGCTCCCATACGTATGTCTTATTAAACAGATTCATAGAATCCGTATATTTCGTCAAATACTTTGTCATATACTGATCTACGCGAGTATCCAAGGTGTATCCCAAATGCTCATAGTAGTCACGTACTCCCACTCCGCTAATAACAGTAACCATGTCGCAATTATGAGCCTTCGCGATATTCTCTGCTACACACATTAAAAACTTGCCTACGCCACGATGTTGGGTATTTGTTGTAGCCGTTGAAATAGTAGTTGTCACATTTCCGTACACGTGTAGCTCGCGGATCCTACCAATACGCATACCACGTTGCCGGTATACAGGAAGGTAATGATGTGGCACCCTGTCACCTTCTGTAGACTCTGGAATACGTAGCCGGCACAATCCCAACAGAGAACAATCGTCAAACGACTGACGACCTTCATTTGGAATCTCAACGCTGATAAAAAACTCCGTACCTCCATTAGCTGTATATGACCGAATGAACAATACTGCTTCTCTAAGCTTATTATCAATAATATTGTTCCTGATTTCGCGTGAACGGATGTCGTAACATTTTAGTCCATTACTCTCCATATATTTCATGACAAACTGTTGGAGGTTTGTCTTAATTGTATCGCTCACATATCCCAAATGGTTATTTTTCAACGTTGCCTCAGGAAAGTCACGCTGAACACGATTAATACGAGTCCAAGGAGGTACGATAGACAACGCATATCCAAGAAAAGCTATGAATTCCGGAAATCGTGTCTCCGCAACAGGTTGCCACTCCCGCGTCTCCTTCCATTTACGTATTTGCGTAAACGGCAAATCAAGACAAGGATAGATTTTAGCATAATCTAACTGAAGATCATACCCTTGAAATACATCGCGCATCATCTCATAATCCAACTCCAAGCAACTGCCAGGCAGATCAGGCATTAAATGACCGTCCACTTTAAATCCGTTATCGCGTAGCATCCTATTAGCCTTGATGCTTGCTTCCACCGTATGTCCGCGAGAATTAAAACTCAATACAGCATCAGATGTGCTCTGAATTCCAATCTGTACTCGTGTACATCCGAGCTCCCGCATCTCTGTCATTGTAACCCGATTAATATGATCTGGTCGCGTTTCAAGAACCATGCCTACCACACGACAACAAGGCGATTTCGTATTTAAGTTCTGTTCATGTACTAAAGATCCTGGAACACGCGAAGATCGCAATTTTAAGTGAAGCTCTGGATCAAGCGGTAAATTATTCAAAAAAGGATTCTTCTGGATCCACTTACGTAGAATGTGCTGGTACTTACCGTTAAATTTAATAGACATATGCGCGTACATATTACAGGCATAAAACACATCCAGCGCAAACTGCCTCCGGTACTCTTTTGGAAAACAATCGAACGTACCTCCAAGAGCAATAATTTCGAGCTTATCTGGTGGATGACCCATAATTTCCAACTCTGCTAACCTCCGCCAAATTTGTTCCACTGTATTAAAATTCTGAATTGCTCCGCGAATAAAAGTGCCTTCAGAACTTAGATAACTGCGTGCCATGTTAGGTTCATTGGGACAGTAAGAGCAATTATAGGCACAACTAAAAAACCGCCCGTCAAGAGCCACGCTAATTGGTAGAATACCACTGTTACTCCTGATAGATTTCGTAGTTAATAGACTCTCCATTATAAAGTTCGGCTGTACTCGGTTCTTACTCCGCAAGTAATCGTATATTTTTTTAAGTTCACTCTTAGAAGGCGTATTTATAATACCTTTTGCTTGAGGAGATTTTAAAAAAGTTCGAATCTCCGTCTGTAACCGTGCCATGAGATCCGTGCTGTTGTTTACATTATGTGTACTTATGTAAGTTGTAATATTCTCTTGAACAGTCAGAAACAAATTAACTAGTGCTTCTGATGGTTCATATGTGATGTTTTCTATTGACATTTATTTACAATTAATTTTCATTTTTTTATTTAAAAGGTAGCCAGGTTATCAGCTGAGTCAACACCCAGTGGAACTGAGTGCTCCGATACATCATCGGCAGGAGCAGCGCCACCCTCAAACCCCTCAGCCTCACCGCCCTCAAAACCCTCATCCATGCCACCACCGGTTACCATGTTGTAACCAACGCCAAAGCCTGCACCCTGACGAGCGCTAGTTCCAACAAATGGTGTAAACATATCTAAAACGGCAAATGTAGCGGCAGCTGTGAGACCAATCATAACAATCTCCTTGAGATTAACATTCTTGCGTGGAATAAAAAAGGCTGCAACAGCAACAGCCAGACCCTCCAGAACATACTTGACTAAGTTAGACAGATCGATATTGAGCATTATATTAAAGATATATATTTTATTTTTTTCAAACTTAATTATCTGCGCGAACTACGAATAGGCATGCCTGGAAGATTACTAAGTGATCTATTAGGTATAGGTTGTCCTAATGGTATTACAAAATATTCATTTCCTATAGTTACATGAACGTGTGGTGGAATCATCATTGATCCTCCCTTAACATAGTATGAATTTGGTTTCGTTATCATGAATTGAAATAAACCTTTTTCGTTAATAACCGCTATGCCTTTATTAGGAGTGCCTTCGTACGCCATTTCAGGTGTTCCAAATGGTAAGCCGGAACCCATGCTTGCGGCTCTACGATCAGCCGGAGCAGAGGCGGTATACGAGAGTGGAGCATTTTTTATATTTACGCATTTTCCTTGAATGTAAATCTTATCGTTGTCGTATATGACGGTACCGGAACATGTGCCGTTATTGCTCTGGAACTTTGATGCATTCATTGTCTAATATATTTACATAAATATTTAAAATACGTTGGGTTTAAGGATTATTTATAATAAGCATAATAACGATGGATTTTTTCGGCTTATTAACAGATCCTAAAGTACTGCTGATTATAGCAGTACTTGCTTTGTTAATCGCTTTGGCGATATACGCATGGCGTCAGTCAAGTCATTTAGAAGATCTCAAGACAAAGAACACCAAGATGTTAGAACAGGTTAAACACGGTATTATTCTTGATGACGAAATAGGCTACAGAGCAAAATTACGTAATGATATGGCATCCAATATGTCAGAGGAGACTATTCCAGTAGCTCATTCACTGATCCATGAACACGAGCAATCGGCATCAGAACATGGCGTGGAAAATACAGAATGGGAAGACGACGAGTGCTCGGACGAGGAGCACAATACATATATTAAAGAACTAATTCGCCTAAACGACAGTAAGCGTGCTAAGAATGATGAATTTTACATTAAGACACAGCAACAGACTGGTCACAATGGTCCTGTATACGACAGCGGAGAAGAAGATGTCATTTTTGATAATTACGACGATACGGAAGAGGAAGCGTCAGAAACCGATATATTAGTTCACGCTGAACGAGAATTAGCGGAGGCGGATCCGGTTGAAGTTGCTCCTGCTAAAGTAGCACCAGTAGTTGCAGCGACTCCCAAACAGAAACCAGAGTTAAAATTAAAGTTAAAGCCATCGCCTAAAACGCCAGTTAAAGCAAACACAGAGGAGCTCGCGGAAGTTAAAACGGTAGAAGAGTCGGTTAAACCCGTGGAGGATGTGAAACCTACTCAAAAATTAAAGCCTTTCATTGGCAAAAAGGTACCAAAGATTTAAGATTTAAAGAAAAAATAAATCTAACTTAACGTTATAATGAATAACGTTAACTACGATTATCCTGCCCTCATGTCCGATGGCCGTCATGTTACTGATTACAGACCGAGTTGCGATGTCAATACATTAATAATGAAACACAACGGACTCCACAATAGCCACCAGCAGAGAATGTTTTTACAGCATAACGCTGAACAATTACAAGCCATGAACCTTCGTCATATGCACCAAAAGGTAAATGGCAACAATAAGCAGTATTTTCATGTAGATCCTAATGGTCATGATGCTTACTGGAGAGCATACAAGGCGTCGTTATCGCGCTAAATTTTTTATCATAATTGGTAATGACAATCTTATTAAATGACGTAATACTAAAGACCGGTCTAATTGAACATATAGGATCAGACCGCCCAATTGAACTGTTTACAGGATTAACATTTACCCGTGCGTTTTTCTTGATTATTCTTCCGATATGTATATTTATCATTGTCTCTTTTATACTAAAGAAGAGATATGACGCAAAGATGGAAAAGGATGAAATCATATTAAAAGGCTTCTATGATACAATGGGCGACGATTACGAAGATTAATCGTCCTCATCTTCTTGTTTAATATCTCGTCTTTTGAGATTCTGTAACACATTTTTCAACTCCATAGGATTAATCGTCAGCCTAACTGGTGGATGAGGAACAGGAGGTTGATGTTGAAGAGGGAGTTGAAGATGATGTTGAAGATCTTGAAGATGATGTTGCGGTTGAAGTTGAAGATGATGTTGCGGTTGAAGAGGAATGTATGTTTGAAGGGTAACATGAGAAGGTTTAAATATGTGATCTAAAATACATTCCTCCAAAAATATCCTCTCTACAGAACTGAGTACAATCTGATGAGCCTGCCATACAGGATGTATGCCTTTCTCATCGTAATATAAATATGCCGGACATATGAACTGGTCGGCATATTTACCATAAGTTATATCTTCCGGACCAACCTTATTTTTATTAGAATCATAAATTACAGTTGCGACATCGTTTGCCTTATGAATCAACTTAATTTGGAAATAAAAATCATCGTTTACTGTTTTCCTTTTCATCGCAGACCTGTATTTCATACAACTGGTAGGTTTTACTGGCCATGATTTATGATTCTCTGTAAAGCAATTAATAAAAGAACGATCTAACTGTTTAATCAACTGAAAAAAATCTGCTATTTCAGGATCAATATCCTTGTTAGACATATTCAAACAGTAACCGTAGGTTGTATCCTGCGTATACTGCTTCGCGCCAAATTTCAGCGGTAGTCTTGGAGTTTTAAAAATAGGCCTTACGGCTATTGTCTTCTCTCCGGTTTTATCCAAATACCAGATTTCACTGAAAGACCCAACAGGGGGTTTTAAAACAATATTCAACGGATCAAAATTATGTATGAGTTTACCATTCATTTATAATTAATAAATGGTAATCCATTTTTGGGGACGTGCCCTCCCCCTTAACCCCCTTGCCAATTATGAGAGGATGGAAGGGAAGGATGAAGGACAAAAGATGAAGGAAGGGAACTGAGGAAGATTAGATGGCTAATTATATTTCTCGCGTAGCCTCTTAAGTTCGTCTGTAATATTACCCATGGATTCATGATCCGCCGTTTCTAGTACAAAACACTTATCTGCCGCGCAGCGAATCGGAAACTCGGATGAACCATCAAAGGGCTTGCCTGGTACTAATCTAAGATTTAGCTCCGTTGCCAGTTCTTCCGCTTGCTGAAAAGCTTGTTTGCTAACAGGAATCTCTATAGCATAATGATTGCCGGCATCATACGTAACATTAAAAATCTGAAATACCTCGTTCATAGATTCCTCCGGTGGGTAAAAACGATATTCCAATTCTGTTGCAAATGTAATCCCACCAGGTCTGTAAATATGACAAATTATATACATACAGCCTTTCTTTGCTTCTATAATTTCCATTACAATTGGATATTGTCATTGCTTTAAGCTTTAAGCTTTAAGCAACAATATCACGTAAATAAATAACATCTGTATGCGTATCTAATCCAATCTGATCCTGGTGTTTCAGTATACCATTCAACACAATAATAAGCTGTGCCAATGATTCGTCATTTGGATTCGTACCATTCCACGCAGGCACAATAATAGCATTTCCGAGATTTTCTACCATAACGCTACGGCGATCATCAATCATTATCGTATTATTTTTTTTAATAGAAACATGATTGTTAAATACATGATGTAATGGCTTCGTATACGAACCGTTGGATATAAATTTTAGCTCCCCTCTCGTATTAACGAACGCAAGTCTCTTTTGCTGTTCTACTGTCATAATACCAAGTATAACCTGTTCAGCATATTCTCTTGTTGCCGCTGTCCAAATACTAACAGTTTTGAATTTTTTAAAAATATAACGTAAAAATATGTCTATGTTCGGTCGTTTCTGAGCGTAATACCAAAGTGGATTTTTGGTTACCGGATCAGGCAACCAGAATTTAAAATCATACGGCCCGCGAGCCCGTTTTGGATTAGTAGACACAGATACCAATGTTTCATCTAAGTCTAATATAATATTCATATATCTAAGAAATATTAAATTTTACAGATGCGTAGAAATATAGGCATATTATGTTTTTCCGATAACGTCCTGTCATATACAAAATATCCTAATTGTTCAAGCTGATAAATCTGATCCAAGTTGCTAAATACACTATTGTCTATGTAGCCGTCGACGATCTCAGGTTCAATCAACGTATTAAATCCAGTGTAAAACCAATTGTATAAATAAAACCTCGCCTGACACGGAGCATCATCCCATACAGATGAAATCCAATGTATTTTCTTTATATCGACACGGGGACTTGTTGCCTGAAAATCAATGTTAGCAGTCAATACCGGTTGTTGCGGGTTTACTAAGTTAATGTCTGTACACGTAATACATGGCCCATAACTCAGTTGTACAGTGCGACCCTTGTTGATCTTCCCTGGCTCTATACCATAGTCAGATGTATCGATATAAATAACATCTGACAATGGATAATGTTTTGTTTCTTTGGAGAAATGTAGACTCTTGGGACCACACACATATTCGGTCTGCTTAGACCGCCAGTTATCAATATGAATCTTTAAAGGTTTTAGAACTCCGAGTGCCTTCTCGCTATTCTTGAACATGTACTTATTCAACAATGTAGCAATAAACTGTATCTTTATACTGCCCATCTGACATCCGTGTAAATAAAAAGCCTTGAGAACGGAGACCGGTACAGATCTGGCTTTTAGACCTTTTATTGTTAGAAGATACGGGTTGTTCTCGTCCACTTCCCATCCGCGCTTAGAGTAACGGAAATTATGAATATGATAAGTAGATAACCGTGATTGCCGGATTTTTGTTAATTTATCGAAAAACGAAGAAATATGTATATCTTTCACTCCGTTGATATCTGTATGAGAGGTTGTAACAATATCAGTAACACCCAACAGAATATCCAATACTTTAATAATATAGTCAAATATCATTACCATCGTAAAATTCCCATTCTCCTCGTTTGTGTAGCCTATAGCTGGATCATTAATATCCATACCACAATTAATACGCAACTGAAAATGCATTTTTGGTTGCGTAACTGCCTTAATAATCTTATCTATGTTCGTAATCTTTTCTTCGCAATGATACAAATACACATGTCCATCGCGAATTAAAGATAAAGTATACTGAAGAATCCGCTGTTGTTCGCTCTTAACAGATACAGTCTTAATGTGTTTTAGCTGTAGATAATCAAAATCCTCTTGGATACTTGCGATCCGTGAGGAATCTTGTCTATCATCGATAATCGCGTAACATACACCGTTGCGATTCCGTGCTAAACGATCATTATCGTACAATGTTTTAAGATGACCAATATGGAAAAATTTGTTTCTGTAATACATACGACTAATAGTAGTTAAAGGTTCGTGATGTTCAGTCTGTTCAGTCATTTGTAACATAATTCAAATAATCATTTTATTTAGTTATTGTAGATGGAAAAAAACACTGCTGTGTGCGAAAGAGGCTTTCTAGCCGCAATTAAACGTAAACCAAGAAAAAACATACACGAAGTTACATCTTATGCTAATGCTATCTGCGCTGGTAAAAAACCAGATTTAAAAGGCAAGTATAAACAAACACCTTATTTCAAAGTTAAAGAGCAGGAACTACCGGAAACAAAACACGAATCGCGACCATTGTATCCCACTCTACGGAAACTTAAACAGATAGTAAAAGGAGGATCTCCGGCAGTGATTGACAATTACATCATTGGGATAATTAATAAAAACGGAGATTTGATTTTATGCAGACCTACAGTGCAGGAAAAAAATTGATTGATTTTATTTTATTACCAAAAAATGGCTTCACGAACGGTAGAACAACTTGTTTCGCACATTCTTTCTGGATGCGATCTTGATGATTATGATTATTATATTTACAACAATAGTTTTTTTGTACCTGTACAAGTAGACATTGACGATGATGTATCTCCTACAGAATGTCTACTTCATATTTGTCCAAAGGGTGTTGACCCTCGAAAGGATCGTTTTCAGCGTCCTTATGCGATTTATACAATTCCAGCTCTTTTTGCTAAGACAAATTAAATAATTTAAGTAAATTTTACTTACTTTGATATATGGATATTAATTGGTTAACTACGGAAACACATATGATACGTAAGGAAGAACTGGAAGATTTCCTCTTTAATTATGGGTGTAGACAAATAAGTATAGGAACATTTTATAATTCTTTGGATAGCAACGGATTCCCCAACGAAATGGTAAATCTTGTTAATTTTTCTTTTCTTTATGACGGTCAGTGGATGACATTCACTGGACACTTCAAGGATATGTCAAAGTATGATTCTACCTTGACACCTACCGCAAAATTTAGTTTACAATTCATTGATAAAGCGCAGTAAATTTAACTAAATAAGATATATTTAGTTAAATTTAATATTGTTAATCCATGTTTTAAGTTAACTTACTGTCCCTGCTGAACTTACTGTCCCTGCTGAACTTACTGTCCCTGCTGAACTTACTGTCCCTGCAGCTTTTTGAACTCAGAAATATCATCGTTTACCTTCTGGTTCTGCTTATCCTGAAGCTTCTTCTGAAGACGCTCCTTGACTGACAGCTTACCGCCAGTTGGAGCAGGGCTCTCCATCATCTCCTTCTTGCGCTCCTGATAGAACTTATCGCGCGCATGCATGCCCTCGTGGTACTTACCCATGAGCTCGTTAAGCTTCGGCAACATGTACTCCTGATCCTGTACCTCGTCGGCCTCCATGTCTACTGGAAACCATACACCCATCTGGACGACGTAAGCGTGAATACCTGGCTCGACGTTGTCGCGAAGAAACTGAGCACGATCGCGAGCATCCTCAAAACGAGAATATGATCCACGAACCTTGAACCCGCGTAAGCTGTTGGCATCGTTGTTAGCATCATCGAACGTATGATCGAGCTTAGTACGATTCTCCGCAAGGAAGATCTTGTAACGATCAAGGATCTCCTCGCTATCGAACTCGTACTGACGACGGCACTCATCTACATACTCATCCTCGTCAATAAGCATACTGCGGTACTTATCGTTAAGGAGACGGTAAATATGCTTATCCTCCTCGTCTACTGAATTCTTAAGACGATCAAGTGTCTCGGAGATCTTATTGTTCATCTCTACAGACAGCTTCTTAACCATCTGAATAGCCTGTGCCGTAATCATCTTGTTGATATCCTGAACCATAAAATTATTTGCGTAGAAAAGATTCTTCTCTACGACCTTGTCCTTTGGATTAACAAATGAGACTACAACAAAATTCTGTCCATTAAGGATAGGATCCTGCTTAAGGTGATCTACTACTGGTTGGGTAGCGATAGTTGACATTATTAATATTTATATTATTTTGTTTTTAAGTAATGAACGAAAATATTTTCCATTATAAGATATAAATGTTTCAACTTGATTTAGATGTCGCTAATGTTCTCCAGCGTGCTATTAAGTACCTGGTCGAGGGTCTTGCTGTAGCTGTTGCCGCCTACTACATCCCAAGAAAGAAGATGAACCTCCAGGAGATTGCTGTTATTGCTTTAACCGCTGCCGCTTCGCTCGCTGTACTCGACCTCCTTGCCCCGGCTGTTGGAAGTGGTGCCCGCCACGGTGCTGGGTTCGGTATTGGCGCTAGCATGGTTGGTATTAACCGCTTCATTGGTGCTCCCATGGCTCCATCGGTTTAAATTTAAACTATTTACCACTTAGATACGTAATTGGTAAACAGTTTACATTATTTTGTTCCTAAACGCTTAAGACGACTAGATAACATATCACTATGAGATAAAAGGGTTACACTGTATGTACTTACAGTGTCACTGTCGTCCTTCTTCTTCTCTTTAACAGATTCTAATTTAACGGGTTTCACAATAACCTCACCAGCAACTAAATCACTGAGATCTACGGTGGTTCCTGTTTTCTTTGTTGTTACTGTAGTTGAAGTTTTTGACGTTTTTGTTGTAGCTTTAGAAGTAGTTGACGTTTTTGAAGTAGACACTGACTCTGCTTCATCGTCGCCTTCTAATTTTACGTCAATAATGGTAGACGCATGCTCTGCTCCATGAACAGTAAACTGTTCATCATCTTCCTCTTCCTCTTCCTCGCGATCATCCTCTTCCTCGCGATCATCCTCTTCGTCATCTTCATCTTCGTCATCTTCATCTTCGTCATCATCTTCGTCTCTGTCTTGTCCTTGGACATTTATCTCTCTTGGCTCTTCGTCTGAAGACTCAAACGTTATTGTCATATTATCAGGTGCCAAATCATCATTATCAATGGTTAATTCTCCAGCCGATCTTGCTAATTCAAGATCCGGTATATTTCTTGTAGGATAGCTCGCACTGGCGATCTGACGAGGCGCCGCCATAACATGATCTTCATCGTCAGAATCATCTAACAACGTCTTTCCTCCGTTAATAATATTCATTCTGTCTTTTATAGTCTGCTTCGCCTCTTTCGATCCACAAGACATCTCCATTCCGTTTAAGGCGGCAACAATATTATTCAGATTAACGCCATTACGTACTGCCTGTTCAACAGCTTCTTTTACAAATTGTTTCAATTGAGGTACATTCTGATCTATTAATACATCAGGACGCATCCAAAGATTCCGAGCAACATTAATGTATACCTCGTGTATAAAAGCGCCTTGAAAAGGCCCAGTTAACAAATTAGGAT
>Ga0247722_10000187_pt1 | contig 39497 bp, 35 predicted proteins | sample MSEWelMarce3H_FC_FD_189094 | JGI IMG/M metagenome (GOLD analysis project Ga0247722, IMG submission 189094) | Subsurface sediment microbial communities from gas well in West Virginia, United States - MSEEL Well Study Marcellus 3H_FC | ecosystem: Environmental > Terrestrial > Deep subsurface >... | reverse complement strand
GGCATAACCCAACGTCAATTCCTGACCATCGAGCTTAATAGAGCAGACCGTGGCGCCAATCGCGCTGATTTTTACCGACAATCCCTGCGGGGTGCTGATCTCAAACAAAAAACGTCTCCGATAGCGTTTGTGCGGCTGACCGATATATACTATTTATATTATAATTTGACGCATGGCAAGGATTTTATTATGACCAAATCTCTATCGTTCATCGCAATCTGCAAATAAGATTCGCAGCGAGGTCGGATGAGGGACAGGTTCTACAGTGTATGTGGTTGACTTACCCCCAAATGTTGAATGGACACCGCGTGTTACTCAAACACGGCAGTTTGGCGACACGCACAACCGACGTGAAGCATTAAAGACCCGGATGCGTTTAAACACCTGCAGCTGGTGCTGACGCAAAAGATTGGTGGCATCCGAGTGATGGTCGATACCCTAGCATTGGTTCTGCACCATGAATCAGAGCATGTTGAGCAGGCGATTACTGCGGGACTGCAAACTGGGGGGGCTTGAAAAGACAATATCGTCAACTGTCTGCACCGCAGATCTTGCCATGCCGCATAGGGTTACGCGCAAAAATTAACTATCGTCATCCACATCGAACCGTGGTGGAAAAGCAGGTGTCAAAAATGACAACCATCAGCAACTACATTGCTGCTCAGAGAATAAAAATAAAACCAAAAAACGTAATTCTTGCACGAAAAAGCACCGTCATACGCATTGCTATTAATTAAATTGCAATAGTCTTTTGCTATTTATGACTATTCCCCATTTTACTAATAATGAATGAATATGGCAGGGGAAATAAAAAAAATACAAAATGCAAAATTTACGCATCATAAGAATACAGAGTTCACTTCACGAAAAAAAATTAAAATATTGTACATAGATACTGAAAACAAAGCTAAATACTACAAAAAAATCTATCTAAAGCACAAAAATGGAAGCTGAAATAAAAAACAACATCATTAATTTGCGGGAGGAATTCCATGACAAACACGAGCAAGCAACAAGAAATAATTTAATTCTAACCATAACATTCAACCCGGGAGTGTAGTGTGAGTATTTTAATAATTGCATTTCATAAAATTGACAATTTAACTGAGCAATTTGAATTGCTAAAAGTTCCCGCATGTCTTGTAGGGCGTCTATATGTTGCAAATATATTTCTATGGGCAGGACTAAATTTGCTTAGCAACTGGTACACGACGCTATATCTATTTCAGTCAAGATATAGCACCCCTTTTTTAAACCATGAAATAGCAGCTATTCTGGTAACTTTTAGTTCTATAGCGTTATCCGTGCTACTGGCGTTTGGTTTTTACACAAGAGTTTCTGCAGCAGGATTATTTATATTAAATTTAATAGGGATTGTCAGGCTAAGTGAAATAACAGAATCAGAACTACACATGCATTATATTTGGGGAGTAATCCTGTTGCTTCTGCTTGTAAAAGAAGATGGAACTATCAACTTGGGAACACTCGTTGAAAATGTTATAACTTTGTGGTGCGACGCTACAACTCCAGATCGTCAATAAACCAAATACTATCATACCCTAATGCGCTTAGTAATATTTAAGTAAAAAACAAATACATTTCCGGACAAAATCATTCTGACAGATAACGATATAAAAAATGAGAAAATGTACGATGACTAAAAACATGCTCGCTATGCTGACAGAATTTAAAAAAAAATTATCGTTTATGACTAAAAAAATTTAAAATAAATCTCCAGAAAATCCATCGTAATACAGCCAAAATGATGATAATTATCAGGTACGCATTCTTCGTGGTGAATTCCTCACGGTTACAGCAGCCACACCTTTAAAATAACGCCGCTTTATTATGCTTTAAGAGCAAAAGCACAAACAACTGCCTGTAGCCAAATATCTTGTTCTAGATCGCATGCAATTTACGTCCTGTTGTGATCGCTTCTTAATGCTAATTGCTATTCCGTACACTACCCCTTAAGAGTAACGAATTCTTCAGCTGACGTTGGATGGATAGCAACGCAGTTATCAAAATCGGCTTTGGTTGCGCCCATTTTAATTGCAACAGCAAAACCCTGCAGCATTTCATCGGCGGCATAGCCAATGACGTGCAGACCTACCACTTTTTGCTCTGGACCGACACAAACCAGTTTCATCCGGGTTGGCTCACGGTGCGAGGTCAGGGCGCGGTACATCGCGGTAAATTCGCTGGAATAGACTTTGACCGCGGCGTCGCCGAACTCAGCGCGCGCCTGCGCTTCGGTCTGGCCAATAGTGCCAATCGGCGGGTGGGAAAACACCACAGTTGGCACTAAGTCGTAATTGAGGTGCTCGTCGGTTTTGCCGTTAAACAGCCGCTCTGACAGGCGCCGGCCTGCAGCAACCGCGACCGGCGTCAGCGCCAGTCGGCCGGTATTGTCGCCAATGGCATAAATGCCCGGCACATTGGTGTTCTGGTATTTGTCGGTCGGAATGAAACCTTGTGCGTCAGTCTCAACTCCCGCAGCTGCGAGATTGAGATTTTGTGTGTTTGGCGTGCGGCCAATGGCCCAAATCAGGCAATCAACCTGCAGCACATGGCCACTGTTGAGGGTTAGCAGTAACGAGCCATCGGCTTCGCGGCTGACGGCGGTCACTTCACTGTGCGAATGCACCTGAATACCGTTTTGCTGCATCAGCTGATGCAGAGTATCCGACAACATGGCATCAAACTGACGCAGCGCTTTGTCGTGGCGTACTAATAAATGCGTTTCGCTGCCAAGTGCCTGCAGCACTCCGGCGATTTCGACCGCGATGTACCCGGCACCGACTACCGCCACCCGTTTAGGGCAGTGGTCGAGAGCGAAGAAGCCATCGCTGTCGATGCCAAGGTCTGCACCAGGAATGGCAGGCCAGGTTGGTACGCCGCCGGTGGCAATGCTGATATGGTCGGCGCTGTAACGCTCGCCGTCGACTTCGATGGTATGGGCATCAACAAAGCGGGCAAAACCCTTGAGCACAGTGATCTGGTTCTTTCCCAACACCCGCTCGTAGGAGCCGTGGATCCGCGAGATATAGGCTTCGCGGCTTTGGACTAGTTTGCCCCAGTTCAGTGCCGGCGCGACGACGTCATAACCATAATCCGGCGCCAGTTTCAGCGCATCGGCAATTTGCCCGGCATACCACATGGCTTTTTTCGGCACACAGCCGACATTGACACAAGTGCCGCCTAATACTTTGGCTTCGACAATTGCACAGGTTTTGCCGTAACTAGCTGCTCGGTTGGCGCTGGCGATACCGCCGCTGCCGCCACCAATCGCGATGTAATCAAAATGCTGCATAGGGTTACCCACAAAATTTAACTATTGTCATCCACATCGATCCGAGATGAAAAAACAGGTGCCAATAATAACCACCATCAGCAGCAGCCTTGCTGCCCGGAGCATAAAAAATAAAACCGAGAAACGTTATTCATCCACGATAACGCACGGTCATGTACATTGCTATTAATTAAATTGCAATAGTCTTTTGCCATTTATCACTATTCCCCTTCAGGCGAATAATCAATCAAAATAACCTATAGCACAAAAACTGCACACAAATAAAAAACCAACTAAACACATCACAATAATTTATAAAAAATACAGCCAAAAAAAATGATTAAATTTTAGATCACCAAGTCAAACTGGGAACATAGAGTGACATTTTTAATAAACGCTATCAACAACGTTAATAAACAAACTGACCGACTTGAAATGCTAAAATCTCCAGTATGTCTTGCTGGCCGCCTTTATGTTGCAAATATATTTCTATGGGCTGGCATCAAGATGCTTAGCAACTGGTACAGAACGCTATATTTATTTCAATCAGCACACAGCACCTCTTTTTTAAACCACGAAATAGCAGCTATTCTGGTAACTTTTAGCTCGGTAGCGTTATCCCTGCTACTGGCGTTTTGTTTATATTCAAGGGTTGCTGCAGCAGGACTATTTATCTTAAATTTAATAGGAGTTACCAATCTAAGTGGTGCTACGGAATCCGAACTATATATGCAATATATTTGGGGAGTAATTCTGCTGATTCTCATTGTAAAAAGCGATGAATTTACCAACCTAGAAAATCTCTTTAAAAAAACCAGAAATCTGTAGTTCAATACCTCAACCTTAAATTACCAAATGTTTCTCGTAATCAGCATATACTACATACAGCAAAACTGAATTAGGAATTTATACGCTGCAAGGAGTGAACATTAAACAAAAACACGTAAAAACAATGATGATTGAAAATATTATCGCAATTAAATGAAACACTATCCCAACCTAAATATAAAACTGAAAAACTCAAACTTTATTGAATCTAATCTTGACCGAAGAATATTTCAAAAATTTTCATAAATTACGAACAACCTGGTGAACAAATATGTTATCTGAAAAATTTCCACTTAAAATCTATGCACTTATAATCACATTCGTGGCTACTGGCGTTTCAGCTGGTGAAGTGAACAATGTACCTGCCTCAGTTAAAGCACTTGAAAATCAGGGATTGCAAATTTTAAAGGAATTTTCGACTGGTACAAATATAAGGGCTTTTGCTGCTTTAACTGGAAGTCAGCCAATTGGTGTGTACTTATCAAATGATGGAAGTGTAATTGTTGGTACGCGTCTCGATGCAAAAGGATTTAGATTGGATGAAGCGAAAATAAAAGAAGTAGCTGAATATGCAAAATCAGAGAATGAGTGGGAAAAATTAGAATCTTCAGAATGGATTTTAGATGGTAAATTGGATGCACCAAGAGTTGTTTACGTATTTAGTGATCCAAACTGCCCACACTGCCACAGGTTTTGGCAATCAGCACGGCCTTGGGTTGAAGCAGGAAAAGTCCAACTGCGACATGTTATTGTTGGCATTATACAAGAAGACAGCCCAAACAAAGCCGCATCAATATTACTATCGAAAAATAAATCTTTAGCTTTACGCAACAACGAAATTAATCACGCTAGCGGTGGTATAAAACCTGTAGACGTCATACCGCCGGACATTCAGAAAATATTAGAAGAAAATAAAAAATTAATGACAACGCTTGGGTTGGTAGGAACGCCCGGGATAATCACCCGCGGAAATTCATTCGAAATAAACAAGATTACTGGTACCCCACAACCTGATTTATTAATCGAGATCTTAGGGAATCTATAAATTTATATTATATATAAGGGCTTCTCAGAAGCAAAATGATTAATTTCGGGGTGTATATTTAATTGAAATTCTGTATATATCAATAAAAGAATAAACGTTAACAAACAGCGTACTGGTACGGACTAGTATAGCGGTAGCGATAGGTCAGCGCTGGCCAATCGTTTTCTAATGCAGTTTAATCATGTGTACTCAAAGTACTTGGACATTCCATGACCTAAGGATATTGACCCGACGTCTAGCTCAAGTCAGTGACGTAAATGAATAAATCTGCATTAGGGGTAACTTAAATTTATTAGCCCGGTTAAACCCGATTAAAATCATCTGTAAAACGGCTAAATCGGATATACCGCGCTTCAATACCTGGTATGCCTGCGCTTAACAAATGATAGGAAATAAGAAATATTACTAAAAACGGATATTAAAATACTACAAAGAAAGAATGTAAGATCAATTAGGCTACTGAATGCTGTGGATATAGCTGACTGAATAATCAGGTGGAAATATGAATTCAGAAAATTTCATAAAAACCTTGGTTGACAACACGCAAGAGACCTACTCGATGCATTACAGTCGCTTGTCTTTTATTTCGAAGACCTTAATTTTAATACAAAACAAACATGAGGAGAACAAAAGCATTCCAGTTGTAGTTGACGAACAAATATACACATTCGATGAATATATAAAATTGTACTTTGAGTTTACGATTCTAATTTCACTATTCCCGCAATTTAAATATGCACAGAGTGATTTCTAAGTTTTTTCATGCACACACCTAGATCGACTTAACAAACTTTTAAATAACGGAGAACTATCCCACCTTAATCCACTAATTAATTTCAGGAACTTGGTTCAATATTAAAAAACGATTGATTGCTCACAAGTCGCCACGTGAATTTTTGAAAAAAACCAATCGTTTTACCGTAAAAAAAATTAAATTACACTTTTTTGTCAGTTGAAAAGTTATTTCCTGCTTCCTTGTTATTTCTATTTGGTCCATCTACCCGAAAAAATTAAAAACGTTAATGCAGGAGCATTCGTTATGTTTAATTTTATCTATTCCTTTGTCCGAGTTTCCTTGCGTTTAACTACATTTACCTTTTAACACACACATCCTTACAATCGCAAACCTTATCAATACCTACTGAAGCCATGCCACCACAGCTGCCCGCGATAGTTTTACGCTGTAATACGTAACCGATTGCCATTGCGAATACAACTATTAGCAACACCGCAAACGTGAAAAAGAAAACTTCCATACACTCTCCAATTAGCATAATTAAACACTGAAAATTAAATATCATTCACTCCATACGGCGGTGTACCCTAAAGAGCGTGCCACATTTAAAAAATAAAAAACAACCGTTCACTTACTGGTTCAAATTACAAAAAATAAATCACTGAGATAAAACCCTACGTTATACAAAAATGCACATATGTACATTAAAGAACAAGTCACGCGAAGCAGGTAGGCGTTTAATATCATAATCATACAACACACCTGGCATTAATAAATTCGGTAAACTAAATCTGAGTTGCAGTAAAACCGGAGCCGACGGTTCCTTTATACAGCGAATCGGGCGATATTTGCTGAATTAACCAACATTGCAAACATGCTCCTAGCGACTGTTTTTGATATTTGTGTTCCGTTTAATTACTGACTACCGGGTGAATTTCTGGCCGTTCCGCCCCATCTAGTTCATTACTGAGCTTCGCTGCAGAAAATCCTGACTATAATTTTTCAATCCACAATCTGGAATAAAATCATCGGCAACAACTAGTACTGCATAGATATTCTGCTTCAATCTGGAAATCTCTAGTTCGCCGGGTTTTATCGCAGTTTGTAATAAATGAATTGCCATATCTGCCAGTAAAAGCCTGTTTTTTTCCAACCACTGGTCACTGTTTTTCGCTGCTACATTTGCTAAATAACTGCGTTCAACCAGAGCATGCAGCTCCCAGCTTGTCTTAATTAGTGTATCGCGGTCATTGTTGTTCATGCTTAACTCCTTAATAGGCGTCTGCAACGAGCGGTGTCGTAAATGATACCAACTTTACTGATATTCAAAATCAATTGCCTGGCTACGTTGCAGCGAAGCTGCTCTGATTAGGCTGTGATGGACCAACTTGGTACAGCAACCCAACACCAATGTGAGCATCACGCTGACCGCTAATTTAAAAAAGTCAGGTTTATATTGCTTAAACGGACCTGATATTAATTTACTTGTCTGAGCCATCGTAAGACTCATACTTAACGCAAAGCTTTGGGGCGGCTGGAGCACAGCGGAAGCCGTCCCAGCCACGATAGTGGCGATAACAACGCCTTGTTAGCTTTTGATTATTTCGAATACTCAATCAGCTCTTTTACATACAGATAGTCATCTTGTATCTGAGTAAACTTAATAAATTTTTTTAATTCAAGTACATAGACATGAATACCCTCCCAGCCGTTGCAGGTCTCTGCACTGATGATCCCGGCATTTTTGCTGGTGCTCACCGCAGGCGTCTGTCGTAGTGTACTGATCACATTGCTGCCCGCGCTGAATCAGCCGTTGCTGGCCAGCGCCATTGTATGTTGGGTGTTGGCCTATGCCCTATTTTGTCTCTGTTACCTGCGCATTTTAACTTCAGATCGCGCCGATGGTAGACCTGGCTAATAACATCGACACACCACGACTAGCGGGTATCCGAACATGCCTCTGGCGGAGGATGCAGCCACGCGTTAAGCGTCGGCTGCCTTTGCTTGTTAGCGACCTTTAAGCTTATCGATAAACGTGTGATTCATGGCCGTATCTTTTTTCAAAAACGTATAATCTAGCAAGTGATCCATACCTTCGTAAAAAAGATGCTCACACTGATTATCTCGCTTTGTATTCATTTTCTCGCAAATGTCATTTGCCATCTGAGACGCTGGCCAAATTGCATCATTCTCGCCTGTCATAAGTACCACCTTGGCACTTATATCATTGACAGGAATATCTGCTTTGTTGCCATCAACTCGGTTCGCTAGTGACTGAGTATACAGATCCCGCAAACTGTTTACCGGAGCCGACGGTTTAAACGGAACATGAGTTAACTCTTGTCCTTTCTCCATCCAGCTAGATGCAGGTACTTTCGTCCAATCCTTTAAAATTCCTGCCCAAACTACTGAACTTGGTGCTATTGCCACCACCCGTGTAATCTGATCATCTTTTGATGCCAACAGCAGTGCCAGCTCTGCTCCCTTGGACCAGCCAACGATAATTAACTCATCTGGCTTAACATTGGACTGACTTTTTAACCAAGACTTAGCCTGAGTAAAATATTCCAACGGGATCTTCTCTAGTTCCCGAGGTAATCCATCGGCATTAAAATAGGCTAAAGCTAACGTCGGATATCCTGCGTCAACAACTGGCTCTGCAAGCCTTTCAGGCACCCCTCCCTCAGACCCGCCTAAGACCAATACAGCAATCCTCTGCTCATTTGATGCAGACGGATAATATTTTCCGACAAAACCGTCTTGCTCTATTTTTAAATCAGTAGTTGAGGCATTAATGCTAGAACTTATTAAAAGAGTGCCTACTAAAGTGGCTTTAATAATCTTGTTTAACATGCTTTTTATTTATCTCACATAGTTACAATTGCGTTGGTTACGGCTAGCGCCCCGCGCATGCGCGCGAACTTGTGAGCGTCGCAGCAGCCGAAGGCTGCAAATGACGCCGGTCATTGTTGTTCATGCTTAACTCCTTAATAGGCGTCTGCAACGAGCGGTGTCGTAAATGATACCAACTTTACTGATATTCAAAATCAATTGCCTGGCTACGTTGCAGCGAAGCTGCTCTGATTAGGCTGTGATTGATTAACTTGGTACAGCAGCCCAACACCAATGTGAGCATCAGGCTGACCGCTAATTTGGAAAGTCTGGTTTATATTGCTTAAACGGACCGGGTCGTAAGACGGTTAATCAGTTTGTCCATCGTCCAATGACTTCCACCAGTTATCACCAGGGTAGTTAATATCACAGCCCACAAATAGTGCTGGTTTAATGCTGCCTGGCTGATTTCACTGAGGCTTATCACAGCAACGAAATTAACGACAAACAATGCCAATGCTGACAGTCTTGTAAATAGGCCCAATACCAGCAACACCGGGAAAACCAACTCACCAAAAGTACCGAGGAATGCAGCTGCGGTGTAGCTGAGTAGCGGGACCTCGTACTCTGATTCGAACAAATACAATGTGGTTTCCCAATCATCAAGTTTTGTGAGACCAGACATAAAAAAGATGGTTGCTACATAAATACGTCCAACCAACCAAAGCGGAGCTTCCAGATAGTTAAAAGCCGCTGCGTATTGCACCATCCGGTTCACCGCTTGCAGATAATTGTTCATGGCACGAGATCCTAAATTGATAAATAAGCAAGCCGGGCGACACATCAAGGTCCTGTGGGCTCCGGCCACATGCTTTAGCGGACGGTTTCAGTCTGCAGATTGAGTTTTGCTTTCGCTTGCTCTTTGCTCAGCCCACCCAGGGCTTCACAGGTACCTTTTGGAACCAGCTTATACTCAGCAATATCCTTGTCTTTTTTCGCCATCCCGGCACAGGAATGTGTACCGGTCAAATTGGCACAATCATTCTGACCAGCTGCAGCAATGCCGTAACACTTGTCTTTTTTCTCTGCCGCTAAAGCGTTGCCGCTAAAGCCGGCCGCGCACAAAGCAACCAGTGTTGCCGCAACCAGAATAGATTTATCCATGATGAACCCCTTATTTCAGGTGCTTAAAGGTAAGACGGGGAAGATTCCCCGTCGCAGTACTTACAGTTCAGTAGCAGATTTGTCTTTGATTTCTGGCCAGTTTGACTGTGCTGTTTTCAGGTGACCAGGAATGTCCGACGCCCATTTAGTTTGAACGTCTTTGTTCAGGTTCAGGTACAGCTTGCCGTCAACAACCCGCCATGCCATAGGGTCAACATTCAGTTTTTTCTCCATGGCAACGCCCATTGCACAGTAACCACCGAATTGCGGTGCGAATTTTTCCGGATTGGCACGGAATGCGTCACGGTTTTGCTCTGAAGAGAACTTATAAATCGTGTTTTTGTATACCGCAGTGAATTTGTCGCTTCCCTGAACCGGCATGTTTTTGTTGAAGTAGGCCACAGTGTCATAACCGCTGATAGCAACGTCATTTGCATCGGCGTTCATATCTTTGTCAGCAGCAACTGCAACACCAGCAAATGCCATAGCAACCGACAGTGCAATACCCTTAAAAATATTTGATTTCATTCTTTCATTCCTAAATTGGTTAGTGCCAATCGAGCACAGAACTATTGTGATACAAACCAATTAATTAATGAATATCGTGAATTTACAATTCATTATTACCGAATTGGAAACAATCAAACCATTACTCAAAGCCAAAATAAAACAACTTAAATAATTGATTTTTAATCAAATAAATTACGAAGCACAGGATAAAACCAGACAAAAGAGAGGTTAATGATGACAAATAGCCCCACGTATCCAAAAACAATACAGTGTCGGTGCAACAGGCGACTTTTGGCAGCTCGATTATCTAAAACAATTGATAGCGGTCACGATCAGAGAATTAAGTTGGGCGGGTAAAAATGCGGCTATGGTGGCGAAAAACAACTGGGTATCCACATGACGAAACTAACCACCCATGGCGGAAAAACCATAGTTCAAACCCGTCTCTCTGTGATGTAAGTTATGTGCAGATTTTTTGTTTCTGACAGCCTGAATGAGTTGCTGTTGTAGTAAGTGTAATTGGCCGTCTGTCTGCAGATAATCTCTGAGTGGCTGACTTGTTTGACTGAATAGACAGCTATGCAAGTTACCGGTTGCTGTCACCCTCAAGCGATTACAGCTATCACAAAATCCGCTGGAATATGGTGCGATCACACCAATTCTTCCGGCGTAATCCGGATGCGAAAACTCTCGGGCTGGTCCGGCATCGATACCGCGTTTCACTTCTTGCCAATGGTGCAAACGTAAATACTGCATCAGCCGCTCTGAGCTGACAAACTCTGATTCAAAGTATGCCTGCGTGCCGGCAGTTTCCATCAGCTCGATAAATCTAACAGTTACAGGTTGTCGTTTGACCAAATCAAAAAACCGCATTAACTCATCAGCACGTGTCTGCTTGTGTAACACGGCATTTATTTTCACGGTGAGCCCCGGAATCTCAACGGCCTTGCTGATGCCCCGAAGGACAGAGGGTAAACTGTCGGAGCCGGTAAGTTGGGCAAAAGTAGCTGGCTCCAAACTGTCGACACTGACGTTCACCGAATTTAATCCAGCTTCCACCCAGTGCAAGATATCACGCTCTAGCCGGTAGCCATTGGTGCTGACAGCAATCTGTTTCACCAGGTCATTGCTAGCCAAATCCGCAATAATGTCGGCTAAATCCCGCCGTAAAGATGGTTCCCCGCCGGTGATCCGAATTTTACTGACGCCTAAAGACGTAAACCCGCGTACCAGTCTGCTGATCTCTGGCTGCGACAATTCTGCCGGCTGATCAGCCGGCTTTTGATAACCATTTGGCAGGCAGTACTGGCAGCGAAAATTACACTTATCGGTAATAGATAAACGCAGATAACGAAAAGATCTATGATAATCGTCTTGCAGACTGACCTGGTCCGCTACATAGCGGTATGGCGCCTGGCCACTGTCTGGGTCTAAATAGGTCCGAAATTTCATGTTGGATCTCATCCAGTGGAGCTGACGTTTCACGCATGGGCAATAGTGTAACTTTGATAGCTAATTGCGGTTATAGCTGTCTGTGTTTATAGACTATTGCCCCTTCCGGAACAATGCATGGCGGAAGGATGCGATATATTAAACAATATAGTAGTTAATGCCCGTGCTGAGTGCACTGGTCAAGCCCATCGTCAGGAGTTGTTCCCTTTTATGATAAATATCGGCGTAGTCACCATCAGTGACAGAGCATCAAATGGCGTGTATGAGGATCTGTCCGGGAAAGTGATTATTGACACTTTAGGCGCCTATTTGGTGTCAACCTGGAACTTAGAATACCGCGTCATTCCAGACGAACAGGATTTGATCGAACAAACCTTAATCGAACTGGTAGATGTTCGTGGCTGCTGTCTGGTTGTAACAACAGGCGGCACAGGGCCCGCGCTGCGGGATGTGACGCCGGAGGCAACTGCCGCGGTATGCAGCAAAATGTTGCCTGGGTTTGGTGAAATGATGCGCGCTGAATCACTGAAATATGTCCCGACAGCCATTTTATCCCGACAAACGGCCGGGATCCGGGATCAGGCCCTTATTGTCAATTTGCCAGGCAAACCCAGTGCCATTACTCAGTGTCTGCAAGCGGTGTTTCCGGCAATCCCCTATTGCATCGACCTGATCAACGGGCCATATCTGCAGGAGAACCCTGACATCATCAAAGTATTCAGGCCAAAGCAATAGCCCCACGAGGAACACATTGGTTATGGTAAGAATTGCCGAATTAAATCCTCAATCACACTACTGTCGGCAGCATTGCTGTGACGATCGGCAGGCACAAAGCCCCCGGTAAAAGTCACATTTAGCTGATTGGATTGATCCGCTGCCAGCACATAGTCCCCTGAGCAGCTTCGGCAATAGACGTGATCACCCGCCTTTTGATGTCGTTGTCTGACCATCACTGGGCCACAGACCATACAGCTCAACAAAGGAATGCCATGATCACTGTGCGACACGATATGTTCAAACTTACCGGCCTTGCCATGTTGGACAAACAATGTGCCTAAAACACGATCAAATTGCGTCCCCAAATTTGCTTCAATGATCGACAATGCCTTTTCAATTGCCATTCCCTGCCGGTAAGGTCTGGTGCTGGTCATGGCATCAAAGGCATCACAGATCCCGACTATTTTCGCCACAACCGGAATATCGTCAACAGTCAATCCTCTCGGGTATCCTTTGCCATCCGGAGTCTCATGATGAGCGCGTATGGACGCTTCAACTAAATCAGCCAACGGGTGTTCTTTAATCAATTGCCAACCGGCATCGGGGTGAGTCCGAATCACTGAAAACTCTTGTTCGGTCAACCTTTCGGCTTTGGTCAGAATACTGTCCGGCACCGCAATTTTACCCAAATCATGCAAAAATCCACCGATCACAACCCGGGCGACATCCTGCTCTTCAAGCCCCGCCGCCCCAGCCAGCAGGCCAGCTAATTGCGAGACTCGCCACAAATGGCCACCTGTATAAGGATCACGCGCTTCAACAGCCCAAGCCATCACTAACAGACTGCGCAACAATGCCTTTTTAAGGTCGACCACATTCAGCCCTTCTGCCGGCTCATTCAGTAATGCTACTGCTTTGTTCATATGGTTACTCTGCTTATCGGTTAGATCGCTGTTCAGCCGACGTGGCCATTAATTCCAATGCTTCAATCACTAAGCCACCAGCTTGCTCCATGCCTTGCACTCCGGCGATCATGCCTTCAATATCACCGGCGGCATAACTGGTCAGCGCGTCATTCACATATTTATGCAATGCTAAGTGCGGGCTATCCATCTCTTTGTATCCGGACAGATGGCAGTTATGCCGTCCCTCCCCTTCGTAATACCATTTACCTAATCTGCAAGCGGTGTGGTCGGCGAAATCCTTGGCTTGCTCTGATGACAACCCCAGTAGTACTTTGTAAACCCGAAGCTTGAACAGTAAATGATCTACCTTTGCAACCTCACAAAAAGCACGTAAGGCGCTGGACTGACTGATAAACTGAGCAGAGTTTGAATGTGTTACGATGCCGCGCATTAAATCAGCCGAGTGACTGCCATCAGAGCTGAATCTGTCTGCCTGCTCAGCGAAACTGATAATTTCGTTACGACTGGCGGTACTGTCTTCCCGCATTTGTGAGACGAGGCTGGAAATTTCAACGGTTGCGCTACTGGTCCGCTTGGCGAGATTACGCACCTCATCAGCCACTACAGCAAAACCACGCCCCTGTTCCCCTGCCCTGGCCGCTTCAATGGCTGCATTCAACGCCAGCAAATTGGTTTGATCGGCAACTTCTCTGATCAAGGCAACAATGCTGCTAATCTGCTGAGCCCGTTCATCAAGCTTGCCCACTTTAATTGACGCCTGCTGCGAATCATCCGCCATCCGGCGAAGGTGTGATGCAATGACATCAACCGACGCACTGCACTCACATGAAGTAGCTTGCATTTGGTTAGCCCGCTGCTGCTCAGCTTGCATTTTCTGCGCAAAACCACTCAAGCCGGTCTGCACAACCGTCATCGAGTTGCCCATCCTCAAAAGTTGCTCTACTAAATCTCGCTGAAATGTTTTCTCTTTTTCTTTTTGTAAAACAACCTGTTGCTGCGACTCCAGTTGTGCATTGAGCTGCGAGACTTTCGCAGTTTCGGCATTTAACAGTTGTTCTGTGCTTGCAAGTTTTTGCTGCAGCTCAGCGATCGTTTCCGATTTTCTAAAAAACATTAATATGCTCCTCAATTACCTGCCTACTTGTCCGCATTTCGCATCAAGATTCTTTTCAGTCAACTTCAGATTGGCGTGCTATAAATCGATACGTTACCTGCTGGGGTATTGAATTTATTTTGCTGAATACCCTAAAATCGCTCCAATCTTCAGCATTCGAATTAACCAGTCTGAAAAAGATAACTCTATTCGTGTTAGCTCAACAATTATGTCGCCGAGTGAATCACCGCGCCGACACATTAATAGCAAATAAAATTCATTTTTATTTATTTCAAACACATTCACCTTCCATTCAATTCGAGAAATGCAGAGATATTCAATATAAGTCGGATCACAAACAGAATGATTCAAATTATGTAGGTCCCGCATATCAAAAGGTTCTTGATGGAACTTCCAAATATCATAAACTGGCAAAAAATTGTTCAGCAGCATACTGTTTTGGTTTACAACCACCCGCAATTCATTGGGTGCAAATTCCTGTAACAGCTGAAAACTGGGAAGATCAATTGTCGTATCTGCGGCGCGCTCAAGCTCACCAATTCGCCACTCTAAATCTGCGACAGCAGCAACATAAGGGTATGATATCAACTCCTCTTGCTGCGCAAGCCAGCTTGCAAATCCCGCCCCCCACAGAGTGATTTCTGGGGCTTCAGGCGGATTCTGCTGAATAAACAACAACACAGCGCTATTAAAAGCGTCTCCTAGCAAATGCTGTATCGTCGGGAACAAACTGCTAAAAGCCCGCACAGCGACAGCGCGCCGGTTACCGATATACACCGACATACCAGCGCTTTCATTCGGTGCTGCTGCCAGTATCGATGACAGTAATTCCTGCTGTGCACTAATCATTACGTACCAAACCATTTAATAGTTGCCTGGCCTTGATTGCTTCCAACGCAAGCACTGGCCAATCCGGTACCTGAGTGTCCCATTCAATTAAAGTGGGAGCCAAACCATGATGCTGTACTGCATAACGCAACAGTGCCCATACATCTTCTTGCACATGACTGCCATGATCATCCACCACCAGCCTGTTCACGGTCGAATCACTGCTGCCAGCAACGTGGTACTGCCCGATGTAGCGCGGATTGATCTGGCTTAACCAGTGCCGAGCAAACTGCAGGCCTCCTTGCTGGGAAAAATTAGTACCATTGACATAAACGTTATTGATATCAACTAATAGCTGGCAACCAGACAGACGGCAAATTTCATTGAGAAATTCAGTTTCTTCAAACTCATGTCCATCCAATTCAAGATAGTGACAGATATTTTCCACTAATATTGTACGACCTATCGCATTCTGCACTTTATCAATGTTATTAATGCAGATATTTAATGTTGCATTATTTCTAACAAGTGGCAATAAGTCTCCAGTGTGAATACGTTTTCCATTTATAACTGCCTGCGTAAAACAAAGATGTTCAGAAACCAACAGCGGTTTGTATTCATCTATCACCCGTTTAAAATTTTCCTGATGACTATCTTCAATACCACAATGGTTACCCAATCCTAACCCTGTACCATGAACAGACAGTCGGGAGATTTCTGCAATCCGTTTTAACACCGCATGATTTAAACCACCTGAATTAAAATAATTTTCAGCATGTACCTCAAAGAAATCAGGCAAATTCGAATCACTTTGTAATATTTGATCGGCATGTTGATTTTTTAGACCCACGCCAATCAACACAGCGTCATTTGAAAACTGTTTCATTAAAAATACCCCAAATTCATGTTATTCAAGGAATAATGCATTTGCAGGCTATTGCTGTTAAATATTTTCTTTTGGCATGAAACCGCCCACACCAGAATTTCTCGCCAAGATATTTTTATTAATAAAACCCAGCGAATTATTCCCTATATAAGGTCTGACGGATCCCCAGATATTTTTTAACCATATGATCAGATCACCTTTCTGAAATTCGACCAGTCCCAAAGGCGTGCCCAATCAAGGATTTGCCTAACTGCCGCTTGGATTTCTTCACCGCTAATCCTAATACGAACCAACCGGCACAAGCGTTTTCCCAGGTAGTTAAACGACAACACCCTACGATCTTTCAGTGAGTTCGCCTGAAATGACCTGTGTTTTCCAGCAAGTTCCACCGCTAGCCCAATCATGTAATGCAGCCAGTTGGCGAGCGCAGCAAGCAGTAACAGAACTTCTAACCGTCCTTTTTTTCTGGTTCGATGAGCAGTGCTACCAAGGCCATATGTCTGACTTTTTTGGTCGCGGAACGCTTCTTCGATTTGCATTCGAGCGCTGTAAAGCTTGTTGATTTTCTTCGCATAATTAAAACAGTATGCCAACGTTGATACTAACAACCACGGCTCTTTAAATGGCAGATTCTTGTCGCTTTTTTTCAGTTTCCAGCCTTTGCTGGACAGCACGGCACGACAGGCGTACTCCTGTGATTGGCTCAGTGCAATTTCACCAAGTATCATCGGTTTTTGTCGGGCTTTTCTATATACTTTTGCAACGCTGATAAACTCGGTCTGACCCGGTAATCTGAGTGACACTTTGCCGCGAACACGACCGATAAAATGCCAACCCAAAGCACTCACTTCTTTAAACCATGGCACTTTGAAGCCTGCATCGGTGACTATCACCGGCCGGCAGCGCGCTGGCAGCATCGCCTTTAACCGCGTTAAAAATGCCTTGTGAACATGCGGGCAGTTGTAGTCGCTTTGTGTCGTGACCATCTGCAATAGCGTCATGGCTCGGCCTTCAACGGCTAGGCTGGCGCGTAGAATAAAATGGCGGAGTTCCTTATCAGCATTGCTCCAATCAACCAGAATAAGTGGCTGTTTTCCTTTCACTAAAGCGCCGGTCATGGCTGTATAAAACTCTGGCACAGCTTGCTGCATTGTGGCATGACTGAGCAGCCGGTCCGCGCGTTTGATGCAGTGCCGCTCTGAAGCGTCGCTGTCTATGCCACGGCCAATAGCGGTTACCGTGCATTGGCCATTGGTCAGTAAACTTTGCAGCGATGCAGTTAGCGAGTTAAACAGGTGTTTGTGGAAAGATTTTGGGGTGACAACTTCGAGAAAATCGGCGAGCATAGCTTGAACGTTCATGGCGTGTTCCGCGGTTAGGTGTTTTTGGCGAAAGATCAGATCAGGAACTGCCATGAATGTTCCCGTCACACCTAAATTATTGTTTTACCTACACCATTTCTGGGGATACCTCAGATATAAGGTGCTCTATTTCTATCAATATCTGCATTTACACGTTCAAATGTTTCTGAAAAAGATTTATCCGCCATATGTTTTTTGTACGGCCGACTACGCATCGACATATCTGCAATCTGCCGTGGATCATGTTCTCTGGAGAATCTTTTTACGCCACAAAAACTAAAGTTTTCCTGACAATATTTATTGCTGAGATGAATAATCTGCTCCATTAGCTCGTGCATGAAATGACTGACATCACATTGCTGTAATACTAAGCCGATTGGGGTATGCCCGAGGTCTGGCAAACTGTCTTTGCCATTCGGCGCAGTGCCTAAGGTTAAATCAACCAATAAACGACCTGAACCTAGCTTTATGATTTGTGAGAGTTTTACTTCGCGGCCAGCCAACCGCAGCTGGCCGATCACTTTTTTCAGTTCAGTCTCGTCAGTATTGCTGGTGGATTTCGTCTTGCCCTTGGCAAATCGCATCGTCAATAAATTGATATCCTGGTGGCAACTAAAAGGCGTTGTCCGGATGCCGTTTTCAGGATCTGTCCAACTCAAAAGCTCTCTGACTTCATGCTCCCGAACCTTTTGTACTGCCAACAACGTGGTCTGCACAATTTCCGTTGTTGGTGTATCCGCATCAATACGCCATTTCCTGCCATACACCAGTTTTTCTATATCAGGCTTTCCGTCGCGGACATAATTCTCATGACCGATAATACCTACCTGTATATACAAACCATTGTTATCATGGCCGGAAAATAATAAAAATCCGGGTGGAGTTTTGATCAAGGAAAGAATTCTGCTTAATGAATCAACATCCTGATGGTAGGTATAATAATGCTGCGGATAAATATCTCCGACAGTATCAATCGTTACTTTCTTGGCTTGAGAAATTAAGCGACCACCTAATTCACGATAATCACATACGGGCAACAGCATAACCGGGAACGTCCTTAGCATAATTACTATTCCCGAATTATATCAAAGCAAATTAATGATCATTATTATCAAATATTGCAATAGTGTATTTTCCAATCTGGTTGATTTGCGGAGCCATTTAAAAGCCCTCACCAATCAACCAGACCGGCATACTGCTACAACCCAAGTTCTGACAAGCCCGGATGCTGATCCGGGCGACGGCCCAGAGGCCAGTGAAACAAGCGCTCATGCGGTGCGATAGGCAAATCATTGATACTGGCAAGCCGAACTTGCATGAGTCCATGCTCGTTGAATTCCCAATTTTCATTGCCATAAGAACGAAACCATTGACCCGCTTCGTCATGCCATTCATATGCAAAACGTGCCGCTATTCTGTTGTCGCCAAAAGTCCATAACTCTTTAATTAACCGATATTCACGCTCGCGCTGCCATTTCCTTGTCAGAAACTCAACAATTTCATCGCGTCCACGCAGGAATTCGCTTCTGTTACGCCAGCGACTGTCAACAGTGTAAGCCAGTGCAATAGCTTCCGGATTTCCGGAATTCCAGGCATCTTCCGCAGCGCGAACTTTTTTGATGGCGCTTTCTAATGAAAACGGTGGTAATGGCGGCCGGATATTCGGATGATTCATGCAGACACCTGTTTAGGAGTTGGGAGAATACCTGGCATAACGACATAACCTGGTAAAGATTCAAAGTCGTGCAACCACCGCGTAATCGCCGGATAAGCAGTCAAATCAAGCTGTCCTTCATGTGCCAGCGCCAGGTATGGATACATCGCAATATCAGCGATGGTGACTGCAGTACCAACTAACCACGAGTCTTGTTGTAGCTTTTTCTCCAGTACCAACAACAGTTGCCTGGAAAGCGCCAACGCAGCATCCATATCAATGACCCTGCCAAACTTGTAGTGCATCCGCAGCAGAGCTGGTCCCCGATTGAGCTCGTTGTTAGCAACTGACAGCCAGGACTGGATCTGTGCTTGCAGCTCTGGCTCCGCTGGATAAAATCCCAACTCAGGCTTTTTTGCTGCCAGATACACCAAAATTGCCTGACTGTCCCAGATCCGGATGTTGTCATCGACCAGTAGTGGTACCTGCCCCATTGGATGTTGTTGCAGATAGTCAGCCGATTTATGTTCCGCTAAACCACCATTAACTGCATGTTTTGTATAAGGTAATCCTAGCATCGACAGTAACAGGCGTGCCTTGTGGCAATTTCCCGATAAGCCAAATTCAAATAACGTTAACATCCTAACTCCAACATTTTAGATATCCAGCGTAAGCGAAGTGCCGCGCGTGCGAGAAACGCAGGTACACATGAATCCGTCAGCCTTATCGCGGTCGGTCAACACGTGATCACGATGATCGACGGCTCCCTCCAACACTTTTACCGCGCATTGACCACAATCGCCGACCCGACAATCAGATGGCGCAGCGATCCCGCGGGCAAGCAATGCGTCTAACACCGTTTGGTGTGCACCCACTTCAATCACTTGCTGACTGCGAGCCAAAGTCACGCTGAAAACCTGATCTGAAGTCGACGCTGCCACACCAAATCTTTCTGTGTGGATCCGTTCAGGCGCAATATTCAGTTTTGTAGCGACACTTTGTACTTCTGTCAGTAGCTTTTGCGGGCCACAAATATAGAATTCCGCGTCTGCCGCCGCGCTACGCATAACCTGCTCTAGCTGTAAACGGCTGCCTGCTGCCGCATCGTAAAGATGTAACTGTGGCGCAAATTCACGGAGCAGCTTTTTGCTAAATGCCATTTGTGCAAGGCTGCGCCCAGCGTAATGCAACTGTACTTGTTGGTTTTTTCGAACGAACCAGCGCAACATTGGAATTAATGGAGTAATACCGATGCCCCCTGCAATAAGTAACGCAGGCCGCCCATCATCATGCAGGGTAAATTGATTGCGCGGTGAATCGCACATCAGGTGCAGACCGATCTGATATTGTTGATGGATAGCGGTCGAGCCGCCTTTACCATCTTCTTGCCGCTGCACTGCAATTTCGTAATAGTCGCGGCCAGCATCCACATGACAGATCGAATAGTGCCGGCTATCAAACTTGCCTTCTGTGGTTACAAAGGGAACTTTCAGATGGCTGCCGGGAGTCACCGCAGGTAACAATTCCCCCTGTGCATGCTCCAGCCGAAATAACCGGACGGCTGGGGTCAATTGCCGGACTGCAGTGATCTGCAAAGGTAGGGGCCCATCCCCGATAACCGCTGGAAGCGATGGTTTGTGCTGTGTTTTGAGTACACGGTTTTCTTCCAGAATCGGCGCGATGAAGTGTTCAACTTCCTGTTCTGTAAAGCGCGGCATGATATGTTGCGGGCAATTCCATTCGATGGCTTCAATCCGGATCACAATACCGCGTTCAATGCGGGCACGATAAGTCGGGTCTTCCAGTGCAGCTATGACTTCAGGGGACTCAGACTCATGCACAATCCGCGCATGTCCCCACAGTTTCAGACGGCGTCGATTTGGGTAATCCATCAAAATTAAGCTGATACGTGCTTCCGCATTGATGTTACCGACGGAAATGTATTGACGGTTCCCTTTAAAATCAGCAAAACCGATGGTGCGTTCATCCAATACCCTGATAAATCCTGTGGGCCCGCCCCGATGCTGCACATAAGGCCAGTTAGTTTCGGATACCGTCGCCATGTACATGCTGTCGCGCCCGCTGATAAATGCCATCTCGGGTTCGGTCAGGGTATGCCGTGGATCCTCCGCCAGCTCAAAACCCATATTAGCATCGCGGCTGCCATACAAGCTTTGTGCAGCTTTAACACTGGGAGTGAAACTAATGTCTGCAAATGCTCGAGACATAGACCTGTCCTTTTGTTGGGGTAATCGGAACCGCTAAGTACTGTCACGGTAAGGCAAGCGCGAATACAAACCAGCTTGTAATTTTTTATCTTGCCAAAGGTGTAACCCATCGGGAATACTTGAAAAAGACAATAGATTATTTACAAATCTGGAATGCTTAATGGATCGGTTTAGCGAAATGCAGATATTTGTGGCGGTGGCGGAATCAGAGGGTTTTGCCGCAGGGGCACGCAAACTCAAAATCTCTCCGCCTGCCGCTACTCGTGCCGTTGCAGATCTAGAGCATCGACTGGGGATCAAATTACTGAACCGAACGACCAGATACGTCCGGGTGACCGATGCCGGCCAACGCTATCTGGATGACTGTAAACGCATTCTTGCCCAAGTTACAGAAGCAGACGAAGCGGCTATCGGCATCAACGCGGCACCGCGTGGACATTTAGTGATCACCGCCCCTGTGCTGTTTGGCCGTATGTATGTGATGCCTTGTGTGGTGGCGTACCTGCAAAAATATCCTGATACTGAAATCTCTGCGATGTTTGTCGACCGGGTGGTCAATATGCTAGATGAAGGCGTTGACGTAGCCTTGCGGGTCGGAGAGCTCAGCGATTCAAGTTTTAAAGCGCTTAAAGTGGGCACGGTGCGCCGGGTCGTCTGTGCGTCGCCGGCGTACATTGAGAAATACGGTTTACCCCAGCATCCAAATGACCTCAGTGAACATCAGATCATCGTAGCCAGCAGCTTAAGCCCCAATGTAGAGTGGCGATTTCTGGAGAACAAACAATCTAAAATTGTCCGGGTGAAGCCGCGCCTCACCGTCACCAGCAATGACGCAGCTATAGAAGCTGCAGTAGAAGGTCTTGGCATCACCCGACTGATTTCCTACCAAATAGCGCCAGAATTGCAAAACGGCCAGCTAAAAATAATCTTGAGTGAATATGAGTATCCTGCTTTGCCTATTCATATCCTGCATCGTGAAGGTCGGAACTCTTCGGCCAAGGTGCGGGCATTTATTGACCTGGTCGCAGAAAAATTAAAAGCGGATGCATCATTAAACTAACCCATACAGGTCTTAAAAATGCCAAAGGTCGCAATTGCTCAGATAGCCCCGGTGTTTCTTGATCGGGCAGCATGTTTAACATTAGCCGTTGATGCCATTGCGCAAGCTGCCAGGAATGGCGCTGCGCTGATTGTATTCCCAGAAGCATTTATTACTGGTTACCCCGCTTGGGTTTGGCGGCTGCGACCTGGTGTCGATCATGCTGCCTGCGCCTTTTTACATAAAAAGTTAGTCACGCAGGCCAGCACGGTATCAAGCGACGATCTGGCTGATTTGTACAATGCCGCCAAAAAACACTCAATCACAGTGGTGTGTGGCGTGCAGGAACTCGACGCAAGCGGTAGCCAAACAACCTTATTTAACACCGTGCTATGCATCGACCAACAGGGTGTATTACAAAACAAACATCGAAAACTGGTGCCGACCAATGCAGAACGGATGATTTGGGGTCAGGGTGATGGTGCAGGCTTAAAAGTTGTCCCAACCAGCGCGGGTAATATAGGCACGTTAATTTGTTGGGAAAATTACATGCCGCTAGCGCGTTACACCTTGTACGCGCAAGGTTTACAGGTCTACATAGCCCCTACTTATGACAGTGGTGACATGTGGATCAGCTCTATGCGTCATATTGCCCGGGAAAGTGGCTGTTGGGTGATCAGCGCAAACAATGCCTTTCAGGCTGTAGATTTGGGTAAGGATATTCTTTCTGTGACGTCGGCCTATCCGGATTCGCAGGAATGGGTCAATCCCGGCGATTCCCTGGTGGTAGCCCCGAGTGGCGAGATAGTGGCCGGGCCATGGCGATGTGAACAAGGTATCTTTTATGCTGATATTGATTTATCAGCGGTGATCGAAGCCAGAAGAAGCCTTGACGTTGCGGGCCACTATGCCCGTCCGGATTTGTTTAAGCTGGACTTGAGTCCGAATCCGAACGAGCTAGTGACGTTGCACGTACAGCACCGCAGTACAGACAGTTAAATCCTGTTAGCGGGGCTCAAGCCATTATTTCAGACTAACTTTAGGGAAGTCGATTTCCACACGGCTCGCTTTGCCCAGAATGTTTGTCAGCACGTTCATACCAACGTGGGTAATGATTTCGACAATATCTGCATCGGTATAACCAACATTGCGGGCTTCCAGCAGGTCTGCGGTAGTAATGTCACCCTGATGCTCAACCAGTGAACGTGCTAATTTCACAGCGACCGCTGCTTTGGCATCGTGACTGGTACCGGCACGGTTTGCTTCAATTTCTGCACCTGATAAACCAGCTTTTTTACCAATGGCCGAGTGGGCCGATAAGCAATACTCACAGGAATTCTGTTGCGCCAGTGCCAGAGCAATACGTTCGCGGGTCTGCAGATCAAGACTACCGTCGTTTGCAACGCCATGCAGGCCTAAAAACGCTTTCAGGGCAACTGGTGAATTTGCGAAAATTTTCAAGAAGTTAGGAACCATACCTAACTGACCTTGGATCGCTTCCAACAGCGCTTTTTGTTCTGGGTTTGCAGTTTCAAATGTTACAGTATTAATGCGGCTCATCGTTTCATCACTCTCATTAATTGGAAGAATTGGGTTCACTCGCAAATCGCTCTGACTGCCAGTGACGCTAGTATATTTAACACTCGCATTAATGGTAATACCGAACATTGTTAATATATTATTCCTATTTTTGAAATAATAATTCACTGTAATCACTCGCCGTGACGGCAAATCCTGTGCGCTAAAAGGTTGAAATTTTAAAGGGACGAACTTAAGTCGGCGGCAGGCCAGCCCCTTTACGGCAAGGCATGACTCTGGCTGCAACTGAACGGCGTGGTTATGGCCTTAATCAACTTTGTGATGTGCGCAGTGGCACTGTGCTGAGGGGGTTACTTGAAAGGAGTTCCACGCAAACCGTCGGCCGTCAAATAACTGGAGCAGGTGCCAGGGGACCTGCAGGCCGGTCAAAATATTAAACGCCAGCAGTGCCTGTGCAACGCCTATAAGCCCAACAACAGCCGGGACTATACCTGATTCACTGCAAGTGAGCTGTTCCTGTCCCATCGTTTGACTAAAACAGCTGTAACACGGACCGCTCCCCTGATTGTCAAAACAAATGAGTTGTCCGTCAAATCGAATGGCCGCAGCAGACACCAGCGGTATTTTATGCATGACACAGGCCTGATTAATCAATAAACGCGTCTGAAGGTTATCGGTGCAATCCAGCACCAGATCGTGCGCCGGTACTTGTTACTGCAGGAATGCTTCATCTGCGAATAGTGGGAATGATTGCACTTGTATGGCCGAATTCATCTGGGCCAGGCGAACAACAGCGATCTCTGCTTTATAAGCGCCAATATTGGTTTCATCCTTAGTTATTTTTCCTCCCGTAAAACAAAAAATGCGCTTCCATATTCAAAAGGTGTGAATAGTTTTCAACTGCTGAATGACGGCAGCCGCTGGTGTGTTATCTCAGCAACTTGGGATTCAGACTTACCACAACCCCCAATTACTACTGCGCAGACTGTGAATTTGACCAATTGATTAGCTGCCATTGGCTAACGCTGGTCTTCGTATAATCTAAGTTTTTAGCTGTGGTTAAAAAGGTGAGAATTTCTAACGGTGATGAACAAGCGTTACACTTCGCTAACGTTTTAGCGTTTTATATTAAGCACCCATTTTTCATATTTGGATGTAGGCATTTTTATATTAAAATAAAAATTTACAACTTTACTTAATGGAAAGTATTTTGACATCATTTTTTTTGTTATTAGTAATAGCTGTAAAAGATAATTTTGTCTTATGTAGTGTTTCTTCACCTTCGGGCGAAGCAGACAACATTTAACACCCTGCGGGATTTCTAGTACTAGAAGCCCCAAGGTGAACAAACTGGGGGATAATGATTTAAATTTAAGTAATCAGCACCATTCTATCGGGAAACGTTAACCGGAATTTTTATTGAAAACGAAGTACCGACTCCTAGTTCACTTTTTACTGCAATGTCACCCAAAAGTACTTTTTTAACCAAAAAATATACTTTACTCAATCCAAGTCCACCACCAGCACTTGACATTTTCGTTGTGAAAAAAGGATCAAACATACTACCTAATACACATTTAGATACTCCGGTACCGTTATCACTGAACGTTATATGTACAAGATGCTCCGAAATTAAACTTGCAGATAAATAAATATTACCAGAATTACGGCCCTCAAATGCGTGTTGAATTGCATTGTAACCTAAAGCCTGAAGTACACTTCCCAAAGCATTGGGATAACTAACCATTTTTACCTGTTCAGTAAAATCAAACTCCAATACATATTGATCACTCACATTTAAAAACTCTAGAAACTGCACACAACATTCATGCAAGTCGAATACAACAGCACTTTCCCCTGTCGATGCACTTACTATATTCTTGAAATTATCAACTAAAGCAGAGGTTTGCTGTAAATTTTTATCTAACACAACGAGTGCTGCTCGGGCCATTTTAACGTAGCTATCGAGTTTCAATCTATTGAGGCTTCCATTCTCCAAGCTTAACGATATCATCTCATTCTTCTCTTGCAAAATACTGGTGGACATAATGCAGTTACCAAGAGGTGTGTTTATTTTATGAGCAACACCATTTACTATGCTCGACAGAGCTTTCATTTTTTCTTGTTCCACCATGATATCCTGAGCACTTTTTACATCAGTGTGAATCATCGAGTTTCTAAAAGAACTTGCTGCGTACCCACATAACATTCTAAGTATCAAGTTGAACTTTTTGTCTAGTTCACGCAGCTCAAATGCATTTAATTTGACAGCCCCTACAACTAAACTACCGACGTACATAGGGCAGGCTAGTGTCGTGCATACCTCTTCCGAATCAGAAATTAAATACTGACTGTTAGATTGCACTATAATTTCATTCAGCTCAATGCATTGAGCAATAATATCAAAATTAAATTTATCACTGGTAATGTGCGTTACATCACTAGAGCCTTCTGATTTTTGATCAACCCTTAACAATTTATTTTCTTTGGCGTCTAGTACATAAACTTCAACTAGCCATTCGCCAAGCAACTCGTTTATATATTCTTTAAGAATACAACAAATAGAACCAAACTCTAAGAGTGAAGCAATTGTTTGCCCCATCAAGCAAAGTCTTTCTAACACCCTGTTAGATTTATTTAGTATATCTACTTCTCTCTGAGCAAGAACTTCGAAATTCTTTTTTGCATCAATTAAACTGAACTGGACCTCCTTAAGAGTGGAGACATCGACAACCAGAACAAAAAAACCTTTTATCTCGCCATGTACTTCATGGGGTTTATATGTCACTAATCCATATCTGTTATGACCAGTAGGTAAAGAAAATTTACGTTCGAATATTTGCTGCACACCACTTAGTGCTGCCAAAGTATGTGGTAAATTTTCATAATATACTCTTCCAAGCACATCTAGCATGTGCCTGCCAATCACATGTTCAGACGTTTTACCAAACCAGTCTAAATATGCTTTATTAGCAAATCTATAAAAAAGTTCGTTATCAATATAACCAACGATCGCCGGAGTTTCGTACACGACATCCGCCGCAAGCTGTAAGTCATATTTAGATGCAGTGACTAATCTATTTCGCATATTACAAACCCTTTAGAAGGTCGCCTTATTAAATTTACAAACAAAACTTACGATATAAAAAAGGCTATTTATCACACTAGCCATAGCCTTTAAGGATGAAAAATATCCATATAATTGGTGTAGAAATAAAAACCTAGATGCACAGGATAAACCATTTACACCAAGATAGAGAATATACACTTTTACGAATTGATTATTTCAAAATTAGGTTTACCGAGGGAAGAAAGAGGAGTCAATGGCAGATTTAGTTAAATTTAATTTTTTATAAAACCGTTAGCAATCAATATCCATTTTGGATGCAATAACCACCGATATTAATAAATATCTAAATCAATGACATTTAAAATCGAGTATAACCTTAATTTTATTTATTTTAAAAAAACAGTACGCTTTATTTACAAAACACTTGAAGCAGTAAACTTCTGCATTGGTCGTTTTTCGAATTAAACGTAGTGCTCTATCTATATATCATTCTAGTTGCGGAAATTTTCAAAAGTCTGACTTAAATCTAAATAAAGCAACGTTAACGGCTCTCTTCGCAAAAATAGTTGCGACTCGGCGGCCAATACTAAACGATATATTTATCTGTATGAAATCCCCTGCAGCAGTGTGATGGTACATACATCTATATTTAGTTGTTCTACTTAAACTAAAATTCGCGTTATCTAGATAATTTAGCTGAAGCGGAACTCTATCGTGATTTTGAAAATGCAGGGTATAGCTGCCGCCCCTTAATGAATAGAAAATGTGGACTTACAACCCACCAATTAAGCACATATAAAACAATCAGCATTTATATCATCTAAATCCTACTGCGACGTCCATGCAACATCAAACCAATATAATTGCTTTATTCAGAATAACGAACGACCGTTAATGATTCCTAATTTGCGATATGCGATATGCGATATGCGATATGCGATAAAATTTTATTATTAACTAATCCAAAATATAAAAAACCCTTGGGCATAAATCCACAAGGGGAGCAAAGTCAACTGCCGAATAAATTTATCAACCATTAATTAAACACAAACCTATTTGTCATGGATTCTAAACTTGAAGCCAAAGATGATAAATCAGTACTTACAGTTATTACTTGCCGAGAATTTTCTACTGTAATGTCCGACACGCCGTTTATTTTGACCATATTTTCTGAAATGTTTTCGGCTTGTTGCCTTTGTCGTTCCGCAATTTTTGTTATCTCTGTATTTTGAGATAATATATCAAGCACCTTACTATTTATCTGATTTAATGCAGCTCCGGTTTGTTCAACCTGAATGACACTTTCTTTTGCTTTTTCAAGTCCCAAGTTCATAGCTTCAGAAGTTGTTTTCACTCCAGTTTGAAGTTCAGTAATAAGTAACTCAATTTGCTCCGTTGACTGATGTGTCCGTTGAGATAGATTCCTAACTTCCTCGGCAACTACAGCAAAACCTCTACCGTGCTCTCCCGCTCTTGCCGCCTCAATTGCTGCGTTCAACGCAAGGAGGTTGGTCTGGCCAGCTATATTTTTAATTACATCAATCACTGATCCAATATTTTGACTATTTGCTTCAAGACTGGTCATTCTAATTTTTGCTTCCTCAACGGTTTCAACCAGGCTGTCGATAAATGCAATTGTTTTATCAACTTCTGCTAGTCCTTCACTGGAAACGTCTCGACAATGCTCTGCACGTTTAGTAGCGACTTCAGCACTACGGAATACTTCTTGCGATCCGACAGACATAGCTTCTATTAAAGATATTACGCCTCTAGTTTCATGCTGTTGGTCGGTAATTTTATTGCTTGTCTCCAAACTAATTGCTGAAAACTCCTCAGCAGACGTAGCTACCTGTGTCGATACCAAGCATATGTTCTTCATCAACTCAGACAGCGAACCAACTGAGACATCAAACTCATTTAACAACTTACCAAACTCGTCGTGTCGTTCAACTTTACAATCAAATTTTAGGTTACCGTTAGCAAACTCTGAAAACAAAATAATGAGTTGCTTAATAGGCTCTGTTATAGACCTAGCCGTTAGCCATAAAATTAGCGTCAATGCGACGATAATGAATACTACGCAAACTAAAATTATCAATCCGGATTCTTCTTTAATCATGTTGGCTTCATCGGCCTGCGCCTGCATTATTTTTGTTTTCTGTTCAATTACCGCACCTAGTTTTAAATTTGCTTCATGAAAACTACTGGAAACATCTCCAGTTACCTCACTGAGAGCCTCCTCCTTAAAAAACTGTTTGCTATTAGCTACAACTTCTTTACTGTGCGAGAGGTATTCTGTCCAAATATTTAAAAAATCATTCAACTGAGTAGAAATTTCTCTTCTGCTTTCTAATTTAATTTCGCCTTTGACTTCAGCCACTATTAAAGATTCTAAATCCGACAAAGCTGGCTCAATCTTATTCATGCCATCTAAATCTGAAGTTCCAACGTGGGTTATCAAAAATTGCTTGTGTCTGTTTGCTAGGTCCTGCACCTTATATATGGTAAAAATTGATTTCGCATCTTTCTCAGCGACATCCAGAGATATTTTACTTACGCGAGTAATGTTTAAAATTGACAAGGTAGCCAGGCCAACCAACGAGACAATAACGACACAAAAAATAATACCCAGCTTAAATTTTAAAGTAATGTTATTCATGATAATTTCCACCTTGCTAGAAATGATTTATTTTTTTTCAGTCACCGTAGAAGAGAATGTGTTATCGCTGAAATCATTTATGCTTATTGGCGACTTCATCACTCCACTTTCTACAGCAAGGTCCATAATCATTTTGAGGCCGGCTTCATCGTTATTTAAGTTAACGTAGTTGATAGCATTTACCTCTCCATCCAAACTCGCCTTTATTGATTCCTCGGAATGCGCCTTTATATATTTTGTATTAATTATTTTGGCTATCTCGTCTAATTCAGTTCCCCGATTCGTTACAGCGACCTGAATATCTACTCCAGCCTGATGAACATATTGAATAACCTCTTTTAGGGCAGCAGACTTATTTTTAATCGCAGCATCAGTCGCTATAATGAGACACTCGACATGACCATGTTCCCACTTCAATACATCTTTTGAATACCAGGCTACCTTGCCGTATCCGCCTGATTCAACTATCTCTGCCCAAGGCAACGATTGCTCGAAGGATGCCGCTTTGCCTGCCTTGCCTTGTTCCTGGATGTATAGTGGTGACTTTGGAGGTGGGACAGCTTTTGCTATTACGTCTCCGGGTTTTTGACCGAGAGAAAGTGTCATATTGTTGTCTTTGAGATATTTATATAGTGCAACAGTGTGCGTAGCCTCTAAAGATGGCACTGCTGCTACAGTCACTGTTGACGACTCGGCTTTTAATTGGGTTATAGCTTGTGCAAACATACCGTCCGGTAATCTTTTCTTCTTTTCGGCCGGCAGATTCATTCTCTTAAGAAAAACATCATTTACTGCTAAAGCATTACCATTTCTATGAGCTAAACCAACCCATCTAAAATTTTTATTTTCGTTGAACATGTTCATAGCCATTGGCGCTATAATAAATGCTATATCCGCCTGACCGGACATGAACTTCCCTTTAAGTTCCGGCCAACTTTTCATCATCTCAACACTATAATCAGCCTCGACCATTTTATCCTTGTATTTATGGTGCGCAACAATTCCCGCATAATGATCTGCTAAAGGTATGTATAGGGCATGTATTTTTTCTTTTGCATTTGATAAACCAGGAATAAGCGCCATTGCAAACACCAGCCCCATGCAAATGTTGTATTTTTTTGATTTCACTTTAATATCTCCAGGTGATTGAATTTTAAAATAATGTTAATTACGCATAAGGGTGCTATTGCCACTGATACTGCATGACCAATATGCATTTTCTTTGTTGGCTGTATTTCTAGCATCAGGATAGTTAATATTTCCAATCGGCATTATTGTCATTTTTGAATATAGTGAATTCCACTTTCCGATAATTCTTCTATCAGTTCGAGTTTCTATAATGGAATGCATCTAAGAAGGGGGGACTAATTATGCAGAAATTCATTTTATCGACTGTTGCTTTGTTTACGTTAAATGGTGCTGGGGCGTTAGAGTTAGGTAATGACAACGCTACCGTAAAATGGAATTTTAGGTACAGAATGGAACAAGTTGAGGTCGACGGTCCATTGAAAGACGCTTTTGCTTCGACGTTGAGAAGTCGTGTAACTTTGAACAGCGCTAGTTTCTCATTTGCCGAGTCCCTAAACATAAGGGCTTTGGTTGAAGTTGACCACGTTGGACTTATTGGCGGTGAAAGTTATAACAGTACAGTCAACGGTAAGAGTCAGTTTGCAACGATCGCGGACCCTGATGCGTTAGATTTAAACCAGGCGGCATTGGCAATAAAATGGAACGACTCAAGTTTAGTCACTTTGGGCCGTCAGAGAATAAACCTTGGGAACCAGCGGTTTATTGGTGGTGTTGGTTGGCGTCAAAATGAACAAACTTTTGACGGCGTACGTCTTACCCAGAATTTTGGCAAGTCGTTTCAAATTGATATTGCAAAGCTACATAATGCAAATCGGGTTTTTGGCCCAGATGGTGCCAACGCGGATCTGCATGGTAGTTTTAATCTTGTTCATTCTCAGTGGAAAGTCACATCGGAACATGTGCTCCAAGGCTATTTCTACGACCTTGATTTTGAAAATTTACCTGCTCGTTCCAGTTCAACCAACGGCATTGACTACAGAGGAACTTCCAACAAGTTGAGCTGGCAATTGTCATACGCATCGCAACGTGACGCACATTTGGCACCTACGAATTACAAAACCAATTACAGCCGTATGGAACTTAGTTACCCTATAGATGTGGTTACTATTAAAGGTATCTACGAACGTTTAGGATCAGATGGAAATTCTGCATTTCAAACTCCATTTGCAACTTTACATGCGTTCAATGGATTTGCAGATATGTTTTTGACGACACCTGTCAAAGGTCTTGAGGAAAGAGCTGTCCAATTTTCACTCCCAATTGGGCCAGTAAAAACTTCTATTTCCTGGCATAAATTTTATAGTGATGGTGGAAACACTCACTATGGAGATGAAACCGATGTTAGTTTTATCTTCGATTTGAACAAACAAATTCAATTTCTTACAAAGCTAGCTTTGTATAATACGGATAAGTTTCAGAACGATACAAATAAATTCTGGTTAATGATTAACTATCAACCTTAACTTTTTGTCTAGTTTTTATAATTACTCTGTTGTCGAGTGGACATAATCAGAGCTAGTGGCATTAACGGGTTAGTGTATTGCCGTGGCAATTACCGTACCTTGAGGATAAAAAATGGTGCCGCAATTTAACTAAACGATTGGGTCTGCTGTTATCTTTATAAACTTAGCATCATTACATTAATGATAACTAATAAAAAATAACAAATGACCCAATTCAACATTCAATAAGGACGCAGAAAATGTGATACTGGTTTTTGTTTAAGTCACGTTACGCCGCATGCCCTGTGACAGTTTGTTTTAAGTGTACGTATTAATTCGCGCCTATCCTTACAATTTATGACTATAGAACTTAAAACAGCCACCCCCTTCATGCTTAGCTGAGTACATCGCCTGATCTGCTGCATTTTTTAGAGATAATTCGTCAACGCCGTCGTTAGGATATATAGCAATTCCAATACTAGCACCAATGTTCATTGTTTCTCCTTGAATAATAAACGGATTTGCAAGCGACACGCAAACTGATTCCGCCACTCGTTGAGCATCGTGGCTTCCATGAATATGTGGTAGTAGTCCAAGAAACTCGTCCCCACCTACACGTGCTATCGTGTCTGAAACTCGAACACACGTGCGAATTCGATCCACTGCCGCTCTAAGCAACTTGTCACCAACTGTATGGCCATATTTATCATTAACGCACTTAAATTTGTCCAAATCTATATTAAGTAATGCGAAAGACTCCCCATGACGATTTGCATGCAGCACGCATTGTGTAAATCGATCGTCAAACAAGAATCTATTCGGAATATTTGTTAATGCGTCATAAGTTGCCATGCGATTCAATAAATCTCTTTGTCGCTGCAAATTTATAACAATTGCCACTTGTGTGGAAACGTATTGAATAATTTCTTTATCGTATTCGCTATAGCAAAATCCAATGTCGTAACTTTGTAATACTAAAGCACCGATTCCTTTGTGTTCCAATATGAGCGGCACGCCCAACCAATGCATTACCTTTTGGTTTTTAAGCAGCTTAACTTCTTCATTGTGAACTCCGCTATCCATTGGCGACACACTTAGCACAGACATACTATCTATTACTTTTTCAATTAATGGCGCTTGACCAAGTAAGTGCGGCATATTGAACTCAGAGGATTCATCATAATAATATGGAAATGTAAGATTGTTGCTTTCATTTTCATAAAGTGCGACATAGAAGTTTTTTGTTTGAAGTAATTCGTTAATGATTTCGTGAATGACAGCTAGCAAGTCGTTTAAGTTGTCTGCATCATGTGCTGCTGTGGAAATTCTAAAGAGCGCATTTCGTATTTTTTCAGCTTTTTTTCGCTCACTGATGTCACGAAAAACGACGGTAACGCCATAAACTGAACCAGTTTTGTCACGAAGTGGCGACGTCGCGTACTCAACTGGGAAGCACGTACCATCTTGTCTCCAAAACACATCATCACTAACATGTCTTGGTTTTCCATCAATAATGGTCTGATATATCGGACATTCCTCGGTGGGGAACTCGCTATGGTCAGCATGATGGTGGTGGATGGCCTGGTGGCCATGTAAACCGACAAGGTTACACGACGTCCAACCAAGCATTTTTTCTGATGCTGAATTCTCTATGAGTACTATACCGTTCATGTCGATAACATGAACGCCGTCATACATAGACTTGAGGATATGTTCATGGAGCTCGGCACTTCTTATACGATTGTCTTTACTCATCTAATCCTCGCAATGAATACAGAATTTTTTGGGTAGCAACTTCTCAAGATGGACTCCCCTTTAACACTAGACATTCCTTAGATCAAAATACGCTTTAGGTGAGCACCAAGCCCAAGCAATTACTTTCACCAGAATTAAATGCCGAAGCCATCAGACCACGGAAGGTGGTTATTCCGTTAAAGACGTATCAGATCGTTTAGGTGAGTTAGATAGCAGCATCTGAAATTGACTGAAACAGCATAGGCAAGCCTCTAATCCAGATCCAGTTTTGACGAGTTAGTAGTGACCTTTCCCCGGAATTAAAACCAATCCTATGATGAGATTTTCCAGCTTAAGCCCCTGCTTTGCATACTCAACAGGTAACAAGTTATTCAATGAACTATGTGGGCGAATAGCGTTGCATGTTCGCGCCATAAATTGATTTCGTATCTGGCGTCGTCCATCGTTCTGAATCGGTGTTGGTTTGTCGTGGTTGTAGCTATCTCGCGGAAAAGAGCTTCGACTTTAAAACCAGCTTCATGCTGCTTGATGGCTTTAATAATTTGTTCTTCGATGGAGCGTTTTTTCATTTTGAGATCTCCATTGGCTCCAGCTTATTGGAAATCTCATCAATGTCATCGCCTTAAAATTGTGGGAAAGTCAAATAAACACATTAGAATTTAGAAATCTCGAACATCGCCGATTGCACAGCCTTTCTTTGTTCAATCTGTTTCACCCAACGCCGTACATTGGGAAAGCTGTGATCACTTATTTCCGCATATTCTGGACGACGCGCCCAAGTCCAGGTTGATATATCCGCAATACTATAATCAGAGCCCCCCAGATATTCAAAGCGGGACAATTGGCTTTCTAACACTCCATACAGGCGTATCGTTTCATTCTGAAAACGTTGAATTCCCAACGGCATTCTCTGCTCTGCAGATCGCAAAAACCATCCAGCCTGCCCCATTATTGGTCCTAATGCGCTCACCTGAAACATTAACCACTGGAACACCCTGCTTCGCTCCTCGACGTCCATTGATAGAAGTTTGCCTGTTTTTTCTGCGAGATAGATCAATATCGCACCAGATTCAAATACTGCAAAATTCTGTCGTTCTTGATCCACTAATGCTGGGATGCGGCCATTAGGATTGATCAGCAGATACTCCGGTTTCTTCTGATCTAATTGCCCCAAATTTAATCGATGGAGACGGTATTCCAAACCAAGTTCATGCAATGCAATAAGTACTTTTTGACCATTTGGGGTATTGGCGATATAGATATCAAGCATAATCTAGCCCCTCCGTTGAATTATTTCTTCATCTTAAATGTAAGATCAATCATGTAAATGCATGATTTTACGTGACATAAGCGTACACAACAGACTTTATATTTTATTTTCTATTTGAAAATGGGGCGAAAAAAACTCCGTTCATAGCTGATTATGCAGCGAGTCACCAACAGCCAGTGCACAGTCACTGCGATTGGGCGTGGTATTGATAGCGATGCCGCAGAGCGGCATTGCATTAAACGCGCAGATCGGCTGCTCCGTCACGTTACAATGCAACAGGTGGTCACAGAGTTTTACACGGCTATGACCTCCGTTAAACAGTGCCTGTTAAGGCATGGCGAGACATTCCTTGCATGACCATTAAAAGTGCGATCTGCAATCAACAATTCGCTTTTGACTGAACCCGGCTCATTCGCGAATAGGTAGACGAATACTTATATCGTGCAGTGGATATTCTGTGCGCGGATCTCGAATCGCCAAACCATCATGGTTTCGTGGCGCTGCGGCAAGGTCTTCAGCTTGTTGCGTCGCCACCAAAACCGGGCAACTATTGATATTTACATAATTTAAGGCTGTTTTCAGCATACCTTCCTGGGCATTACCTAATGGTTTACTCGGGTCATCGGCAACCGGACAACCTTTGATGTCCGTAGCAAACTTAGGCGCTTGTGTTGGAACAAAACCTGCCTCAAAATCACCAAAGTCCTTTGCGTTAACCCCTGTGAACTGAATCGTAAAATAGGTGGTACCGCAGTTATCTGTTGGGTAGAACCCATATGGTTTTCCACAGGTTTTACCGCCGATCTGAATCACCTCAACATCAATACCACGCAATGCATTAATGAAAACCTCACTGGCCGAACAGGTATTGTCTGTAGTTAAAACAAACACTCGGTTCAGACTGAGGTTTGGGAGCATCTGATTCGTCAGACGTCCGGTGGTGTAATCGATACTGCGATTATAAAATGGTGTCGGCTCCAAAGTGCCGCCACTCACCGGATCTATCGTCGGATACTTGTCGTTAAATTGCTTTTTTTCAAAAAAACGCGACTGGATCTGGTTGGGGCCACTGACCATGTACGCAAATTGCGACGCCAAGGAAAGCAGGCCTCCACCGTTATAGCGCAGATCGACAACCAACTCATTCACAGCCGCCGCGCGGAATTGTTCGATGGCACTTATCAACTGCGGTTGGGCGGCGGCAATGTGGGTGTTAAATTGCAAATAGCCAACTTTATTGTTACCACTTTGCAGTACTTTGACGTTATGCACTGGTACCGTCAGCACTTCAGCCGACACTAACGTGTAGGAATGACGGTTGCCATCAACATCAAGCACTGTAAATTGATGGCTTTCACCGGCTTTGTTGGGAAACAGAGCCGCATTTATTTTGTTGACGCCATCTTGAGTGCTGTCATTTACAAAATTAACGCCATCAACTTCTATTAAGACGGAACCTCGGTTTAAAGCAGCTACAGCTGCAGGGCTACCAGGCTCTGTGTATCCCACGGTTAGCTGACGTGGCGGTCGGACTGAGTTATAAATCCAGTCAATCCCATAACCACTGTTAAGGGCAGACTGAGTTTGTTGTTTGTATTTGGCTGTGTCCTGATAGAAATGAAAGTTATCTTTGGCCACACCGGAATCCGTTTTATTGGTGGTCTTCAGCAGATCAAAATAGGCCTGAGTACTGTAACTTGCCGGGTCCAGATCCGATAATTCCTTGTACCACAAGTAGGTTCTGTTGCTCCAGGAACGCAGCCAGAGTTTTTCATGCGACGCAGTTCCAGCCTTATCCGGATAAGCTGTGTTGCTGAACGGGTCAATCCCAGTGCGTGGTGCTGCGCAGAAGTTTTTAAGTGTTTCTTCAGCCGCATATTGGCCCGCGGCCCAGATTGGAGTGGTGGGTGTCGTTGGAGTTGTGGTGCTACTTCCCGGATCAGTGCCGTTATTCGGTGTCGATTGACTGTCAGAACCACCACCGCCGCAAGCGCTCAGCAACAAACACAACACCACTGTGCCCCGATATGCAAAACGCTTCATCATTCACTCCAATTAAAAACCCGAGTTACCTCAACCGCTAGGTAACACGTTAGATTTAAAAAACGTAATTCTGCTTTGGACGAGTGGACGGCATCGTCCCTTTAACTCAACATCGTTCATTTAAGTTTGAACATATATGTCGACTATAATTTCGCGTCTTATTCGCGTTTATTGAAATGGAGTGTGGCTTTGTTTCAACCGATAGAGAACACCTAAAATTGCAATTAATTATTTTAAATTTTGCACTAAATAACTACTCAACCTCCTGATGCACCCTTATGCATTATTCATTATAAACAACAACTTACATTGACAATGGTTCGTTCAAGGCAGTTCCTGTTCTGATCGTTTGCAAAAACTAAACCTAACCTCGGTCCACACCAGGAATGCTCAATGTACGAACCGTCTGCTCAGACATATCACCATGCAACAGACAGTTCCAAAGTTTTACATCGCAATAACCAGCGCTTTAGTGAATGGGAAAACAACCACTTATACCGGTTAACTGGAGCAATGCTGATAAGGAACGCCGCCATTTTATCCTGCGCGCCAGCCTAGCTGTTGGAGGCCGGGCGATGACGCTGTTGCAGATGGTAACGACCGAATCCGATTGCAACGACCCGCATTTGCACATAGCCTTTTTAAACTGGTTAAAGGCGATGCAGGCTTAAAAGTGCTGTGGTTTATGGAAGTGAGCACCTTCGGCTGGCATTTTATCGGTCGGGTGCGCGGCTAAATAACTGTTCCAATTAGTAGGTCACTTGCAGGCGGGGACTCAATGCGCTTTGAGTGATCTGGTCAGTCGCCAAACCATACAAATCACAAACCGCATTGAGCATGCAAAAACTAGCATTTATCTGTGGCACCGAAATCCTGAGATTACGTAAAATTATCCGGCACACGAGAAATAAAGAGCTGTGCCGCCGGGTAAATGCCGTCTTGTTAGTTTTTAGGGTCATTCAAAAAAAGAAGCCACACGTGTAAATATAAAAATGCGCCCTCGAACTGACAACTTTTGCCACATGCCGCCAAAAGGCATCGAGCGAAATTTGTAAGTAATTAGTAAGTTTAAAACTATCAGAGGGGAATGTAGAACTCAGTTTCTGATTGCACTCTACCCAGGCAACAAATAGCGCGAAAAAAGCCACCAACCTTGGTGTTGGTGGTGCGACCTGAGCGAGCGAATATTTTGATTTTTAATAGCGCTAACTGCAGTTAGCCTCTTGCTAACGCAGCCAATTGCAAGCGGAAATCGGCACCGGATCCGAGCTGGCTTTGTACTGAAATGTCAATACTCAGCAACTGACAAAGTTTGGCACTGATCGCCAAGCCCAAACCGTAGTGGATTTGCTGATCATTGCGACTATTACGGGCACGAAAGCGCGGCTTAAAAATACAAGCTAAATCATCCGGATGGATACCGCAGCCGTTGTCATAAACCCGCACCAGATAAGCCCTCTGCTGCATTTGGAGCTGAATACGGACCTGCCCACCAGTTGCGGTATGCCGAATGGCATTATCCAGCAAATTCGCCAATACCCGCTCCAACTTACCAACATCGGTGGCGATCAGACAATGTTCAACCGGGCCCTCCGACTGCAGGTCAATCTGCCGAGATGTTGCTTCCCGCTGATACCGTGCGGCAATGTCATGCAACAGCTCGTTCAAGCAAATCGTTTCAACTTGTAACGGTACTTCCATTGCGTCTAAAAATGCCAATTCAAAAATCTGATCTACCAGACGTTGCAGCTGACTGCTGCGTGACAAGGCCAAATTTAATGCAGACAGCTCCGATGGGTTGGCATCTTCTGACAGCAGTTCTAACTGACCGTGTAACGCCATCAAAGGCGTGCGCAAATCATGGCTGAGATCGGCCAACAACGTTTTGCGCTGCAGTTCAAGTTGTTGCAGTTGCAGCCATTGACTGGAGATTTCACGAACAAAACTGGCAAAATCCCGATGAAGCTGGCCAATTTCGTCGGTGATCGCCACTTGCTCCAAAGCGGCCAAACGCTGGT
>Ga0247722_10000186_pt1 | contig 39544 bp, 34 predicted proteins | sample MSEWelMarce3H_FC_FD_189094 | JGI IMG/M metagenome (GOLD analysis project Ga0247722, IMG submission 189094) | Subsurface sediment microbial communities from gas well in West Virginia, United States - MSEEL Well Study Marcellus 3H_FC | ecosystem: Environmental > Terrestrial > Deep subsurface >... | reverse complement strand
CAGTAGCTCGACAGTGTATACAGAATCTGTGGAGTCGATGGCCTTACCATGATCGCGGCACATCCAGATGCCGTTCTTCGCAGATGAGCGATCCTCTGGCGACATCTTCTCGTCGTAGCGCGGGCCTCCGGGCGCAGCGGCACATATATGTGCCGCTGTGCCGATATTGATCACACCCTCTTCGTCCGACGTTGCTCCGACCGTATGCGCGCGACACGTCGGAAACGAGCACAGCCACCCGGCGCGCTTCGCGATCTGCTGCTTCGTGCTCTCTTTGAAATCGTCTCGGTTATTCTTTGCCACCTGACGGACACCCGAACCTTTGACCCATTAATCAGACTGGATCGTATGCGCCAATACTTTGGACTATTTCATATGCGTGTTGTCGGTTACATCTTTCAGAGTCAGCGATCGAACAACACCTTTTGGATTATTCGCGGCCATTGTATCACCAAGTCATGGTCATCCACTTTGGCCGCCGACCTGTCACTGATCCTAGAGGGAAGCCAATAGATCGGTCTTAACGGACAATTACCATCTATGAAACTGGAAACAATTCAAAGCCGACGTCTACATTGCGCAATTTACTTCAATCTCTCCAGTCGTCAGGTATAAAATCGCCCCAAACATCATGCGAGAGATACAGGTGAACGGCTAACCATCAGGTTGCGGCCTTAATCATTTCAGAGATGTGCCAAAGCTGCCACTCATGAGTGACAACAGAAATCCTTTTGACTTAGCTTTTGCTTAGACCACTTAGGAGGCGTGCAGTCAGTATCTGCCTTATTTTACAAAAATTTAATCGCTATGTCAGGGTGATTGCTTTGTACAGCGACAAGGCTAGAGCCATCGCGGCAAAGCGTTTTGAGCCTTTTTTCATAACGTTTGAAATTCTGTAAATCTTCTTCTTTCTTGTGTTTGCTCTCTGGGATTTGTTCGCCGAATTTTGCGAGAGCCAAAGGCATCAACAATGAAGAGATAATAATATCCGCAATTTGTAGACCTACATGGCTGTTGCTATTGCCAAACGTGGGCGGCAGCTCGAAGCGTGGGAAAGTGTTTTTCTGCTCCCACATAGCTAAGGAAATGGGCTGTGCAACTTTGCTATTGATTTCTGACCCCCTAAAATCGGCTACGATCAGACCATTACTCAATTCTTTATCCAAGAGTTGATGGTAGCTCTTAGCGATTCGCATCATCGCTTCAGCGTAGAGCTGGGTGCCATTAAACTTATCATCTGGAACTTTTATGATAACTTGACCGTACAGTTCCGCGCCGTGGGCGATTAAGGTGTCGAGTAATTGCTGGGCGAGTTTATGTGCCTTGCTCGCGATTGATTTATTTCCTTCGCGAATTGCCTTCCGCAGATCTGCGCCTTTTAGCTCGTTGAGTGCGTCTTGATGACGAGAATTTGGCCTAGTTTCGCCATACAAATACTGTTGCTTGATTTTGATAAATTGCCGACTAATCGAATCTAAAGCCTCTTTTGGTAAAGCAAGGCCAGCGATGATGAGGACGGGTTGGATTTCGGTGTTGTTTGCTGGCAAATAGCCTGGGCAACCAGCTTCATCGATGTAGCAGATATGCATATTCGTTCTCGTAAAGTAATCGTTGAAAAGCAGCTAGTCGCCCTTTTTCAGAGCGAAGAAACGATGTGGAGTCACACGACGTCTCCTGCGCAGGCCTGACGGCACTGCACGATTACCCCACCAATATGCAACGCAAGCGTTGTGGAGTGTCCTTCTCAGGGAATGTCACTATGCTCATTACGAGATAAGTGCTGCATTTTGCTTGGCAAAACTGCGTTTCCTCGGTGTTGCGGCGAGGTGTCCTTCTTAGGGACTGGTAGCGGTGGCAAAATGCCATCGCACTACTTCAAATCGGGCAACCCGAATTTGTATTTTATCCGTACCTGCTACGGATCGCCTTGCTTACAGGCTGGCGCTGCCGAGCGATAACTCAAGCAGAGCTGCACAAGATTTGAAATCATATGTGCGCAAGCATCATTGAATTCTCATCAACAATGTGTCCCTCTTCAGGACGGCCATATTGTTCCTATATGTCCCAAATATGGTGCGACTGCCCACAGGGCAAGATCACGTTACTAGCTTTTGCTAAATATAATCATGTTTATCGTGCCCATCAAGGGGATGTGTAAGATGGACTTCCCGAGCCAAGCTAGACAATTCCAAAACTCACACAGAAATGTCCGCTTAGCCGAACAGCTTTGGCAACCAACCGAAATGATTAAGGCCGCCCCCTGATAGTTAGCGGCCTTTCGTTTTTCAGGCTATGGCATCGACAGATCGGCCAAAGCGGACAAAACCTGCAACGAAACTAGGGTCGATTCAAGTAGTTTTTAAACGGCTCTCGAACAAATCTTAATTGAGGAACGGTTCGACTGGGGTGACAACGCCAAACTTTTCCAATTGCAAGAATTTTGACCCTAAAATCTGCGCAGGAATCTTTCTCTGGAGTAAGCCAAAGAAGTTTTCATCATGCGTTGAGATAATGACTTGTTTATCAAACTGCAAGCAGATACTGCGCAAGAGGTCGATAGTCGAGAGGATATTAATGGAATCCATAGATTGGATTGGATCGTCAATCAGAATGACATCAATTGGATCACCCTTATCATCCTTCGCATGAAGCGCACTCGCTAGAAATACACTTAAACTAAGAATGTTCGTTTGAGCGGCACTGAAATAAAGAATGGGGGATATCAGTCCTCCAGCCCCATCGTTCACCACAATATTTAGGCCAGGCTTATCGGAATCAAAATCTGCTTTGAACTCCACTTTTTTAAAGGCAGGATGTGGGTCTATTTTCCTGTAAATGGAATTAATAAGATCCTCATAGAAGAAGTTATTAATGAGTGTTTTTAGGTTATCCACAATTGCATCTCTTTCCGCTGTCAAAGTCAAATCGACCCGTTTGCGCTGATGCAGCTGCTGCTCTACGACGGTTAATTCTTCCTGAAGAGAGGTACGTTTAATGTAAGGCTGAAACGAAGCCACAAGCTCCAAGAGCAACTTAATGCTGTTTGACCGCTTATCAAACTCCTGAGCACGAAGATGGCAATCTTCAATAGCAGCGGTTATGAGAGCTTTGACTGTCTCCAGAGTATCTTCAGGGCGAACGATAATAATATTGGATACGCTCTCATAAAAAGCATTAACTGCCGATTGAGAACGGGCAAGGCTGACTTCCAAAGCTTCCTTCTGCAGTTTCAACTGCGAAAAATCCACCCATGTACTTTCAGCCATCATTTCCTGTTGTAAGTCATTGCACTGGCCAGTTAGGAATTCACATGCCACCCTATATTTGAGCACTTCCGCATCCAGCTCGCACTTTCTCACTTCGCAATGCTTTTTGAGATCTGAAGCAACAATAGCATTTTCATTTAGGTATGCCAGCACAGCAACATAAGCATGCTCACTACTTTTACTCGTTATTTCAGAAATTAACGTATGCAACTCCAAATCTTTAGCTTTGATCGACTCAGTTACCAATTGAATTTGAGCAGCAAATTCCGCTTGCTGTGCAATCAGGTTCACGCGTTTCATCGAAAGTTGGCTACGCTCTGCTTTGACACGAGACATTAACTCATCATTTGAAAGCCCCCAAACTAATTTTTCCAATACAGCAATTCTGCTCTCTAAGGCCTTAAACTCTGCTTCCCAAGTAGACTTTTCTCGCCCTGCATAAGTAAGTCTCTCACCAACTTCATTCAGTTGTTTACTTAGACTACTAAGCTGCTGAACCTGTGCTTCAACCGCCTGCTGAGTAATTGATTGGATAGCATCTCGGAGTTCTTTCTGGTGAATCGAGTAAAGTGAAAGCTTTTGAGAATTCTCCTGACTTAAGTCAGACAACAGATTTTGGCTTTTAACCTGATCCAGCAAAGTGTCTGCAGATGGGTGAGGAAGTGTACAGAAAGGGCAAATATTAGAAGGCTGAATACTAAGATAATCTAAGCCAATGGCAATCAACCGCTCGTGCAATTCCATCTGTTGAGTTAAGGCTTTCTGAGTAGCATGCATAGCCTGATTATGCACCTCGACCAAATCAAGGTCAGCATAACATCTCGTCAATTGATCGATTTTTCCTTGATCGAAAAGTAAGGCTCCTACATTTCCGGCCGATAAGAAATTTGACGTAACGTTTAGTGCTGAGACCTCATTCAGCTCGCGACTCAATTCCTCAAGCTTGGCCTTATCTATCTGGATGGTAATTTCTTTATCTGAGATTTGTGGCCCTAGAACACCGATCCGAGTTCGGTGAAGTGAAAGCTCCGTATAGACTGGGTCTGCATTATCGACCGAATTCCTGAGCAGAAAATCTCTATCGTCAACAGCTTTAAGCTCGTTGTTCAGCTCACTTAGCCTTTGCTCAAAACCTGCTAAGTAGGTAGAGCTTTTGGAGCGTTCTACTGTTAACCCCTTTTGCATTGTGGTTAGTTCGAGAAGGCGTGATTCAGTTTGTAAAAAAATATCTGTACTTTCTGCCACTTCAATAAGGCGAGTCAAGCGCATATGTGCTTGTTTCTGATCTGCTACACATCTCTCGTACGACCCAAGTATCGCCCGATACTTGTCGGCATCGGCACCCCCTTTCAATAGTCTAGCAAGTTGAGCTTTTTGCTCTGCCAGATAGTGAATATGAAGCTCTATTTCAAGTATTTTTGTCAACCTATCTGCCAGCGCTTCTGATGTCTTGATAGTCGCTTGAAGCGAAGTGTTCAGTTCATGCTGTCGCGATACAAGGCTAGCGTTAAGTTGATGTTCGCTCTGAGATGAAAATCTTTCATCGGGCAATACAATATTCTCACCCACCGCATTGAGCTCAATAGCAACTGAATTGAAATGCTCAAAAACTGAAAGATCAATTGGTTGCTTCAGCTCCTCGACAATCGATTCACGCATCTTTTTGAGGGTACTCAGCTCAGCCTCATTATCATTAATAAGCACTGACAACTCTTTACGAGCAATTTCTATATCACCACCGAAGCTATCCATGAATTTGGCATAACGATCTTGCGGTTTTGCTTCTCGGAGAAATCTATCAATCTCATCCTGACTCAGAATTACACGTCGAAAAAACTCATTTTCTCGTTGACGGTTATCCCCAAAACGTAAGTCCCGTCCGTTCGCCCGTGGTTTCGGTAGTTCTCGCTCAAAAAGCGTAGGTCGAGTAGTGGACACCACGACCTTTGTAACCACATTCTCATCGACGAATTTATTACGAAGAATCTTTTGCCCTAAATTAGGGTCTTTGGTGATCTTGGCAGCACATTCAAAGTTAGATTTATTATATTCCCCGCCAAGCCTTTCCAAATGATTGGTAACAGCCCACTCGACTGCATCATAAAACGAACTTTTACCAAAACCATTTGGAGCAAAGATTGCCACAAAATTCGAAGGTATATCTCCTTCGTTCATAAAATCAAAAGTCCCGTCTGACTTTGACTTATAGGCACGAAATGCCTCGATCTCAACTTTTTTAAGTTTCATTCTTATTCAAAACATCAATTATGTTATTGATCATCAAGGCACGTCTCTCTCTGGACTCGGTTTTTGAATCTAATGGTGCGCCACGAACGTACTTTTCTAAAGACAAATGAGCCTCTCTTCGCTCATTGACTCGCGGGTCAAGCGTTAAATCTGAACCCAATAGCTGTTTCTGTAGTTCAATAGCCAACTGGTCAAGGCTAGGTATTTCTGAAAGCCCATCAATTATGATCTTACGAGCAGCAAACTTGTTATTTTCTATTTCATACTTTTCCCATAGAGGAACATGCTCAACTGTGACAAAAGCCAAATACACATTCCATGATGCTAAGCCACCCGAGGGCTGATGGTGAACAGAAACAATATTTTGGATAGCACGCCAATTTTTTACTACTTCTGCTGACGTTTCACATACACACGCAATGCAGGAAATAAAAGAAAAAGGATCATCCGAGCGAAACATGTGGAACCCAATATTCTCATACCGAGAAAATAGATAATCCAGATCGACCTCTTCACCTAATAATTTCATTAAGCTTATCCCTAAACAGCTGCAATTGCGCGAGGCCTGATGGCACAGATTGATATTCAAACTCGCGATCGATCACACAACTCTTGCGAAGCCCTTCCAAATGAGTAAGTTTGAAGCTCGTATAGATGGAACTCTCAACTGCATCAATAGAAAATGGTCCTTGGTTTGGCACAACAGCAATGTTATTTATCACTTTATCAAGTACAAAGTTCGGAGGAAGGAGGTTTGCTGCTGTATCTGGTGACGCAACTATGAGCGTGCCATCTTTGTCTAAGATTTTACGCGCAATTATAAGTAGTTCTTCTAAGCGGCTAATCCAATTTGTACTGTCACTGGTGTATAACAACCGACGTTTTCGCTCTATACTTTTTATGTAAGCACCATCTACAGTTCCAGCATTATCAATCAAAGCGCTGATCACTAAAAATTCCAAATAAGCCACCCATAATTGTCGAGTTTCAAGTTCGCCAGACTGCAGGGGATCAACTAAAAGTTGTGAATCATATTGATCCATGACTTTATAGGGTGGAGGCATCTCATTTTTAATTAGAGAATCAGCAAATTTCACCAATGCCACTTTAAGATTAAGCACATTGCTTTGATCTATGACATTGAATGCGAATATCATCTCCTGCATTCTAGAAAAGCATTCCAAATAAGCAGGAATCATCGGTGCACTTTTGTGCTCTATTATAATTTCTTTGAATCTAACCAGAGTGTGACATTGCACGCGACCGTACTGCTGGTCTTGGCCTGTACCATCCATCTGGAATTCAACACCTATAAGCAATGGACTCTCACCTTGAACGTGGTAAACGCCTCCGCCTGACATGCCCTCAATCGTCGATTTTCCAGGAACACCGTCAACTGTGAAAATGACAAGTTCATGGACCACGCTAGTCAAATGTCCATCATAATGCTTTATCGGAGCTGAACTTACTCTTTCAGTTTTTGGATAGCCAACGAATCTAAGGTTCGCGCGGTCAGATAAACACGAAGCAGGAAAAGATCTTTGTGCCACTCGTTCCTGATAAGAAACTTTTAAAATTGCGCAATCATTAGCAACAGCCTCTGCATCGCTGGGGGAGGGAGATGTGAGGACTTCTAAAACTTGAAGATGAGCGCCCTGAAAATCGATGACCTCATAATTAGTGATATTCTGAATTACGTGGGCCGCAGTCAGTACATAGGAGTAATCCTGTGTCATGGCATTTACGAGCACGCCACTGCCTTCATTAACCCTAACACAGTAAGACTGTATGATTTCGGAGGCTGTCATATTAGAATCTGATTTCATCATCAATCTCTTTTAGACGAGAAGAAAAGATCTCAGCTTCATCAGCCAAAAGAAGCGAAGGAATCAAATGACCATAATTAAAATAAATCGTACCGTTTGTTTCCTTAATGATCCTCGCAATAGTCCTCTTATTAGGAAGACCATGTTTTGAACCATCAGTGGAAATGACGTAGCGTGGTGAATCTAGCAGGGAAAGAAACTCACTACTTGTATTGTAGTGACTACCATGATGCGAAATCTTCACGAGATCAAGTTTAAACTTATTGGCGTTGCTGTAACCTAATGCTCTTAGATTATCAGCTACGACTTTGTCATGCGCATCTCCAAGAAAAAGCATTTTCTTTTCATCTGCTTCAAGGACGAATGCAATTGAGCTTCCATTGTAAATAGACCGATCAGATTCAAACTTGTCATCTGCCCAGATCTCATTTAAAGATTGCTGGTAGTCATTACCATGCGATGAAGTCTCACCTGAGCCCACTTCAGTTGGCCACTTGTGCAAAAGCTGTTCAAGCTGACTTCGCTCAGGCGACAATACTTTCAAAGTGAACGGACCAACGTTATAGACTTGACCTGCCATAACAAGAGGTGACCGCACACACCCGATTTCATCGAGCAATGCTTCAAGCTCTTTCCCCTGCTGCACACTTGTTTGAGGAGAATTGTCGGCTAAGAGAATATTATTTTCCGGAATCTCTAAAACATTAAAATCACGCGTTATCAATCGAGATGAATTGAACCAAACAGACTTAACCAGTTGACCAAGGTAACCCGGCCTTTCGAAAGCCTTGATCAGGCCATTGATATGATCGTCATCAATATGGGTTAGGATGGCCAAGTCAACGTACTGTCCCTTACTTTTCAAATTATCGAGTGCGTTGCATAGTACTCCCGAATGGCGCTGTCTAGGGCCGTGACTGAAGGTCGGCGAGGGGCCTCCGTCTATCAATAGATTGAACACACTCAAAGGCCCTTCATGACTAACTAGGATGCTGTCTCCATGATTCGCCTTGAGGACGCGTACGATGATCCCCATCAGGACTCCCTAATCATAGTTTTCTTGCATCCATTCCAGCAGCTTTTAACCTTCCAACAAGATTACGCATTTTACTGAATTCTGTGCCGAAGCTACTCCGAAGCCCAACCCCCTCGCAGAATTCTTTAGCCGTGATGCTTTTCAATTCGTCAGCATATTTGATCATTTGCAGATGAAGCTCAGCGGTGTATTGGTTTCGCGGAGCTTCAGCTAAAGCTTGCTTGATATGCTCATAAATCACGCTTTCGTTCATGATCACCTACCACGCACTACTTTATATAATTTAGCTAAATTATATAAAAACCACACCAAAAGCAACCAAAATCAGATCGCCACGATTTATTTTGCACAGTTTATTTTGAATATTTGGACGAAACGAAGCCACCAACGCTCAATCGATTCCACAGGAATACTTCCAACTCTGGCCCTTGATGTGCAGGGTGATAAATGCCGAAAGGTTTATTGTCGAAATTAGGTCAGGCAGAATCTGGGATTCCTCTCGCGGCTTTTCATAGTTTTTCCTTTCAGGTTTGCAATTAGCGGTGCATTAAATTCGCTTGGTATGCCAGCCCCAAACTGAAATCTCGACTGTCAGCTTAGGCCGAACAGCCGAAGCTCGACATTGATGGTTGAGCGGCAGCTTTACCCACCTTACTTGTCACTCATTGCGCCTACGACTGAGTGTCGGCAGTGGGTCGGGAGCCGCCTGTGATTGCAACTATGGGCGCATTTCGAGCATGATGTAAGCCTCTGACGGCAGTCGGCTAGAAGCGGACCGTTTCCTCTTCGAAGCAGCGTTATTCTGAGATTTTTAGGTTGATAAACGAAAAAAAACACCTGCAGTTGCATGCATTTCGTGTCATAGCTGCTGATTAAAACAAACTACAAACCTAATTTACAAACATGCACATACAAACAGCGGTAATTCTTGGAAGTATCCTCTTCGGCCTTTGTGCTGCATTTGCTCTAAATAAGTTTGCGGCATTAATCCCTGCACGTTTAGAGCATCAGTGGGCTCTAGAGATTGAAGCTCATGCTCTAACTCTAAATAACACATTTGAACCCGCTGATTATTCATACACGCTACTCCAAAAAGTCTTCATTACTGGTATTGCAAGTCTAATCGGGTGTGCTATTTTTTCGACCTATGGTCTAAGTGCTAATGGATTTGTCATAGCATTCTTTTACCTAAGCCTCTTACTCCTAGTTGCTATCAATATAAAGAGTGCCTTGCTCCCCGATGTTGTTATTTTTCCTACTCTTTGGCTTGGTCTTTTGTACTACGCATATATAGGAGTGGGGTCTGAACACATTTATGGGGCTGTTACTGGCTATCTAATTCCATTTTTCATTATGATTGTCATCAAATCCATAACGGGTAAAGAACTCATAGGTAGAGGTGACTTCAAACTTATTGCAATGGCTGGTGCCTGGTTTGGTCATTCTGGATTGTTACTTTTTTTCACTGGTTTCGTCTTGGGCTTAATTGCATGGTTAGTTATCATTTACTTTGTTGCCAAGAGAAACCAAGGCTGGACTTGCACCGGCCCAGCCCATTTGATTGGAGCCCTCGCTGCGACATTCGGCACGACGCTGTTCTAACTCCCCATCCAATTGAATTAAACAACGCGGTTAATTCGAAGGCTAGAACAGTTGGGTAGGTTTAGCTAAATAGATTGGGTGTAGAGCACAAAGCCCAACGTCTACCGCAATTGTTAGGCTTTGTAAGCCTAGTTCCAACCTACACAAGCGTCTGCTCTGGCCGAACAGTACTTGCACAAATCACAAATATTGAAGGCCGCAACCAGATGGTTAGCGGCCTTTCAATTTTCTCGCCCAGGCATCGACACCTCGGCCATAACGGACGGTCTACTCGACAATTAGATAGTGGCCAGATTCAGTGTGTCGCCACACGCCACCCGACGGCGGAACATGAATACATTCACCGAGCTCAAAGGGATTGATGAAACAGTGCGATTAACTTTCATCAAAAATTATAATTTTGTAAAAAAAAGAAAATGCCATGTTAAATCATACGTTTTCAAAAAAAACATGAATTTTTTCATAAATTAAACTGTTTATGCTAAAACCTCATTAATCAGTTTCATAAGCTCTGGCTTCCAGTCGCCACGAGCAACAGACCCAGAGATAGCTAGATGTTCTTTATGCGTTTTTAACTGACTCTTGATGGCAACCTCCCAGTCTTCTTGGTTCTTAGTTACAAGCAATATTTGCTCAAATGAGAATAACATTGAAGCTAAAAACCATCTGTATTTCTCTGGCGATTCAGTAATAGCAGTATTATTAGCGGATGCAAGACTAGGATTCTGTATGGCTAATTGTAGATAAGCATTGTATATATTATGTGCTGTGGAAGTTCTCGATTCGGTGCGTGTAACATTTACTTGATGCAAAGCAATAACAGTTGCAACAACTGCGATACCTGGAACGGCAATGGTTGACCATTTGACCCAAGTATCAAGGTCAATAGCTATGTTAAAACAGATAGTTGCAGCAGCACTCAAAATAATCTCCATTCAAAATAGTCATTTACTTCTAATTAAGTTACGTACAGTGGGGCCGCAAAGGTGCGTCGGCGGAATTACTTTCCCCTCCGACACTCTTTAGGCTGGGATTTCATTCACCATCGGTCCTTCGCCACCGATGGCTGAGAACCTATAAAACTTTGCTGCAGAGCCCATGTGCCTGAATTTCTGGCGAGCTATTTGTAATAGCTTTTCATCACATGTGGAGATGACAAACTGCCGCCCCCCCTCAGGCGAGCTCTGAAGCCCCAGTATCAGGTCCAGTAGCGCATACGTGTTTAAGTCATCGAAGTGTGTCACAGGGTCATCCATCATGATGGATGAGAATCCAGACCATGTTTGGGAGCTGCAGGCTGTTAAGAACAATCCCAGGACGAGCGTCTGCACCTGAGATTGACTAAAATAGTCGGTTGGCTTCAGTTCCTTGCCCTTTCGGCGCACTCGTATACTGATGGCTGAATCCTTGCTCAATACTTCAACTTCCCCGAATCCATATACCGGTCGCAGTCGCTGCTGAATCACGGCGGTCCTAGGTCCGTATTCTGTGATGAAATGCTTAGTCGCAATAGCTTGCTGGTCACCTAATAATTTCACAACATCCTCAAAGTACGCCACCCAAGGCTTGATATTTAGAGAAAGCTTGTCAGCTTTTTCTGCTACCTTTTGGGCAGTCAGGATTCTGTCATGTATGCCTTGGAAGGCGGCGGAAGTAGCTGCTTTATCCACTGCAACCTCGAGTTCGGCGACACGGTCACGCAAACTGAGCGCAGTCACTTCGCGTGTTGTCTCTACTTGTATTTTTTGTTGCAACTGTTCATCAGATATTTCACTGTCAAATCCTTCCGCTTTGAGATTCGCCAGTAGGGACTGCACATTGGTCTGGTAGGTGTTTACTGCTTGTACTATCTTCTGGTGGCTAGTTCGCGTCGCGGTTAGGATCGTTATCGCAGCGGCATTGGCTGCTTTCTGTTTATCAATCTCAGCGCTTTTAGTGTGAACGGATGAATTTGTTTTAGTTAGCTGTACCTCTGAGTCTCGCAATGCCTCGTTTAGTGATTGCTGGCTCCCCTCCAAATTGACCATTCTGCGATTAGCTTTGGCAAGTATCTCGTCAAGTTGGTGTTTTATCGCTTCTAGAGCGGTAGTCGAAGAGTTTTGTTCGCGCTCTAAGGTCTGATAGTCATCCTGAGCAGTGCTAAGCGCAGTGTTTTTCGCTTCCAGTAGTTGTCGTGCATTGCTGACGGCATTGGCAGCCATTAACTCCGCTTTATTTGTCTCGAAGATTATCCGTACGAGTTGTCTACTAATATCACTTGATAGAGTTAGTCCAGCAGAACTCAGTGTCATTTCATAGCTCATACGCTGCCGTTCAAGGTGCTCACATTCGATCTTGACTTGCGTTTGTCGTTGCTCGACTTGGTTCAGTTCTTTGGTCACTATTTGTCGTGTAGTGAGTAGCGCCTGAAGTTTCTCGCGCTCTCCAACCAGAATTTCATTAAGCTTGACAATATCGTCACATTGCTCTAATCGTTGATCGATTGCATCCAGTAGCGCGTCTTGGGTCTCATGGTTGTGACCACATAGCAAGCATGTTGCGCCTTCTACGTGGGACCGTAGTTCGGCAATCAGCTGCTTTAGAGTTGTTTCATTGCTCTTGGCTAAGGTTAGTTTGCTATCGATTTGAACGACCAAAAGTTCCTGTGGCAATATTTCTAGCTGCATTTTGGCTAGATGCTGGCTTTTCTCATTAGATAAGCCTTGTAGCTTAGCTTCAAGGGCTTTTTTCTCTGTTAGTTGGGGTTCTATCTGTGCCAAGAGACTGGCCTGTTCTTTTAATTCTTGTGCGCGTAACCTAGATTCTCCAGCTTTCTTCAAGTTGCCCTCAAGACGTTGAAGTGTCGCGTCTGCCTCTTGTTTTTCACTCTGAACTTTGGATAGAGATTCCTTCTGTCTGTTTAAGCGTAGCGTGAGCGAAGTCAAATCTGCCGTGCGTGTCTGCTGCTGTGCGATCAGTTGGCCATAATTTGGTTGAGCCGATACTGCCCATTTACTCCAGTCTCGTCGGTTTAGTAGTGCTTGTTCTTGCTCCTTTAATTGTGCAAGTTCACTTGTAAGCAAAACAAGGCGTTCCGATGACTCATTAGCACTGACCTCAACTTGTTCAAGCTGAGTTTTACGTTCCTCAAGTTGTGGGTGCATTGAATCAAGCTGTTCATGCAGTATCTTTAAGTTTGAAATTTGATCGAGGGCTTTTGACTGATTTGTTCGCATTCTTATAGCTTCAGCCGCGAACGATTCCAGCATTGCACGAAGAGACCTTGTGTCGCGAGGGAGGATGCCTGACACGTTGAACCCTGAGGTCGATATTACTTGTTCCAATTCGGCGAACTGAGCATCAAGTGCTTCGGTTGACGTGTCAACGGAGGCTAGGATCTCCAAGCGCGTTAAGTCAGCTTGTTCGGTCGAGATTGTTTTGCGAGCGGCTTGTGCTTGCTCGGTCGCTTCTTTGAGCGACTGGCGTGCTAGTCGCAGTACTTCCTCTGTCTTTTTCAAACCGCTCACGTAGTCTTCGAAGGCGAGCATCCGAGAAACGATGTCAGCTGGTAGTTCGCATTTTTCGGCGACATCCCTGGTGAGTTCTTGCCTGTCCTGACTGAACAAGTGGGTAGCGCGGAATAAATTCACCATGTTATCCACGCGGTCAGCTGCTGCTGATGCACTGCCAGTCAGAAGACTTAATACATCTTTTCTCGTGGAGATTTTTCCGTCTACATCAGCGTTGTTGTGATCCTCTAAGTTACGGGTAATGACGTGTGGCAGGCCGTCGCGCTCTAGCGTGAGAGTCACAGTGGTCGGTTCATCGTCACGACTATCTAGGTGCTTCACCGCCCTTATTAAACCTCCGTTATTCGTTTCGAGTCTGCCAACTCCGCCTGTAACGGCAAAGTCCATGGCATCGAAGAATGATGTCTTGCCAAATCCGTTGGGACCATAGAGAACTGTGATGGCTGAACCGACTTCGAATGTTTTCTTATTTCGATAGGCACGGAAGTTCTCAATGGAAATGGATTTTAGAGTTGTCTGTATACGCGCTTCAGCGGAGGACTCTGATGGCGTACTGACGATTGCTTCGGCGAGCTTGTCAGGTGCTCCATAATTCCCCTCAAGGCACCCGCTAAGAATCGAGGCTGCGCTGTTTCTGCCCGGGGCCACGAGAGCGCTGGCTAGTTCTGCCTTTAATTTGCGTTGCTTAAGCAATGTTACGGCAGATGGCGGTCGTGTCTGCACCCCCGGCGTAATTGGTAATAAAGGAAGGAAGGGTAATTTGGCAAGGCTGCGTGCTAAGTCTTGGCCCAGCTGAACGACATACTTTCTACAAAAGTACACGTCGACTTCGACGCGTGAGCGGAAGGATTCGGGAACTGTTATATCCTCAGGGACGCAGTAGATGAACGACACATCCTTAGTCGACCACTCCATGGTTTGAGTTAAATAGTGCTTTTTAAATGACGTATACAGCTGCTCGTAATTGCCCTCTCCACCAACAGCGAAGGCAGTGACGGCATGGTCGCGTAGCATCAAGACCAATGGCAAACACCCCTCACAAAGAGCTTCCTCTCTAAAGGTCGCACTCGGCATGAGCTCCAACAGCATGTTGCGGAGTTGTATAGGAAGGCTAAGAATAGCCTCAGAAGATTGCGTCATCGATTGCTTCCTTCAAAGTATCTTGATTGATTGCAGCACGATAAGCTTTGAGCACGTCATGGTAACCGACCCTAATGACTGCGCTGGTTGGGTCAGTAATATTGAGCTCAGTGGTCGGTTCTGCGACTTGATCAAACACTGAACGCATCCGCGGATCCCATGACATGTTGTCTTCATCGCGACTGATCAAAAGTAATTGCCCACGATGAGCTGGCAATTGGTCCATTACGTGTTTGTCGCACTCTTCGTGGTTTCTGCCAACTACAGCCACAACCTCAAGACTTGTATCGTCTTTGAAAATGGTTGCCTGTGCCCCTTTGCCATGAAAGTCCGCAGGATACTGTGCAGCGTCAAGGATTGAGAAAGTGTGCAAAACATGTTTAAGAGCTTTTGACTGGTTTTGCTGCCAAGTGTCTGGATCCCGATTCGTCTCAGGAGTTGCCACAAAAACTGTCTGAGTGAGTTCCACTGGGGGCTGCTTACGAAGGATGTTCACCGACCTTTGATGTGCAACGCCAGCTACACCGGCTAGAGGGGATCTCGAATAAGTAATTCCCAGAGACTTTTGGGGGTCGTCTAATTCATCGTTAACCCATTTAACGACCGCTGGCACAAGTCCAGCTGGAGCTCTAGGATCTGTAGTCCCAGGAAAGGGGTGCACCGTTGCGTCTTCGAGTGCAAAGTGCCTACCAGCAGGGCCAAGTCGTAAGGCAGAAGGGTTTAACTGACGAAAAGAGTGAATACAAGCGCCTCGTTCACGGAATACTGAATCTTTAAAGATCCCAAGCGGATCGCCAGCTCTTTTGTACTTTCCGGCGCAGTAGGTAGGCATGTTCTCCGGCGCTATGAATTGATTAGTGCCCAAGATGACTGATGTCTGTCCGAATTGATTTGCCCCCCCTGGAGTGGCATTTCCAGCGACGTTGGCCATAATTAGACAGGAGCCTTCACGAAGAACTCTATTGTTCTGCTGTGAATTAAAGAATGGATGAACTTGACTCATGAAGGCGGTGTGTGATGGACTCCGATTACATTGCACAACGAATAACCAACTGAGCTGCGGTCGTGCGTCCATTTGTGCAACGGTTTGCTCAATTCCGTGCAGGAGCATCTCAGAAATACTGAGTGCATCTTTAGTTCCAATCCAGTCAAAGCATATTAAGCTAGCAAACCGGTAGTATTCATTTGAACCAGAATATCTGCCCTTGAACACGTAGATGGACTTCCCTTTGAACATGGACATATTGTTCACGTTGAGTTCAACAAACGCAGGATCAATTTTTGTCTGAATCCATGCGTGAACTTCACCTGAGGCGAGCTTTATCCAGGTCACACAGCAGTTTATCCATTGGTCGGTGCGAATGCGGGCTAACGGACTTCCGTCGAAGTCATAGCTAGTGTTTGGTCGCTGAGTGAGTTCCTCAAATTGCCCACGCGTGAGGCCATCTAGTCCGCCAATGACAACGGTGCTTATTGGCCATTCGTCTTTTATTATCTTCGTAGTGATGAGATCGAAGCCTTCCAAACCAGGTATCGTACATTCAGGAAAGATGGTGAAGTGGGTTTTATCAGCACCATGTACGCATGCGCGAGCTACAGAGAGTGTGGCGTCGATACCAGCTAGCGCAGCCTCTTTCAGTTCGGGTTTAAGGGTAAACGGTTCATGAGTAGTGAACTCCACAAACGGCTGCGCAATGACCATGCCAACTTCTGCGTATGGTAGCTGCACATCTAGCTCATCAAGGTCGACTTCTATAACCTGAACCAATTATTTCTCCCGGTTTTTCTATCAATCAATTTTAGTAAATACACTATCAAATAATTCTTCACTCAGTAATGAGCATGAAGTGGAATTTTGCGCGTAAATATGAATTTCGAAGTGGTTGTTTCAGGTTACAACATATGGTCGGCTCGGCATCAGTAATGCATAAACCTCGCCCGTGTGGATAATCAACTTTGAGGGCTTATCATTTTTCGCCCCTCTAAAAAGATTACGAATGGATTGAATATCGTGTCTAGTTTGAAGTATTGTTGCGATTCTAGCACAAGCGCATAATTATTATTACGGACTGCTTTGTTTTTTTGTATTTCCGTATAATTTATTTGAAAGTTAATTATTGATTCTGATAAAGATTAAATTATATAAATAGAGCCGCAGCTTTACTGTTCCTATGTAGTAGCCCCCTAATTTTGGTCTTTGACAAAGAGGTTTTGACTGTCCGCTAAGGCCGAACAGCCGAAGCTCGACATTGATGGTTGAGCGGCAGCTTTACCCACCTTACTTGTCACTCATTGCGCCTACGACTGAGTGTCGGCAGTGGGCCGGGAGCTGCCTCTCAAGCTCACCGGATAAATGCGAAAGCGTGGGTGGCAACATCCGATAAGAACGGGGATAAGTTGATAAGAATCTGCACACATAGTCTATTTATTCGTATTGCCTAGATTTACACCTTACAATGCCTGCCTATTTTCAGCATCACAGAGTTTTTATGGAATTTGAACTATCCAATCTTCCAAGTCCTGATCAATACAGCGAGCAGGAGTACTTTACTTTAGTAGCTAAGGCTTTTATCAAAGCCGCACCGATACCAATGCCATCGAGTGCATTGGCAGACGTGATCAAAACATTTAAAGATAAGCACGCCAACAAAGATGCCTTGTATGCTTTTTTGCAAAAAATGTACCTACAAGTGGAATCAATGAATGATCAACTGGAAAGCCTCGGCAGCGAACCAGGAGAGATGCTTCAGCTAAAAATGGAAGATGGCACACTAAGATTAGAAAAATCCACGGCCAAGCTGGATCTCTCGAGCATCCGTCCAATGTAAAGGCTCAGCCGCTCCACCGCCTTGACGCTTAAGTTTCTGCTAGCAGTCGTAGCGGCAGTAATTCATCGATGCGGCTGTTCGGCCAAGTGGGGAGCTTTTCTAGGGTGTCGGTTAGCCAGGCCATTGGGTCGAGGTCGTTGAGTTTGGCGGTGCCCAGCAGCGTTTGAATCGCGGCGGCGCGTTGGCCGGCCCGTTCGCTCCCAGCAAATAGCCAGTTCTTTTTGCCAATCGCAATCGGCCGAATGCTGTTTTCGACCGGATTGTTGTCGATTGGCGCGATGCCGCTTTGAGCGTAGCGTTCAAGCGCCACCCAGCGCCGTTGGCTGTAAATGATCGCTTTAGCCAGGGCGCTATTGGGCGCGACTTTGCTGCCGGTTTCATCCAGCCAAATCTTGAATTCGAGCAATTTAGGCTGCGCTGCTTGCTGGCGTAGCGCCAAGCGTTGCTCAGATGTTAAATCTTTAGCCTGCGCTTCAAGTGCATACAGTTCGCCAATTCGGCGCAATGCCTCAAATGCCACGGGGCTGCCGTTGGCCTGATGCAATTCGAAGAATTTACGCCGTGCGTGCGCCCAACAGCCCAGCTCAATTATGCCGGTTTTGAACAGCGCTTTGTAGCCGCCGTAATCGTCGACCATCAGTTGACCTTGCCAATCGGCCAAGACATCGCGGACGTGTTGACCTGAGCGACCACCTTGATAGTCGAACAAAATAATCGGCGCACTGCCACTCAAGGGCGTATTGCGATACGCCCATAAATACGCAGTTTTGGTTTTGCCTTTGCCCGGATCGAGCTGTTTGACCGGCGTTTCATCGGCATGCAGCACCGTTTCGCCTTTCAGTCGTTCACGCAATCGATCCGCCAACGGTTGCAGCCACCAACCGACCGTCCCCACCCAACTGGCTAATGTCGTTTCTGCCAAAGGCACCTCGCTGCGTTCGGCGATTTGCCGTAGCCGATATAGCGGCAAATGATCAACATATTTGCTGACCATCACCCAAGCCAAAGTGGCCGCAGTGGGTAAACCACCATTGATGATCGCCGGCGGAATCGTCGCGGCGCTCATCGTTTGACAGCTGCGGCAGGCGTATTGCGGGCGAATGTGGCGCAACACGCTAAACACCGCCGGTTGCACATGCAGTTGCTCGCTCATGTCTTCGCCGACTTTAACCAAACCCTGACCGCATTGGCCGCAGGTGCACGATTCAGGTTCATGAACAATATCGGTACGCGGCAAATGCGCCGGTAATGGCTGGCGACCTGCGCGAATGCGCGGCTTTTTATCACTGCCTTCGGGGTTGGTTTGGGCTTGTTCGGCGGCGAGTTTGGCTTCCAGCGCTGCCATATCGGCATCGAGGGCTTCTTCAAACAAATCCCGCTGCTCGCTATTCATCACTTCGGTCTTGGCGCCATAACGCATGCGGCGCAGATAGGCCAGTTCCATCGTTAAGGATTCGATGCTGGTAGCTTGTGATTTCACCAATTCAGACTGCGCCAAAATCGCCGCGCGGACTGCGGCAGGCAGGTTTGAATTGACGAGTTCTTGAGCAAGATTCATGCATTGATTTTACAGGGTATTGCCCTATAAGTCAGATCTTACATGCTGTATAGGGCAATACTGCGGCAGAGATTAGATTCATCATGGTCGTCATTAGTAGACGTATTCTGGTAGCGGTGGCGGCGCGAGTCGTTGCCAATCGACCCCACTCACCAACCATTGCCACTGCGCCGCATCCAGCGTAAAGATCACATCGCCCGCTTGCGGCCAAACAAACCGACCATGATGCAAACGCCGCTGTGCCAACCACACACCGGTGCGATCCCACAGCAACACCTTCAAGCGATTACTGCGCTGATTGCGAAACGCATACACTGCACCCTCAAGTGGAGAATGCTGCAAACTGGCGTGAATTCTGGTAGATAAACCCTCGATACCGAGGCGCATATCCACCGGCTCGACGACCAATTGCAGCGAAGTGAATGGCGGCATCATGCCAAAGCGCGCAGCAGATTCGCCAACCAAATGGCGCATGTGTTGGTCGGCAAGGTCAAATCGACCCCATTCAAACGCAGCTGCAATGTTTCGGCGCTGGGCGTTGGCCATTGCGTCGCGACCAAAGTCAGCGGGGCAATGGGCGAATTTGTTATGGGTACTTCATCAAAAGTCGTGGTGGCGGATAAATGGGTTTGATGGCGTTTCACCCAGCTTGAAAAAGTAGCACGCTTATAACCGTGCTGGCGACAAAACTCAGCCTGAGTCAAGCCGCTGGCTCGCCAAATGTGTACCGCTTTCAAGCTCAGATCCCATTGACGAACGCCCATGCTACCGCTCCAGAGATAAAAAGCGCAGCATGCCAGAGTTAGTTAAGAAATTGCTGTGGTACGGCTGAGCCCTTACCGTCCAATTGACGGCAGGCACGAAGAAATGAACATGACGGCTGATTTAATTTGCGAAACATTGCAAGCGCAAGACAACGGGCTTTCGCCCACACTACTAACAACTGCTGGTTTAGCGGGAGTTCAGAGTTTTGCTAAAGAAGCAGGCCTCACAAAAACAGCTTTTATAGCCTTACTACACAGTCATGCGGTCATATTGGCAGAGACTGAAGATGAAACTACACCGTTACATTGAGCATAGACTCACTTAACTAGATCAACCTGGCCACCTATTGGCGTTAAAAAATGCAGTAGGCGGCTAGGTATTGCAAACTAGGAATACACATTTTACTGCGATAAATTTAGAGCTTATCTTTTTCTTGCCCTCTTAATGCCAATCACCACCCAGGGTAAAGTGCATACAATCTAGCCCAATCACCTAGTGCATCACTTTTTTTGAGCTCATTAATACCTTCACACGCATGCCATTTTTTCGGAACGCGAACCATCGGTAATCCCCCGGTAATACCGCATCATGCCAAAGCGCGCAGCAGACTCGCCAGCCATGTGACGCAGGTACTGGTCGGCAAGGTCAAATCGACGCCATTGGCCAAACGCAACTGCAATGTATCTGCTTTGGGCGTCGGCCATTGCGTCGGCACCATCGTAAGCGGGGCAATAGCGGGATTTGTGATCGGCGTTGCAGGTTGCAAAGCACTCGGTAAATTGGGCTGATGACGTTTCACCCAATTAGAGAACGTAGCGCGCTTATAACCATACTGGCGGCAAAACTGAGCCTGAGTCAGCGCACTGGCCTGCCAAATTTGCACCGCTTCCAAGCGAAGATCAGATCGATGAATACCCATGCTACAGCTCCAAAGATAAAAAGCGCAGCATGCCAGAGTTAATCGAAAAATTGCTGTGGTACGGCTGAGTGCTTACGCCCTTGCTTACGCGGCAGTCGATAAAGCTTTGTAAACAGGTGTAGGTGGCACTAATCGCTGAGCAAGGTTCACGACCCTTCTTTCAGCCTTTGATGATTCTGCTAATGCATTCGAAATAGGGTTAAATCCCATCAAAGTCGCATTAACAATTCGTTTCGCAAAATTTGTATTGCTCCAACCATCCAAAATCATTCGTAGTCGATTTAATTCTGCGCCATTACACATAGGAATCAATGTATCCAGATTATTTAAAGTGGCAGGTGAACTAGAAACCACTGTTCCTTGATTAACAGCTTTCCAATAAGTGCCGTACTCAGCAATGCGCATAGAGATCAACCGAAGGGGGACTGATTGCATTCGCTTGCATAATGCATCAGCCAATTCATTTAAACTTCTTTCAACCTTCACTACATATAAATAGTCAAAGCTTTCTAATAGAGAATTTCTTTTCTCTACAGTTTCATTAAAACTTAAACTAAGCGTCTTTTCAGCCCCATCCTTTTTATAATAAGGGATTCCACCTGACATAAACTTCACAACGGCCAATGCATCAGTGTGAATGATTAATTTCCTTATCCCCATATCAGCAGCTAGAGCCATAACACGCAATACTGAATTTATTTCAGCATCAACACTATTGCTACCTTCAGCCAGATCTGAATACATTACTAATATGTTTTTCTTAGAAGAACAAAGATACCCACCAATTTGCAACCGATCAGGAGCACCACCATCACACCATGCCAAATGAAAGGACTCTACTAATGGGTAGTTTGAGTTTTCTTTTGCAGCAACAACCACCGCATTATTTTTTACCGAGCGGAGCTTACCAAGTAGGTTCCTATGTAAAGGGCGACCAAATGGGCGGTTTGATTTTAATTTCGGCATTATCGTTACATCATCAAAATTAGGGGCAACTTCAGTTGAGCGTTGCGGCTTAGTAGTTGTTGCAATAAAAATACTTCTTTCTTGATTAATCATATTCTTTCTCTTTCTTCACACAGATAAGAACACTATATCTAACTTCAAAAACACAACAATACTAAGAATCATAATTTATTACAAAATAGATAATTTATTAATTAATCACTAAACGCAAAGTAATTTAAAAATTAGTCATGAAAGAAAAACAGCCGCGTATAGCGGCCTTTATACAGAACAGGACATGACTAAAAATTCAATTGCTAATTTGCAAATTAGACAACATCACAAACGATGAAAATGATGCAAATCCAAACCACAAAGGGACCATTGATGCTGAAATATACGAGGGAACGCACAAGTAAACCCCCAGCAGGCCAATCAATGCAATTATGCCATGTTCCCCTACATTAAATAATATAGGATTTGATAATTTAAAATTAAATTTTCTAATTAACTTATTCGCCCTTGAATCAAAAAAAACACCAACAAAAAACACTGAAAATGGTATTGCCCATAAGCAAAAAACCAGCGAGCGCAAGATAAACCGATACCCTAAAATTACAGATGTAGCGACCACTTTCGACATTAAGTTATTACTTTTTGAAATGCCCTCCCCCACGGTTTCTCTCGTATGGTCAACTTCAGCATCAGAAACGATATAATCTCGCATTGCAGCGCGAACATACTCAGAAGTCATCACAATTTTATATGTAGAATCGACTTTTGTAGAAATCCATTCACTAGAGCCGCTACCGACGTGGGATTTTAATTCAGAAATTTCATACTGAATTCCACGTATAGCACCAACAGGGCTTTGGGTAAAAGCCCCATAAAAAATCACACCAATGATTATAAGTAGCCAGATGCGAAAGTGAATTAAGAAAGACATTTTAATAATGCCTTTTTTATTACAGAGTCACGATACAACGTAGCCATACCTGGGATATCAAGAATTCGGCTACACATCATATGGACTACAATTTCATCAAACTGAGCGGTATGATCTTCCAAAAAATCTTCTAAAATAAAATCAGGAGATTGCTTCACTAATGATCGGAACTCCGTATAGGGCTCAACAAACGGCCTCCAGTTTAATGACTTATTCCCAATGTGAAATGCCGCTTTACAATGAACAACCTCAGACGTGAGCTCTACTAAGCCCAGTAAAAATATTCGCATACCCTCGATTGTTTGCGGTTGATTTGCAGCAGTGTATTTATCTGCTGCATTGGCCAGACAGCGAATAAATAATGGTTCGTCATTAAATTTACAACCAGGAAAATCACCTAACTCAAACTGCAGCCTATTAATTGCATGATCTGCAGCTGGCCAAAGTGTTCTAACTTTACGAATTACATTGTGATAATTTTGAGGTCTTTTCATTGTCTTTATTTCTTAATTAGTGATAATCGGCAAACGACCTTTAACTATCGTGCCACCCGCAATAACTGCAAAATATTGAAGATTCGGAAGAGCCCCTAAGCATTCAGATGGGATTCTATCCATATCTTGAAAACCTCTTGATTTGGACATCCCCCCACCAAAATGAGCTAGGTTTTTTTCTGAGGATGTAGAAACATTTTGTGTTTCGTTTTCAATTTCGATGGGACATATCCCAAATTTGCGGGTAACAAAGTCCCATGTATCTGTGTCAACGGTTCTTAGTACAATTAAATTGTTGGCATTACCCAACAACTGAGTGGCCTCCGCTTGCGTGCCCATTTTAGCGGTAAAATCAGCAACGGTTTGTGTCGCAAACGTGTTATTAAAACCTGCGCCACGCGTTTTATTTAAAATCTGGACGTACCCTTTATTGACAGTTTCAGAGGCTTCATCAACAAATACACTAATTTTAATTGGGTCGGAATCATAGTTATACCTTACACCCGCAGCCGCCTTTAGGTCCTCGATGAGCGATGTGCCGATAACGGTTCCGATCACATCATTACTCAGCATATCCAAGCCCACGTAAACACATGCTTTTTGCTTAATTACTCGGTTCCAATCCCAAATTTCTCGCGTGTCATTAATATCAGCAGCATCAGGTGAAAAGAGATCCCCGACCTCCCCTGAGGTCAGCATTTTCAAAATTGGAATAACTTCAATCATGATCTTAGAGTAGTGCTTCTGATCATGCCCAGCTGACGCGATCAAGGACTCTAAATCTGGATCTTCATAATCAGACATGTGCTCTGAAAACAGCTCAATCAGCTTTTCACCCCGATGGATGTTTTTTGTTTTCTTCCCCGCTAAGGCCTGCTCAAAGACAGAAATGCCCAGATGTTCTTTCAGTAGCTTTTCTAACACGCGAGCAACCAGCTCAATAGGCGGTTGCAAGGCATTTTTTGCAATTTTCTTAATTGTGGGGCGCTCACCTAACAACAGTAGGCCATTCACAATATCGTTCATGACCTGCCAGCCATATTTAGTACTGAACGACGAACCACTGCCTATCGTTTCAATCACAGATGTCAAACGACTAGCAATCTCAGATTTACTGTTCCAGTTTTTTAGCGGGTCCATCCTGGCGGATAGTTCAGGGTGCGCCAAATGGATATATACAAACGGCTTCCCCTTTCTTAAGCATTCTTTCCTTAAGCGTTCAGCCCAATCTTGATCACCCTTAGGATCCATGCAGATCACTACATCGTCACGATGGATGGCCTGAGTTGTTACCGTTTCATAAAGCCGAGTCTTGCCCGATCCCGTTGTGCCAACAACTAGCGTGTGCCCGGCTTGGGCAACAATTGAAAACCTAACCGATACTTCTTCAGTTTCAACGCCATGAATCCATGGTGCACCAATTGGATTACTATCGATAATGCCATTAGACTTTCTAAGTTTTTTATACCAGCTAGGGACTTCTAGGTACTCGGGCTTACTACGCATCAAGTCATATAAGCGCTGGGAATGCTCTGTATGCCATTCAAACCCATAGCCCAACCATATTGCATCAGGGACCTTCAAGCACCATTCTTGCAGCTGCTCTGACTTAACAGTGGGCAACTCTTTAATCTGCAAAGTATATTTTTTTTCCCAGCTATTCCATGATTGCTTCAGCCTTAAGCCACTAAAAGAAAGTGCAAAAGCAGCGTAAATAGAAGCTGTACCAAGAGGTAGTCCTGCTGCATTTGCAGCAATGAGCGTACCAACCGCTGTAGTTGACCAAGCAAGTGCCGCAGTTGCCTCGTAAGTCGGCCTCCACGGGGTTTTATAATTATTCAGGGCCATTGGTAGGCTCAACAGTAGATAATGTGCCCAAAATAGAAAGCATCACTGGCTTCGTCAGGGTATAAGCATCCAGTGACTTGCCATCGATTTTCATTTTCTTCTTCGTGGCTTTACCTGCCTCTGTTTTAAAAAAGCCTCCGACTTCTAACGATTGAGCAACACGCTTAGCGTCAATTCCATACTGGCCTAACAACTCAAGCGTAATTTGAATGTCATCGTCTGTATGAATAAAATGCTTTTTTGTATCTTCATTTGACTGGCGCAAGTCATCAACAATACTTTCAAGAACCAAAAGCCCAATTTGATCTAACTTTTTAACCAGATCCGCAAATGGAATCTCAACAAATGACTCGTCAGGATCATTTACCTCCCCTAGTTCCTCATTTTGTGTATTGGCATTAAATAAATCAATTTGCGCTTCTGGTACTAAAGCAGCCCCGTCTTTACGAGAAACACTCGGTATGGAAACTGGATCTGGAGCACTAAAGGATGAGTCTAAAGGTAATAAACTAGCAGGATCTCTCACTTTGATAGATTTAATCAATACACCATTAAATTCCACAATTTCATATGGAGAATGCTCACCTGTTGACGTACTAAAAAAACCGCACTTCAACAACGTATCAACAATCGTTGTTTTGCTACGTGGAATATCCACAAACCCATTAATCAATGCACATTCAATCAATTCATCAATGCATTCAACATTAACAAATAAACTTTTATCTTTCTTTAAAATCCCCAACCCGAGGTCAATACTCCATCGATTCCTTTCAATAAGGAATCGAATATTGTCAATAATCTTGGGTTCAAGATAAATATCCTGCCGTGATGTTGAGAAATTGTGAGAAAGAGCTTTGTCATGCTCAATTAATTTAGTGATGATTTTATTGAGAAGATTAGATAAGACAGTTTGCTCACTGCTTCCATAGAGCGCATTATTCAATGCAAATAAAATCTGCACATCCGCTTCAATAAGATAATTAAGGGAATTTTTTGAAACGAGTTGTGAAAAAACGATAGGTGATAATTTTCGGGTATGAACAAAGGATGTCATTACACTATGCGGCCAACTGGCAACAGCCGTGCCATGCTCCATCTCCCACCCTGCAAGTGGTCCCTTGTAGATGTTCCAATCATACAGGCCCGCTGCGCGTACTACCCTTCCATCAAGGAGCCAGCAAGCACCTTGGTACAATCCTGCCAAAAATGCGGCATAACGCCATACAGGCTCGAGCTTACGTCTTTGAGCCATGGTTTCAGCGGCACAAAAAATAATTCCATCTGTGGCCTGCACACAGAAAAAAGCACTTTTCATGCAAAACTCTAACATCCCACCTGGATGTGCGAACTCAGCATTACTCGTTAATGGCTGCTGGCCAATATAGGAGGCAAGCTGTCGGATTGGCAGAGAAACCAACTCAGCACTGTTTGGCATACTGAGTAGAGATAAAATCTTTCTTTCAATCTCCGCGTACTGAAAATCTTGAGTCAACCGATTTACATTAAGCGTGTTTTTCTGAGGTTCATTACTTGCTTTGTCCGTAGGCTTTTGTCGTGAAAACAGCTTAAACATAAGATGGGTGACTTATAAAATTTATCCCATATATCTAACCATAAAATCAGGAAAAAAAAAGCGCGTAAGTCTGCAAAAAAACGACACAATTAAGCAACAAAGATGAAGAGGCCTAGTCTGGCCCATTAATTTTTCTTGTTTTTTTGATGCCTGTTAGACTTTTGCTTTTTGCCATCCATCTAGCCATTGACCCATTGCATATAGGGCACACATAGGTGCTCCTAAATCCAAACGAGGGCAGGATATATAGCCGTCCGCAATTTTTCTTAGAACAAACAACCTCCATTACATGATTTGTATTGACGTGCGTAATCAGCTCCCAAAGTGTATTTATACAAACACGGGGCTCAATCCCAGCTAAATCACAAAGACCTAAATATAAGCGCATGGTTGCATGCATTGATTCTGATAAATCAAAACCAGCAGACTCTAATCGGCGGTACTCTGATAAACAAAAAGAAAATTCAATAACGTGCTTTACCGATCTAAAAAAATACTCACCGGATGTCGTTTTAGGCCGTGGCCCCATTTTTTTATAATTTGGAGCTAAACGAATGCGCTGTTTCAAATGCATTGTTGGAAAAATAACTTCGAGAATTTCAGAACGAGCTCCTAATGCTGAAAATGAAGTCGCCAGATATTCAAGCCTGTGTTTTTCATCTATCACCTCAATCCATGAGTTTTTAGGCATTTTCTGCATCTCTCATCTCATGAAATACAACCATATTTACTCCGTAGCCCTGCTGCAACGCAGAAATAGGTTTTAGTTTAAAAATGGGTGATGTCATGCGATCGGCAATAGCCTTTAGATCTTCAACATCACCATCGCGCAATAAATCAACATCTGCGGGATGAATTCCATACTCCGCCATTGCCAAAGCAGGATCACGAATCATTTCGTCGCGAATTTGCATTAAAATACGATAATTAAGATTTTTTCTTATTTTTTCGTGTCTCAAACTGACAGATGTAATTTCATTCATTTCTATAGCTCCCTAATTCGCTATCAAATTTTTATTAAGCAATAATTTCATATACGCAGGTAATGAATTAACCAAGTCGTCATTTAACGTTGGAACAGGTAAATTTTGGGTAACATACTGAAGGCCAGTCATTCGCAGAGGCGAGTTTAGATTCTCCCCCACACCAGCATCATTGTTTACGTGATGCTCTGAAGATGAGAATGAAGCAAATGGTGCATCATCATCCTTCCAGAAATAATCTGGCACATTCAATTTACCATTATTTGCGTTTTTGACTAGCGCATTGAAGTACGCAATAGGCTTGGCTATTTGTTTTATGCTTAATTTTTGAAGAAATATTCGAGCAACGTCAGGTTGATATGTTTTTTGACATTGCCTCATCAATATTTCAATAGTCCGGCATTGACTATTAGGGAGCAGTTTTGCAATTAAATTTAGAAATTCAGCACCAATTTTTTTAGTTTTAACTTTGGCGCTATCTGCTTCAAATACCTGGCTGGATGCATTTTCATTTGAAGCACCAGCGATTTGGCCCGAAGCATCAATAGGCTTAATAACCTGAGAAGCTACACCAGTAGGAGTAGAGTTATCCATACCAAGCTGGTTATCACCCTGTGGTTTGGTTTTAGAATTACCAACATCCTGTACAGAGAAGGGAACGGGAGTTTTTGCTGTTGTAGAGCGGACTTTTTTGGCTTGATTACTGGCTTTGTAGCCGGGAAAGAAACGACTTACTACGCGTTGAATCAACTCAGAATTACGCACCCAGATCATTAGATTACGTTTTCTGTCATAGTACGAAGCATACAATTTGCCTTTAAAAGGTTCCGCTTCGGCAAAAAAGGCGGTCGCACTTTCATAACGTGAGCCAACACTGTCAAATGAAGCCCTGACAGTTTTAGCAGACAGATGAAGTGCCTCACACATACTCTGCCCTTCTTTGTACAGGCGATGCTTTGGAGATGGTTCTAAAAATTTATAGAACGTTTTTTTCCCTTTCTTGCTCATGACCTCAAACCAGTGTTCCAGCTCTAAAATGAGCAGAATTAGGTTGCCAGGGCGAGCATAGCCCTGATTAACAGCATGAGTAGAAAGGGCGACGCTAATGTCGCGAATGGAGGGGTTAGTGCTCATTGACACACCCCCTCTTTTTGAAAAGAGGACGAATTTTTCGGCAAGCGAAAATCGTGCGCGACCGGCGGCGCAATACGTTGATTACATAAATTATTCACGCAAATATACCTTGCGGAAATTACATCGCCGATGTACAATTTCCGCAGTTGTTGGGAGTACCGGTGCGCAATCTCCTTCTAAGAAATTTGGCGCACCCTGTTTTGAAAAAAAACCTCATTTGCCGTGAGGTTTTTTTTCGTCTGTACTTTGCGTATCGCGAAGAAATCACCCTAAAGATAAAATTCTCATTAGAATGCTACGCAAGCCAAAAAGCATGGCCTTAGCTTCTAGGGCACATGCTTAACAGGTCGTGTTTTTTGGGATTTACTGCTGAGGAAAAATCATGAGGCTAACTAGATATTTAACCTGGAACGTGCAACACGTTCCAGGTCAAAAATTGGTGCCGACGGCAGGAATCGAACTCGCGACCCCCTGATTACAAGTCAGGTGCTCTACCAACTGAGCTACATCGGCATAAACTATACAACACCTAAAAAATCTTAGGTTTGACTACTGTAGTACTGGTGCCGACGGCAGGAATCGAACTCGCGACCCCCTGATTACAAGTCAGGTGCTCTACCAACTGAGCTACATCGGCAATAAACCTTTTCTGCTACATATTACTGCAAAGTACGCCTTAGCTTACTCTTTAAATACTTGGTGCCGACGGCAGGAATCGAACTCGCGACCCCCTGATTACAAGTCAGGTGCTCTACCAACTGAGCTACATCGGCGAAGGCACGCAGATTAATTGATCAGGCCCATTTTTGCAAGCCCATACTTCAATTATTTAGCTAAGTCCTTGGAAGTAAAGAAGGCATCAGAGAAAAATTCATCGCTAGGCAAGCCGCGAGAAACACAATGTGTGTAAGCCGCTTCCACCATAACCGGTGCGCCGCAGGCATAAACTTGGTAACCGGCTAGGCTGCCAAAATCATCCAGCACCGCTTCATGCACCAAACCGGTACGGCCATTCCATGCATCTTTTTCGCTTGGCTCAGATAAGACAGGAATAAACGTAAAGTTGGCGTGCTGTTGCTGCCATGCGGAGGGTAGCTCTGGCATATAAATATCTGCCAGCGTACGCGCGCCCCAATACAGTACGATTTCGCGCTGAATACCGTTATTAAAGGCGTGCTCCAGAATCCCTTTAATCGGCGCAAAACCAGTGCCGGTGGCGATCAGCAATATGGGCTTATCGCTATCTTCACGCAAGAAAAACGAGCCCAACGGGCCAGTGAAGCGCATGATTTCGCGCTCTTTCATGCTATTCCACACATAATCTGAAAACTCACCACCAGCCACGTGGCGAATATGTAATTGCAGATACTCGGCATCATGCGGCGCATTGGCAATCGAGAACGAGCGCTTTTTGCCATTTTTAGTATGAATATCAATATACTGCCCAGCCAAGAAAACCAGCTTTTCGCTGCTTGGCAGCTTTAAAGACAACACGGCTACATCCTGTGAAACTTTATCTATGCTTTGCACGCGGCACGGCAGGGTTTTGATTTGGATATCTTTGCTGGCAGTGACTTCTTTGCATTCAATCGTGATATCAGCGTCCGTTGTGGCGCAGCAAAATAGCGCGTAGCCATTTTCACGCTCCATCGCCGATAAGGCACTTTCTGCGTGATCACCGTGAGTGACTTCCCCCGTAATCACTTTGCCTTTACAAGAGCCACACGCGCCATTTTTGCAGCCGTAAGCCATATTAAAGCCGCCACGCATTGCGGCGTCTAAAATAGTTTCATCTTCATTCATGGCTATTTGCTGGCCACTTGGTAAAATAGTAAGTTGCTTGCTCATTGCGATCCGCTATGCGAAAAAATCGATTACTTATTATAGGGTGCGGCGATGTGCTCATCCGCGCCCTGCCTTGGTTAACCCATCGTTTTAAAGTCTATGCCACCGCGCGTAATTCAGAGGCGGCTGCCAAGCTGCGCGGCGTAGGGGTGATTCCTGTACTCTGCGATCTAGACCAGCCAAAGAGCCTACGGCGCTTATCGGGCCTAGCCCGCTGGATGGTTTATAGCGCACCTCCTGCTCCCAATGGCGAAGAGGATATCCGCTGCAAGCGCTTTATCGCCAAGATGGAGCGCTACACCGGCGTTGATAAGTCTGCAATTCTAACACCTCGCCACCTTGCCTACATCAGCACCAGCGGCGTTTATGGCGATTGCAAGGGTGAATGGGTGGATGAAACACGACCACTGCGCGCGCAATCAGCCCGCGCCATTCGCCGTGTCGCGGCTGAAAGCAGCTTAAAAGCTTGGGCTAGATCACAAAAAATTAAGCTGGCTATTTTACGTGCTCCAGGGATTTATGCTGCGAATCGCTTGCCCACAGAGCGAATTATGCAAGCCACCCCTGCATTAATTCATGCAGAGGATAGTTGGTCTAATCACATCCATGCAGATGATTTAGCCCATGCGGTTAGCATGTCACTATTTCGTGGCAAACCATTACGGGCGATTAATGTAGCAGATGATCAGCCACATAAAATGGGGGATTATTTTGATTTAGTTGCAGATTCTATCGGGCAGCCGCATCCACCACGGATTAAACGCTCAGAAGCACCCGCAGTCTTGTCGACGAGCTTAATGTCGTTTTTAAATGAATCACGACGCTTAAATAATTACCGTTTAAAGCAGGACTTGCGCTTGCAATTAAAATGGCCAAATGTTGGGCATTTTTTAGCCAACAAATAAAAAAAGGGGCGATCAATTCGCCCTTTTTTACTTGAAATTTATCTTGAATAATTAGGGTATGTTGACGTTTCATTCGCAATTGCACTGAGCTGGGAAACGGCCAAGCACAAGGCATGCGACGAAAGCAATAACAAGTTATTTCCGAGGAGCATAACGCAATGAATGGCCGTTTCCCGACTCAGCCCTTCGAGTTGGCTTCATTTTTGAGGCGGCACGGCGTTAAAAGACGCTAGCCAGTTAATGCTTTTCTTTCTGCTTCAAGCTGGGCCATCAGCCTTTGAATATTGGCTTCAATCTGCCTTGCTAAATTAACATACTGGCAACCCACCATCCAAGCAAAATGCCCAGGACGCTGCTCTAAGTGGCGCAAAGAGCGCACTTCAAAATTAAGCTTCATCACGCCTGCGGGGCCAAAATCAAAAGGGATATCGTTATAGACTTTGCCCACTTCTATTTGTGGCTTAAGCTCGCTTGGCACCCAAGCGCCAATTCCACCTAAAGATACATCGTGTACATTCAGCCATTCGTGTGTGCTATTAGCAAAAGGCAATTGGCAGCGATAAGGCCGCGCCACGGGCGTAGGTAATCGATAATATTCGCGCCGCTGCAATTTAATTAAATCAGACGGAAAAACCGTTGTTAAAGCAGGGCCCCCTTGGTACTGGCAATTACGCACAATACCCACGGCAAATTGGATTTTTACCCCATCTGGAACAGCCAGCACTAGTGATCTAGCAGAGTTAAGTAGCATTTGATTGCTGGCTGCATTGCCACCCACATCAAAAATAAACGTCTTGCCTTTGATGTCGACTTCTAAAATACGCGATAGCAGCAGCTCACGCCCTTCATTTAAATAGATGGTAATAAAATCACCACGCTGAGCCAGTGTGCGAAGCACAGCGCCTATCTCCATCGGCGCGGTCATCCGAAATGCCCCAATCTCCTCACCCTCTGGTATTGGACTTATTTGCTCGCTTTCACTCACGGATTTCTCGCCTTAATTTATTATTCATTAAGCAAAAGGGTTAAATCATGTACAAAGACACCTGCCCCAGCCCCATAACTTACCATCACCCTAGGCTTACCACTTTTATCTAGCAAATAGCTACCGGCGCTATGATCAACCGTGTAATCCCCGCTGCTGCTCATTTGTTTTTGATAAATGATTTTATAACGCCCTGCCACTTCAGCTAATTGTGTTGCGTTACCTGTAAGGCCTAAAAATCGCGAATCAAAAACGGGGACATACTGATTTAATACTTGTTGTGTATCTCTATCTGGATCGACAGAAACAAATAAAACTTGAACCTGATCTGCCTTGCTGCCTAATTGCTGCATTGCGTTTTTTAATTCAATCATCGTGGTTGGGCAAACATCGGGGCAATGAGTATAGCCAAAAAACATCACCACAACCTTACCTTTGAAATCCGCCAAAGTACGCGCCTTACCTTTGTGATCCATTAAAGTAAAGTCCCCACCCAGCGAAGCACCACTAATATCACTACCTTGATACTCTGGTTTTGAGCAAGCTGAGAAAAAAACAAAACAGAGCATGCACAATAAAGCTCTCAACATAGATTTTATTTTCCTTATATTAATTGTTTATAGCTTGCTTTGCACTCGCTCCACAAGCAAGTAGCGTAATTGCTTGCGCAGGCAAAGTTAAATTTTGCGCATTCGGCTGAAAGGCAATTTCTGCAAGCATAGGCGCGGGCAGATTCGCTTGCAAATAAGCGATATTATCTGCATAACGTTGCATTTTGGGATCAATCTGATTTGCAATCCAGCCCGCTAGCCTTAAGCCACTATCCAAAATTGCTTTCGCGCTTAATAAAGCATGATTTAAACATCCCAAGCGCATTCCTACCACCAATATAACGGGGGACTGTAAGCGCACAGCAAGATCGGCGATATTGTACTCATCAGACAAGGGTGCAAACCAGCCCCCCGCTCCTTCTACCAGCACCACATCTGCCCATGCTTGTAATTGATGAGCGGCAGAAGCGATATGCTCCAAATCTAAACTCCGCCCCTCCTCCCTGGCGGCCAGATGTGGTGATATCGGGGCTTCAAACAGATACGGGCAAACTAAAGCAGCAGGAGCTTGAATACTAGATGCCGCAGCGTGGGCGGCAACATCACTATTATAAAGCTGGCCATTGCGCCACTCACAGCCAGCCGCTACGGGTTTCATTCCCACAGCAACGTGCCCTGCCGCAGCAAAGGCACGTAATAGCTGGGCAGTGGCAATGGTTTTACCGACATCGGTATCAGTGCCGGTTATAAAGTAGCGTGCTTCTATCATGCTTGCCTTGGCCTAAATTCAATAATCTGGCTGCCATCGGCGCTCTTTCTTGACGGTTTATTCAAAGGCTTCCATGCATGGCCGTAGACCACCTCATAGGTGCACGGCAACACGCCATTAGCACGAAATGTTTCATATTTAGCCACCACTTTTTGCCATGCGCTCTTACCCAACAAGCCACGCGAGCGGCCTTGCGCCACATTGTGCGCACCAATATCTTTTAGGTCTTGCATCACCGCCTTGGCGCTATCGTAAGTCATGGTGAGGTATTCCATATCCATCACTGGCGTACTTAAACCATTTTTGACCAAGGCATCGCCTAAATCATGCATATCAATAAAACGATTCACATGCTGGGCTTGATCCACCGCCGCAAAAGACGCGCGTAGCTCTTTTAAGGTATCTGGCCCAAGGGTAGCAAACATCAATAAACCACCAGGCTTTAACACGCGGGTAAACTCCGCAAACGCGGCATCTGGCTCATTACACCATTGCAAGGTCAGACTGGACCAAATCACATCGACCGATTCATTCGCTAATGGAAGCGACTCAATATCGGCGCAAAGATAAACCGCGCCTTGGCCACGTATAGAGGCCCATAGCTTTTTTAAACCGCCACCTTCTTTGGCTCTTGCTACTTGTAACATGCTAGGCGCTAAATCCAGCTCGATTAACTGAGCGTCTTTATACAACTCGCGTAATTGTGGTGCACAGTAGCCCGTGCCACAGCCTGCATCTAATACCACGCTTGGATTCACCTTGATGTAATCCAAGCGCTCGAACATGCGATCAGCGACTTCGCGTTGCAACACCGCCGCCGCATCATAGCTACTGGCCGCTTTATCAAAAGCTGCCCGCATGGCGGCTTTTTCTGTGTGAAACGCTTGGCTCATGCCTCTGCCTTTGCAAATTTCATTTTAATAAACTCAATAACTACGGGTAATGCAGGAATTAACACCAAGGCAATGGCAATCGAGCCAATATTTTTAGCAATAAAAGGAATGCCGCCAAGAAAATAACCAGCGTAAAGCAAAGACAGTACCCAAACTGCCGCACCTATAAGATTAAACATCACAAAACGGCGATAACTCATCTCAGCCATGCCCGCTACAAAGGGCGCAAAGGTACGAACAATAGGTACAAAGCGCGCCAAAATAATCGTTTTACCCCCATGTTTTTCATAAAAAGCATGGGTTTTTTGTAAATAATCTTGGCGAAAAATTTTAGAATCTTTATTTGCAAATAGCTTATGCCCAAAGTATCGACCAATGGTGTAATTAAGCGCATCACCCAATACGGCAGCACTAAACAATAAGCCAATCAATAGATATAAATTCATATGGCCGCCACCCGCCAACATGCCTGCCACAAAGAGTAATGAATCACCCGGCAAAAATGGCATCACTACAACACCGGTTTCAATAAAAATAACCGAAAATAATAGGGCATACACCCAGTTGCCATACTGGCGAATAATCTCGGCTAAATACACATCAAGGTGCAGAAAAACATCTACTGGATTGAATTCCATGTTTTCTCTCTTTAAACATAAAAACGCCGACGATCAAATCGCCGGCGTTTTGGGTGGCGTTAAAACAACACCAATGGATACTTTCGGGCGCGTATGACGTGCCCCTCGCTTTATACCACTGCTTCTTCTTTAATTTTAACCGGCTTGACCATGTTTTCGCGGGTTACGCCCAGCATCAGCAACAGTGGCGAGGCCACCAGCACCGATGAATAAATACCAAACACGATACCAATGGTCAGCGCCATGGCAAAGCCATGCAAGGCAGCACCACCAAAAATCAGCATAGATAAGACCATGCACTCGGTAGAGCCGTGGGTAATGATGGTACGGCTGATCGTAGCGGTAATCGCGTTATCAATCACTTGAGGTACGGTTTTACCACGTAGATTTGGCTTGCGGAAATTCTCACGAATCCGATCGAACACCACCACCGATTCATTCACAGAATAACCCAGCACCGCCAGAATACCCGCCAACACAGTTAGGCTGAATTCCCACTGAAATAAGGCAAAGCAGCCCAGAATAATGATCACATCGTGCATATTGGCGATCACAGCCGATACCGCAAAACGCCATTCAAAGCGAATCGCTAAGTAAGCAATAATCCCCAAGCAAACCAGCAAAAGCGCTGTAGCGCCATGGGTAACCAGCTCGCTACCTACCGATGGGCCGATAAACTCCACTTTACGTAGCTCAACATCGCTACGATCTGTTTTGAGTAGGTTCAAGACTTCATTGGATAGCTGAGCGCTGGTTTTAGTTTTGATATTAGGAATCCGCACCATCACATCGCGGGTTGTGCCTAAGGACTGCACCTGCGATTCGCCGTACTTTAAACCATCCACTTTTTCACGGATCTTGTTTAAATCAACCGACTGGCTATAGCGCAGCTCCATTACCGTGCCACCGGTAAATTCCACGCCCAGATTCAGACCTTTCATTCCCAAAAACACCACGGCCAGCACAAATGTAGCCAAGGAAATCGCCGTTGTGAGCTTGCCATAACTCATAAACGGGATATCACGCTTTATATGAAAAAATTCAATCATTACGATGCCCCCTTACACAGACAGCGTCGAAACACGACGGCCGCCATAAATGAGGTTAATGATGCCGCGAGAAACAAAGACCGCGCTGTACATCGACGTTAAAATACCAATGCAATGCACCCAAGCAAAACCACGCACCGCGCCAGAGCCAAAAATCAGCAGCGCAAGGCCAGCGATCAGGGTCGTGACATTAGAATCCAAAATAGTAGCAAAAGCATGGCCATAACCATTATGAATTGCAGCCTGAGGCGTCATGCCCGCTCTAAGCTCTTCGCGCACCCGCTCATTAATTAGCACGTTGGCATCAATCGCCATACCCAGCGTTAAGGCAATCGCGGCGATACCAGGCAGAGTCAGTGTTACACCCAGTAAAGACAGCAACGCCAACAAGAACAATAAATTGGTAGCAAGGCCGACGGTAGAGACCACACCAAATACACGGTAGTAGATCATCATAAATACTGAGATCGCCAAGAAACCGTATAGGGTAGAGTGAAAGCCACGGGTGATATTATCTTTACCCAAGCTTGGACCAATAGTGCGCTCTTCAACGATATTCATCGGCGCTGCCAATGAGCCTGCGCGTAAGAGCAGTGCAGTGTCATTCGCTTCTGCAACCCCCATAGAACCAGAAATCTGCACGCGACCGCCACCAATTTCGGAACGAATCACGGGCGCTGTCACCACTTCGCCCTTGCCTTTTTCAACCAAAACCATAGCCATACGCTTACCAATACTTTCTTTGGTGAGCGTCTTAAAGATAGCCGCGCCGGTTGAATCAAGGTTTAAGTGAACCGCAGCTGAGTTTTGATCATCAAAGCCCGCTTGCGCGTCGTTGATATTATCCCCAGTGAGCTCAACATCTTTTTTCACCAAAATAGGGCTAACACGGCCATTTTGGCCACGCTCATTCAACAATTCATAGCCCGCAGGCACATTGCCGTTAAGCGCTTCAGACATTTTAGCTTGATCGTCTTCTACCATGCGCACTTCTAGCGTGGCAGTACGGCCTAAAATATCCTTAGCTTTTGAAGTGTCTTGCACCCCAGGCAATTGCACCACGATACGGCCTTCGCCCTGCTGCTGAATAATCGGCTCGGCAACACCCAGCTCATTCACGCGATTATTCAAAGTGGTAATATTTTGCTTAACCGCATCATTCTTCAACTGCTGCAAAGCAGCTGCAGAGTATGAAATTACAATTTTGTTTTCAACAACATCTATTTGGCGCTGCTGCAAGACTTTACGCAAAGCTTTAACGGCCTCTTGCGTTGTGGCCTCATCGCGCAGCTGCACTTCTACGCTATCTCTGGTGCTGACAATACGGCCGTAGCGAATTTTTTTCTCTTTTAGCTCACGGCGAATATCACCTGCAGTTTTTTCTAATGCTTTATCTACTGCAGCTTTCATATCCACTTCAAGCAAGAAATGCACGCCACCGCGCAGATCCAAGCCCAGTGACATCGGCTTAGCACCCAACTTTGTCAACCAAGACGGGGTATCAGACAGCAGATTTAAGGCCACGCTGTAATCTTCACCCAGCTTAGTTTGCAAAGCTTCTTTAGCCTTGAGCTGTACTTCAGTGTCTTTAAAGCGAAACTTGACTGAGTTGCCATCAAAAAAAGCGTCTTCAGTCTTAATGCCTGCATTTTTTAAAATATCTGCGGCAGTGTGTTGCAGCGCAGTATCCACTTTAACCGTGGCACGAACACTCGCAATTTGTACTGCAGGGCTTTCGCCAAATAGATTAGGCAGGGTATAGAGCGCTGCCAAAGCAACGGTCAAAATAATTAACAGGTATTTCCAAAGCGGGTAGCGATTCATAACGGGACCCAGAATGCGCAAAAGGCGATGCTTTGTTTGAAAAACAAAGTCACCGCCTATTGGCTTTATTTGTTGTTTTTAATAGTGCCTTTTTCCAAACGCGCAGCAACTGCAGCACGTTGGATCAAGATTTCTACGCCGTCAGCCATTTCAAGAGTGACATACTGCTCGTTCACCTTAGTGATACGGCCCAGAATACCGCTGCTGGTTGCCACTTCATCGCCCTTGGCAAGAGCAGCCAACAAAGCTTGTTGTTCTTTGGCGCGCTTTTGTTGTGGACGGATCAACATGAACCAGAACAAAACAAAAATCACGATCATAGGAAGGAAAGACATAAAGCTCATTTCTGCCGCCGGTGCGGCGCCTTGAGCAAACGCGGATGGAATGAACATATAGGGTCGGTTCCGTGTGAGTAAAGCAAAGCGGGCCATTCTAGCCGCTGAACCGCACAAAATCTACCCAGCTTTTTTGCTATAGGTCATCAAAGCGACTTAAATCGCCTGTGTTCAGTAGCTAGATTAGCATCTGGCTTTTTTAAATCCCAAAAAACGGAACTTTCACCAAGCTATGTTGTCACGTCCAAACGCCCCACCTCTATCGCTCAGCTACTTTGCTTTAAAAACAAACGATTAAGCCCACTTATTGGCATAAATGCTGCGATTGACTAGGCCCAAAATCGCTCTAACCAACTCTTTTTATGCCACTTTTCCTGTGCCCCGCAGGATAAAAAGTACTCGGTGTAACGTTTATCGCCTTCCATAATATGATTGGTGAGCCAGTGTCTTAAAAAATGCATCAATTCAAAAGTCACCGCTTCACCTGCACTTAACCGAAGCTGTAGCTCGTTCATTTGGTTTATTAAATCTTCGTGATGTTGCTTATGCGCATCGTAATCTGGATAACCTAAGATACGCATTAAACTTTCTTCCACAGTAAAGTGTGTTCGGGTGTAATCGGCTAAGCGCCCTAGAATCTGGACAGAAGCCTCGCTACCGTGGCGCTGACGAATTGCATCGTGTAATTCATTAAGTAATTCAATCAGCACCTTGTGCTGCTCATCAATTTCCTGGATCCCCACCGATAACTCATCAGTCCACTCAAAAAATAGTGCCATTGCCGTGTTACTCCCTATTATTTAATAATTTGATAGGGATCATGCCGCCGAGGAGGCCTATTAATATTGACGTATATCAAAATTTGGCATCAGCCTAGGGAAAGCCTAAATAAGAAATAACCATGAAAATGGGCTATTAAGGGCTGCGGCCTACTGCACTCATCAGCGAGTATTTGTGAATATGCTAACCCTTGCAAATCGCCTTTTATAATGCGCTAGCAGCCTATCGGACTTAGACGGTCGAAGCGAAAAATCGCATGGTCGAGACCAGATTTTGCCGGATTTGCAGCGCCAATAACGAGTTATTGGTCAAAAATCTGGTGAAATATAGGCCGATCAGGTGATTTTG